>Ga0105237_10009817_pt1 | contig 10235 bp, 8 predicted proteins | sample KBSC24metaG_FD_81520 | JGI IMG/M metagenome (GOLD analysis project Ga0105237, IMG submission 81520) | Corn rhizosphere microbial communities from Kellogg Biological Station, Michigan, USA - KBS C2-4 metaG | ecosystem: Host-associated > Plants > Roots > Rhizosphere > Soil | place: Michigan, USA... | reverse complement strand
CCGGTATCACGGGATTCCCGCCGGCGGGCTGCGGATCATCCCCAACAAGTACAACGAGCGCGTCTTCTTCAGCGAAAACTGGCCCAACAACGCTCGCCACTGGCTGCCGATGATCGACCACCCTTACGACAAAGCCACCAGCGAGTTTATCGTGACGGCTCCCATCCAGTATCAGGTGATTGCGAATGGGATATTGGAGGAGCAGGTAGACCTCGGCGACAAGCGCCGGCTCACCCATTGGAAGCAGTCGATCCCGATCGCGTCCTGGCTAAATGCGATCGGAGTGGCGCAATTCGCCGTTCATCATGCGGCCCCGGTCAACGGGACCATTCCCCTGCAGACATGGGTCTATCATCAGGATCAGGCGATTGGCCCGGCGTGGTTCGAGCCATCGGCGCGGTCTGCGCTGGAGTTTTTCAGCGAGCGCGTCGGCCCTTATTCTTACGAGAAACTGGCGAATGTCGCCGCAGCGGGTTTCGGTGGAGGGACCGAACACGCCAGCGCGATCTTCTATGGCGAAAAGAGCATCCTGGAACGGCCTGGCGCCGGACTAATCGCACACGAGATCGCCCATCAATGGTTCGGCAATTCCGTCACGGAAAAGGATTGGGATGACGTTTGGCTCAGCGAGGGCTTCGCGACCTACTTCACATTGCTCTTCACGGAGCACTCGCAAGGCCGCGATGCGTTCGTGCGCGATCTGCAACAAAGCCGGCAGAGAATTTTCACGCTCGAAAGCTCTTCCCCCGGGACGGCGGTGCTGCACAAGAATCTCGATGATATGAAGCGTGTGCTGAATCAGATCGTTTATCAAAAGGGCGGCTGGACTCTGCACATGTTGCGCAGGATGGTGGGCGACGATCATTTTTGGGCCGGGATTCGCGACTACTATCAGCACTATCGCAACGGCAGCGCCTCGACTGCCGATTTCCAAAAGGTGATGGAAGAGGCCTCGGGACTGCAACTGGATTGGTTCTTCGAGCAATGGCTCGCCCGCCCCGGTTCCCCCGCGCTAGAGGGGAAGTGGAGCTACGATTCCACGACGCACCAGGTCCGACTGGACCTGGCGCAGACCCAGGCTGGTCCCGCTTACCGGCTCCCCCTCGAAATCGGGATTGGCGGAAAGGTTCAAGCGTTTGAGTTCGGACTGAAAAAGCAGGAGTTCGAATTTGCGGCGGATCAGGAACCATCCAATGTGGTTTTGGACCCGGGGACCTCGGCGTTGATCCGCGTGGTTAAGTTCGAGAGGGTCGCAAATTAGTGATGTGACCGCTCCCTCGCGGTCGCGGCTCGGAAACATTCGCGCGCACGTCTACCGAGCCGCGACTGCGAAGGAGCGGTGCTTTTGTCCTGGCGGGTCGCAGTTCGGAACTGTGCCACAATGGCGCAATGCGTCTGGCATTCGTCTTTCTTCTGTCCGCGTGCGCCTGGGCCGCCGACAACCTGCCCCCGGAAGCCGAACAACGCTTAGCGCGGGAGATCTACAAGGAAATGATCGAGGTGAAGTCCGGATTCACGACCGGCGCCACCACCCCAATCGCCGAGTCGGTCGCCGCCCGCTTCAAAGCTGCCGGATTCCCCGCCGCGGACATCTTTGTTGGCGGCGCGATCCCCACGAAGGCCAACGTAGTGGTGCGCTATCGTGGCTCCGGCGCGCGCAAGCCGATCCTCCTTCTGGCGCACATCGATGTGGTCGAGGCCCTACGCGCCGACTGGACGGTCGATCCCTTCGTGTTTCTGGAAAAGGACGGTTATTTCTACGGGCGCGGGACCGCCGACGACAAAGCGCAGGCCGCCGTCTGGGTCGCCACCCTGCTGCGATTCAAACGCGAAGGCTACAAACCCGACCGCGACCTCATTCTGGCGCTCACCGCGGACGAAGAAGGCGGCGGACCGTATAACGGTGTCGATTGGCTTCTACAAAAGCACCGAGATCTCATCGAGTCGGAGTTCGCTCTCAACGAAGGCGCCCGTGGCGTACTCGTAAACGGTAAGCCTGTGGAGAATGACATGGGTTTGGCCGAAAAGCAGTTCGTCAACTTGCGCTGGGAAGTTCGCAATAAAGGCGGCCACAGCGCGCGTCCCGTTCGCGACAATGCCATCTATCACCTCGCAGCGGCCCTGCACCGCCTCGCCGATTTCGATTTCGACTTTCACCTCACTGACATCACTCGGGAGTATTTCCGGCAGGCCGCCAAGACGACCACAGGACGCCTCGCCGCGGATATGACCGCGGTGGCTCAGGGTGACCGTGAGGCCATGCGTCGCGTCGCCGCGGAATCGGCGCCGCTCAATGCGATGATGCGAACCACCTGCGTCGCCACTCAGCTCGAAGGCGGTCACGCGACCAATGCGCTGCCCCAACTTGCTGCCGCCAACGTCAACTGCCGCCTGCTTCCTGACGACACGGTCGAACGCGTGGTTGCGGAACTCACGAAATTAGTCGCCGACGATCAGGTCAAGATCACCATCACCGTCAGTGAAGGCGCGAGCCCAGCCTCTCCGCTGCGCACCGACATCACGAAAGCGTTCGACCGCATCACCGATATCATGTGGCCCGGCGTCATCACCGTTCCCACCATGGCCGTCGGGGGTTCCGACGGGCGTTATCTTCGCACTGGCGGCATTCCCACCTACGGAATCCAAGGCTTCTTTCAGGACCGCGATGACGTTCGCGCCCACGGCCGTGATGAGCGCATGCTGGTGCGGTCATTCTACGAAGGCCAGACGTTCCTCTACGAGTTCGTCAAAGCGCTCTCACACTAATTCCCGGAGGGCCGTTCCACACTATCGACGAGCAGGAATTCGCCGGACGCCTTGGCGGGCTCGAGTCTCAGTCCGAGTTGTTGCTGCAAGGCGGCAAAAATCGACGTGCCCGTGGGATCGGATGCCACCGCTGTAGAAGCGCCGCCCGAGTCGCCGGGCCCGAATCCGGGCATATTCTGGTCCGGGGCAAATTCCAGATGGTAATCAAACCGCCCCGTGAGGCCAGTCTTGTTGATGACGGGGCGGCCCACCCGGCGACTGAGCGACATCTTGATGAAATCATCAATGTTCAACGCACTCGCATACAGAATTTCGGTCGCTCCGTTGCTTGTGCCCGAAGCCATCACCCAACGGTTGCCGTCCGCGTCGATGCCGCCGCAGTAGTTCTGGCCCGGCGGCAGTTCCGGAAACGGCTGGGGAGGGAACTGCTCCAGGAGCTTGGGATCCAGGGGAGTGCAACTTCCTTCCTTGAAGGGGCGCAGCTTGGGACCTCCCTTGGCTACTATCAGCGCATAAGCCGGAACCTCACGAGTTTCGCGGCGGACCTTCAGCTTAAATCGCTCTTCGAGAAGCGCCTGGAGCATGGGCCCATGCATGATTCCCTGACTTTGCGGACTCTCCGGTTTCGCATCGATCTGATAACGCTCCGAGTCGATCCACCCGGGACCTCCTTCGATCGCTCCATGCGGTTGAGTATTCACATGACCGTTTGCGAAGAGAACATACGCCTGGTTGATGAGGCTCCTTAAAGTAATGCAATCGATATGCAAAGTTCCAGGAGAGGACTTCCCGCCTGCATCTCCCTGCCTGGCGCCAGGGGGAAGGTCGTTACCCTTGCAAGGCTTGACGGAAGCGACTTCGAATTTCGGTGACTGAGCGAAGATGGGTAGCGCCGCTAGAGCGGTCAGCCCAGCGACTGCGAGCACGGTTATCTTCGCGAAGCTGAGCCTGCCTGCCACGCGGTTGCTCATGACCGCCTCGATTCTCCTCTAGAGCTTCGAACCCCTCACTACGGAGACGCACTTAAGCGGGGATCCACATACAGTTTACAGACATCGAGGCTCCCCCGGAAAAAACCTCAAAACCTTGAGAAAGTACCGCTCCCTGGCGGTCACGGCTCGGAAAACATTCGCGTTGCACGTCTACCGAACCGGCGACGGCGAAGGAGTTGCACACTCTAGCAGGCCATTCGGAACTCCCTTCAATAATAGGCCCGGGGTTCCTTGCAGGAGGATCACTCAGCGGATGCACAGAACTTCTCTTGAGACGACAGTGAAGGGACTACGGTAAACTAAATAGGTTTGGTCAAAATGGGAAACGTAATTATCCTGGGCTCCCAATGGGGAGACGAGGGCAAAGGAAAGATCGTCGATCTTTTCTCCAATCGATTCGATATTGTCGCGCGCTATCAGGGCGGGCATAATGCTGGACACACTGTATTCATTGGCGAAAAGAAGTTTGTTCTCAAGCTGATTCCGAGCGGCATCCTGCGTCCGGGCAAGCGGGCAGTGATCGGCAACGGACTGGTTATCGATCCGGTTGCCCTGCTTTCAGAGATTGAGACCCTCGAATCCGTCGGTGTCGAGGTGGCGAAGAATTTATCGATCAGCAATCGCGCACACGTGCTGTTTCCAGCGCACCGGATGATGGAAGGTTTGTCGGAAAACCGGCCCGGCCGGATTTCGATCGGCACAACCTCGCGAGGCATTGGTCCTTGTTATGAAGATAAGACCGGCCGCCGCGGAATTCGGGTGGCGGATCTGCTGGATACGGAGTTCTTCCGCGCGCAATTCGCGTCCGTGATGGAAGAGAAGAACTGCATTGCGAAGACCTTCGGCATCTATCAGGAGATGGACCTGACGGCGATTCGCGAGCAGTATGAAGCGCTTGCCGAACGAATTCGTCCGATGGTGTGCGATACGGCGGTGATGCTGAATCAGGCAATCCGCGACGGCAAGAGCGTGATGTTCGAAGGCGCGCAGGGGACGATGCTCGACCTGGATCACGGAACGTATCCCTTCGTGACGTCGTCGAGTGCGAGTGCCGGCGGTGCGTGTACGGGAACAGGTGTGGCGCCGACGCGGATTGCGGGCGTGATTGGCGTATCGAAGGCGTATATTACGCGCGTGGGCGGCGGTCCTTTCCCGACGGAAGTTACCAACGGGCTGGGAGACAAGATTCGCATGCGCGGCAATGAATTCGGAGCGGTGACGGGGCGGCCCCGTCGCTGCGGCTGGTTCGATGCTCCGCTGCTTCGGTATACGGCAGAGATTAACGGCTTCGATAGCATCGTGGTTACCAAGCTGGATGTGCTGGACGAGTTTGAGACGATTCCGGTGTGCGTCGGGTATCAGGTGGGCGGACGGAAGCTGACCGAGATGCCAGCGACGGTGCGCGAGATCGAGAACGTCGAGCCGATTTACGAGAATGTGCCGGGGTGGATTAGTTCTACTTTTGGCATCTCTCGATACGACAATCTTCCTGCTAAGGCGAAGGAATACCTGGCGTTTTTGGAATCGGTGAGCGGGGTCGAGGTGGGGTGTATCTCGACTGGGCCGGAACGGACTCAGACGATTGTGCGTCCGGGATCACGGCTGGAGCAATTGATCGGATAGTTTTGTGCCGAAAATCAGCGGCGCAAATGGGCAGGCGGAAGCGCCTGCCCCACAACTACAGCAACGGGGCGATGACTCGGTCGAGTTCTTCGTCGGTCCATTCGGCGACGTGTATGCCTTGGAAGGCCGACCAGTGCTCGGTGTGCTGAACGGATTGGCCGGGTGCCAGGCGCACCAGGGGGCCTAGGGTTTCCAGTTCCAGGAAGTCGGCGTTCGTGAACGTCTCGAACGAGCAGCCTAAGTCCGGATACCGCGAGCTCGGGGCGTCTACTTCCAGTTTTTTCACGAACAGCTCGCCGTTCAATAAATATGCGCCCCACGTGGAAGGGTTGTAGCTGCCGAGCTTTTGGGGGACGGGATTGGCGGGGTCCTGGCGCAGAACCAGATATTTGCGCAAGAGCGTCCAGCGGTTGTCCGACAGATTGGTAAAGGCCCACATGACGAGCGGGTTGGTGGGCAAGAGCATTTCGGGATGCGTGCCGCGCGGCGGGAAGCCGTGAATGCCAACGCCACCCTGTGCGAGCATGGTGAGCGCCCACGGGGCGAGGTGGAAGTCCGACGTCCCGGCATTGCGAATCTGGTGGTGCACTGCGACAGAGGTGCCGGTCGCGGCCATCTTCACGGTGAGCCGCTTTTCGAGTCCGGTGAGTGCTTCCACGGGAGCGGTGGCTTCTAAGACGCCGCCTTCGATCTGGATTTTAACGACTCCATTGTCGGGCGCATAAGTCTTGACGGGATCTTCGGGCGCGAACCAGAGGCGATGACCGCCGCGGGCCTGCCACTCCGGCTCGCCCGACTTGCCGAGCTGCGCGGGGAACTCCTTGAAGAAATTCTGGCCTCCGGTGAATCCGAAGCTCAGGATGCGAGGGCCAACGTCGCTGGTGACGATGGCTTCCACCTCGCCATTCGAGATGCGATAGCTGTTCGGCCAACCGCGAAAGTCTACTTTATCGATGCTCGGCTTTGACATTTCCCTGATGGTAACAGCCAGCGGCGCTATAACGTTGCGGCGCCGATCAGCACGAGGCCGCTGGTGTAGCCGGCCAGCATCAGGGCCAGGTATTTCGACGTTCCAGCGGGAGCCGCGCGGAATTCCCGCCAGATCACCAGACCCCAGATCGCAGCGACGAGTGTCGCGCCCTGCCCGAGCGCGTAGGAAGGGGCGGGACCTGCCACGCCCGAGGCGATCACATTGAAGCTGAGCGCAGCCATCCAGATCATGCCGCCGAGGATGCCGATGGCGTGCAGTTTCGCTTTGCCGCGAAAATACTCGCCATAGGTGACGTGGCCCACGCGCATGAAGATGGTGTTCCAAAGCAGATTGCTGACCAGCACTCCGGCGCCGAAGAAGATCAGCGCGACGTAGGGCGTCAGCATCCCGGGCGCGATCGGCGCGGTGTTGAAATTGGGCGAGATCGAGCGCATCAATTGCGGATAGAACGCGCCCATGATGCATCCGGCAAGTGCGGAATAGACGAGGCCGCGCAGAGGACTCTTCGCACCGCCCTGTTGCACGCGGCGGTGCGCGATGGCGGACATGATCATCGCGAAGACGATCAGCGCGACTCCCGCGAAGAGCAGAACCGGATTGCCTTTCGGCGTTTCGATGTAGCTTTCGACGGTGCCGATCACGAGCGCCAGCCCGACGCCGACAGGAAACGCGACCGACATGCCGGCTGCATCGATTCCGACGACCAGCAGCAGATTCGACAAGTTGAAAATCGCGCCGCTGATGAGTGCGGGAATCACGTAGGCGAACGCGGCGCTGTGCATATTTTCTCGGGCGGCCATGCCGGCAGCACCCATACTGCCCGCCGTATGCGCGAACACAAAGCCGAAGAGGAAGACGCCAATGGCGTAGTCCCAATAGAACAATTCGAACGGCCACTTCACATTGCCCGCCAGCTTCTGGGTGTTCGCCCAGGAGCCCCACCCGAGCATCGTCAGTACGCAGAAGACAATCGCGACCGGCAAACTGTGGACGACCAACATGGAACGCTATTGTGTCACGATTCGATTGCTACAATCATCTATTCATGTCCTTAATCGTTGTGGGATCTGTAGCGTATGACGGCGTCGAGACGCCACATGGGAAAGTCGATCGCATGCTGGGAGGCGCGGCCACGTACATCGCGCTTTCCGCCAGCTACTTCACTCCGGTGAAGATTGTGGCTGTGGTGGGCGACGATTTCGCAAAGGAAGATACCGAGCTGCTGGAATCGCGGAAGATCGATCTGGAGGGCCTGGAGCGGGTGGCGGGCGGCAAGACGTTTTTTTGGGCGGGCGTTTATTCCGCCGATATGAACGATCGCACCACTCTGCGCACCGACCTCAACGTGTTCGCCGATTTCGATCCAAAGCTGCCTGACTCTTACAAGTCGGCTCCGTACCTGCTGCTCGGCAACATCCAGCCGGGGCTGCAGAAGAACGTGCGCGCGCAGATGAGCGGCCTGAAGCTGTCAGGCGGGGACACGATGAATTATTGGATCAACGATTTCCGGCCGCAGCTTCTCGAGACGATTGCCGAGTGGGACTTCCTGCTGATCAACGATAGCGAGGCTCGACTGCTTTCGGGCGAGCAGAATTTGCGACGCGCGGCGGCGAAGATTATGGACATGGGGCCGCACACGCTGGTCATCAAGCGCGGCGAGTTCGGCGCGGTACTCTTTCGCCGCGACTGCCACTTCATGGCGCCCGGCTACCTGTTGGAAGATGTTTTCGACCCGACCGGGGCAGGCGATTGCTTCGCGGGCGGTTTCATCGGGTACCTCGCCGGGCGGGGGATTTCGGCGTCCGACGGTAAGATCGATATAGCCGAACTGCGCAAAGCGGTGATCTACGGTTCCGTGATGGGCAGCTTCTGCTGCGAGAAGTTCGGCGTGGACCGCTTCCGCACCCTGACTCAGAATGAAATCCAAGCGCGCTACCAGGAGTTCCAAAGCTGCACCTCGTTCTAGCAAGCCGGCACTCCTGATTTGTGCAGGGCTGCTGGCCGCTGTAAGCGCTGCGGCGGTCTGGTTTTTTTATTCGAACGGCTGGCTGCTGTATTACGGGGATGCGGAAGCGCATCTGAACATCGCGCGGCGCCTCTTCGATTCGCAAACACCTGGATATGACCAGATCGGCAGCTACTGGCTGCCGCTGCCGCACGTGCTGATGCTCCCGTTCGTGCATGTGGATGCCTGGTGGCATAGCGGCCTGGCTGCGTCCTTCCCGGCGGCGATCTGCTTCGTCGTGGGGGGCGTGTTTTTGTTTGCGGCATCGAGGAGGATCTTCCGGTCTACTGCACCGGCCGTCGCGGCGACGGCGCTCGCCGCGTTGAATCCCAATCTGCTGTACCTGCAGTCCACGGCGATGACAGAGGCGGTGTTCTTCGCCGCGTTGATGGCGTTGCTGTACTTCGGCGCGCGATTCGCGGACAGGGAGCCCTATTGGGCTGCGGCGGCTGCCGGGATCGCGACTTGCGCGGCAACGTTGACGCGGTATGAGGGCTGGTTCCTGATCCCGTTCGCGGCGGCGTGGTTTCTCATCACGGGCCGCAAGCGACGGATCTCCGCCACGCTGCTATTCTGCGTTCTCGCGGCAGCCGGGCCGGTTTACTGGAGCGCCCATGGGTGGTACGAGACGGGCGACTTTCTCGACTGGTATCGCGGACCGTATACGGCGCGGGCTCTGCAGGGGGATGCGCCCTGTCCGGGGCGCGGCGACTGGCATATGGCCTGGTATTACTACCGCAATGCAGTTGAACTTTGTGCGGGTACGGTGCTCGCGATTGCCGGTGTGGGAGGTTTGATCGCCGCGGTCGTGAAGTTTCGAACTGCCGCCAGGCTCTGGCCGTATTTGCTGCTGGCGGTCCCGGGCATGTTCTACATCTGGAGCATGCATTCAGGGGTGGTGCCGATTTTCATGCCGCATCTCTGGCCGCACTCGTACTACAACACCCGCTACGGGCTGGCCGCCCTTCCGCTGCTGGCATTGGCGGGGGCTTCGCTGATTGCGGTAGTTCCCGACCGATTCCGCAATGTTGCCGCGGTAGGGCTGGTTCTCGCGTGCATCGTGCCGTGGCTTGCTTATCCACGCCCAGCGAATTGGATCACGTGGTCGGAGTCGCGAGCCAATTCGATCGGCCGGCGTGCCTGGATGCACGAAGCGGCTGATTTTCTTACTGCCAATTACCGCCGAGGTTCGGGTATCATCACTTCGTCTGGCGATGACTTCTTCGGGATCTACCGCGAAATGGGAATTCCGCTGCGCGAGACGTTCAGCCTGAACAACGGCTTGGTTTGGGACGCGACTGTAGCCCGTCCCGATCTCTTCCTGTGGCAGGAATGGGCCGTTGTCAGGGGTGGCGACCCGGTGCAGAGCGCCGTGAATCGGGCGCTGCGATACGGGATCCGGTACCAGTTGGAAAAGACCATTATCGAGAAAGACGAGCCGGTGATCGAGATCTACCGGCGCATAGGAGGCAGTCATGGTCCCTCGTGAGAACGTTACTACCGCATTTGATCTGCCCGGCATGCGGGTGAAGAAGAACCTCGGCGTGGTTCGGGGAATTATCGTACGCTCGCGATCGATTGTCGGCACGATCGGCGCCGGCTTGCAGACGATCGTGGGCGGGAATATTTCGCTCTTCAGCAATTTGTGCGAACGGACTCGCGGCGACGCGTTTGAGCTGATGCTGCAGCACGCGAATGAACTCGGGGCCAACGCGGTGATCGGGACGCGCTACGACGCCACCGAAATCATGAACGGCGTCACGGAAGTGCTGGCGTATGGCACCGCCGTGATCGTGGAGCCCCACGAACAATGAAAATTCCGTTCACCAAGGCTCATGGTGCGAAGAACGACTTTCTG
>Ga0105237_10009815_pt1 | contig 10236 bp, 9 predicted proteins | sample KBSC24metaG_FD_81520 | JGI IMG/M metagenome (GOLD analysis project Ga0105237, IMG submission 81520) | Corn rhizosphere microbial communities from Kellogg Biological Station, Michigan, USA - KBS C2-4 metaG | ecosystem: Host-associated > Plants > Roots > Rhizosphere > Soil | place: Michigan, USA... | reverse complement strand
CAGTGCGCGCCCGCTAATCATCGGCACGGCAACGCCGCACGCGGCGGCTAGGGGAGCAACGAGAAAACTGGTCTTGTCTCCAACTCCGCCTGTGGAGTGCTTGTCGACGGCCCGCTTGCCAAGTCGCGAAGGATCGAACCTTTCTCCGGAGTCACGCATCGCAACCGCAAGAGATCGAGTTTCTTCAATGGTCAGGCCATTCAGCCATGCTGCCATCAGCCATGCGGATAGCTGCTCCAGCGGGATGGATTCTTTCGCTGCTCCGGCAACGATGAATTCAATTTCACGCTCACTGAGAACGCCGCCATCACGTTTCTTTCGAATCAGATCAATCATGTACAGCGGGGCGCCCACCTCATGGGATTTCAAGAGAACAACCTCGTTTCATAGAAAGATGAGATTATCGCAAGCAATGGACCCCTGTGTGTGATGAGCACCGCTAGTCGCGAACCGCCAACTAACAATGCGTAAAGCCCTTCACACGCAAGCTGATAGCACAGCCGGTTTCTACGGCTTGTTCTTCGCTTTAAGTTTCATATCAAATGCCAGCGGCAGAACCTCATCGAAGCGCATCTGTCTGATCCCATCTGCGGCGGGGAAAACAATCGCGGCATCGGGATCCGCAAATTCGGCCAGCATCTGGCGACAGGCTCCGCATGGCGGACTTGCTGCATCGTTTAGATTTGCTACCGCCACCGCTCCTATGCGTATTTTCGGGCCGAATTCGCTCACCGCCCGCACGAGTGCAGCTCGTTCAGCGCAGATCGTGAGACCGTAGCTCACGTTTTCGACATTGGTACCAGAAACAACCTGGCCGTTTTTTAACTGAAGAGCAGCGCCCACTCTGAATCCTGAGTAAGGAGAGTAAGAATTTTCCGCGGCCTTTCTGGCCTCGGCGAGCAGGTTATCGATCGCTGCCTGCGATAGGTTCGTCTTCATCAATGGGTCCTCATCCTTATGCAGATTAAATCTAGAGGCTCTCCGTCAGCTTGCCGAAGTTCATTCGATGAGAACTGTCAGGAGGCTTTTCTCAAGTATCACCATCTCCATCCGATGAATCCATTGTGTGTACCGCCCGGGCAAGCCGACCGCGGCGGTGGGACAAATGTGCAATGGATGAACTGACACGAGAGTTCCTGATCGAGAGCCAGGAAGGGCTCGATCGCATGGAGCGTTGTCTTACAGATCTAGAGAATCGTCCTGATGACGCAGCGCTTATCGCGGAAATTTTCCGCTCGGTCCACACAATCAAGGGCACAACCGGGTTTCTCGGCTACAAGCGACTGGAGAAACTATCGCATGCCGGGGAAAGCCTGCTCGGACAATTGCGGGAGGGAAAGCTCTCGGCGACGGCTCCGATTGTTACAGTGCTGCTTCAACTTCTCGACGGCCTTCGCTCTATTCTTCGCGCAATTGAAGCCAATGAAACCGAAGGTGCGGGCGAAGATGAAAAGCTCATCCAAGACCTGGAACAACTTCAAGCAAATGCGGATATATCAACGACTGTCGTAGATTCTGCCGTCAAGCGACGCTCGCGCAAAAAGGCTGCAGCAGTGGGTGTTCCACCATCAACAGTTTCTCGCACTGCAGACATTGCTGCGCATGACCCAACCACGCAACTCATCGAGGCGTCTCCAGACGCAGCCTCAGTCGATAAAGCGGAGAGAAGTCCTTCCCCTTCTGAAAACATTTCCAAGATCTCGTCGTCTGGGATCGCGAGTCGAGAACATGAGACGGCTACTCTTGTGAATGCCTCCACGGTCGCGGCGTCAGAGAGCACCCTGCGGGTCGACGTGGCGCTTCTCAATCGCATGATGAATCTTGTTGGTGAACTGGTGCTAACCCGCAACCAGGTTCTTCAAGCGAGCGCAACATCTCCGAGTCTCACCCAGCTTTCACGGCGTCTTGATATGGTGACCGCCGATCTGCGCGAGTCTGTCATGAAGGCCCGTATGCAGCCGGTTTCGAATGTCTTCTCCAAGATTCCCCGCATGGTGCGCGATCTCTCACACAGTCTCGGTCGCCGAGTTCGTCTTGAGATGGAAGGGCAGGACACGGGACTCGACAAAAGTCTGCTGGAAGCGATCAAAGACCCGCTGACTCATGCCGTCCGCAATGCCCTCGATCACGGTATCGAAGCGCCGGACGTACGTATCGCGGCCGGCAAGAATCCTGAAGGCCTTTTGAGGGTGCGCGCTATTCAGGAGGGAAGCCACGTCATCATTGAAGTTTCAGACGATGGTGCGGGGATCTCCGTTGAACGTGTACGCGCCAAGGCGATCGAGCGAAACCTAATCTCCGCCGAGCGCGCTGCGCAACAATCGGAGCATGAATTGCTTCAGCTTGTCTTTCTGCCTGGGTTCTCTACTGCCGCAGTCGTAACCAACGTCAGCGGGCGCGGCGTGGGGATGGATGTAGTCCGGACCAATGTTGAAAAAATCGGGGGCAAGGTCGAGCTTGATTCTCATCCGGGACGCGGTACGACCCTGCGCCTGCGTATTCCGCTCACCCTTGCCATCATTCCTGCGTTGATAGTGCGAAGCGTTGGGCAGAGCTTCGCCCTTCCGCAAGCTGCACTTTCTGAACTGGTACACATTGCACGACAGGAATCAGTGTCATCTATCGAGTGGATGGAAGGTACTCCGCTCTATCGACTGCGCGGCAACCTCCTCCCATTAGTGTTTCTAGACCGCCTTTTGGACCCCGGCACAACACACGATCGCAACAACCTTTGCGAGAGTTACATCGCGGTTCTCGAGACAGATGGTCGCCGATTTGGACTGGTCGTTGATGGGCTTGCCGACCCAGAGGAGATTGTCGTTAAGGCGCTCAATGTTGCCCTTAAGAATATCGGCCTTTACTCCGGGGCAACCGTGCTTGGCAGCGGGAGCCTGGCACTCATTCTTGATCCCACGGCAATCGCAATTCGTTCCGGCATCGCGGTGGAAGAGTCCGACCTTGTCGCATCCGCCGAGGTTTCGGCACCTCTCAACCTGATCAACAATGATTATCTTGTTGTTGACATTGGCAACCGCCGTTCGGCGGTTGAACTGACGAATGTTATTCGCATCGAGCAGCTTCCGGCCTCGCGCATAGAGTACATTGGCCGTCGTCCTGTGCTCAATTTTGAAGGCCAGCTTCTTTCGATCGAGGACTCCGCGCAATTATTGGTAGCGGAAGCTGACCCCGATGCTCAGATCGTAGTCGTGATCTGTCGCGATGGCGATCGACAAGTCGGCTTCGTTGTTTCTCACGTCCTCGATGTTGCCGCTGGAACAGATCTCTTTGAAGCAGGATCCAGCCGGGCAACGAAGGGCGTTACCCTCCTCGAAAATCGCGTCACTGACCTGGTTGACCTTGCGTTGGTTCCGGCTCTGTCAGCCAATACGACAGAACCCCATTCCTGCCAGTTCGCCGAGGCATCTTTATGAATTCATCTCCCAAAACGCGGCGTCGGAAAGCTCCATCTTCTGCACCGATCGAAATGTGCTCGGTGCGCGTGGGCGACACCCTCTTTGGTCTTCCCATCAGCCACATTTTAGAGATTGTTGGCTCGGCCCGGCCACAGGCGGTGCCACTTGCTCCGGGATTTGTCGGCGGTCTTGTGCATTATCGGGGCGATGTCCTGACCACGGTCAGTCTTCGCCAGTTACTGGGATTGTCCACCCAGGACCGCGCGCAACCGATTCTAGTCTTGGAGGGTGCTGGAGGTTGCTTCGGAGTGTTGGTGGACGGAGTCGGGGAAGTATTGACGGTTTCTTCTGATGACTTCGAGCCGAATCCTCCAACCCTCGACGAGTGCAGGAAAAAGCTCTTTACCGGGACATACAAGCTCAAAAAGAGTCTTCTTGTCATTCTCGATCCATGCCGTCTTGACCCTTCTTATTTAGTTGGCTCGCAGTTAGCGTGAACAGGAGAAATCATATGCGCGCACTCATTGTTGATGACTCCCGATTCGTGCGAGGCTTTCTTCGCGGGCTTCTTGAAGAGCGGGGAATCGTTTGCGAGGAGGCCGAGGACGGAAAGGCTGGCCTGGCGCAACTGCAATCCGGAGTCAACTTCGACCTGGCATTGATCGACTGGAATATGCCGGTCATGAACGGGTTTGAGATGCTGACAGCCTTGCGCGCCGAAGGCTTTTGCGATCTTAAGGTCATGATGGTTACCACCGAGGCGGAGATGGAATTCATGATTAGAGCTCTCGATTCCGGTGCAGACGAATACTTGATGAAGCCTTTTGACGAAGAAGCTTTAGTTGAAAAACTCAACCTGCTCGGAATTGCAGAGGAATAACGATGGCGCACGGCCGCCGCACCCGCATCGTGATTGTTGACGATTCTGCCGTGATGCGCAGTCTGCTGCGCACCATCATCCTGGCTGATCCGTCGCTTGAGGTAGCGGGTTCGGCGGCGGATGGAGCCGCGGCCCTGCATACCATCCAATCGGTAAATCCAGACTTGGTGCTGCTCGACGTTGAAATGCCGAATATGGGTGGTTTGGAGACCCTGCGCATCATGCGGGCTCGAGGTAGCCGCACGCCGGTGGTGATGGTCAGTGCCGTTACCCAGCGCGGAGCGCGTGTCACCATCGATGCTCTTGCCAGCGGGGCATCGGATTATGTCACCAAACCTGCCAACCAACTTGACCGGGATTCCGCACTGCGGACACTCGCACAGGATTTGCTGCCAAAGATCCAGGCACTCACTGTCTCCAGTCTCATGCCAACGTCGAGACCGACGCCGGCAGCCGAGTGGACAGAGTCGCACCAACTCTCTTCAACCCCACCCTCGATCGTGGTTATCGGTGTTTCAACGGGAGGTCCAGCGGCTCTTGACCTTCTCCTCTCTTCGATTCCCGCGACTTTTCCGCTTCCAATCTTGATCGTGCAACATATGCCGGAACTCTTCACGGGCCCACTCGCCGAGCGTCTGAGCCAGAGTTGCTGCCTGCGCGTTTGCGAGGCGACGGAAGGCGCGCCTATCTTGCCGGGAAGCATTTTTTTGGCTCGCGGGAATTGGCACATGGAGGTGATGCCGTCGCGGCAGGGATCTCGGCCGAAGCTGCATCTGCAACAAGGGGCGCTCGAAAACCATTGCCGCCCCGCGGTCGATGTCTTGTTTCGCTCCGCCTCAGCAGTGTACGGTCCTGCAACGCTCGCTGTGGTCCTTACCGGCATGGGTTCGGATGGGCTTGCGTCCTCACGCTTGATCCGAACTCAAGGGGGCACGGTGCTCGCTCAGGATCAGGCGAGCAGCGCGGTGTGGGGCATGCCGGGCGCCGTGGTCCAGGCCGGAATTGCGCATCGAGTCTTGCCCTTGACTGCGATTGGGCCTGAGATGATTCGTCTCGCGTGTCGCAACCAGTCCGAACTCTTCGATGCTTTCGATCCTCGCGAACTGACGGTGCGCCAATGAGCGCTCCGCCCGGTGCCGATTACACCTATTTGCGAGAAGTGGTTTTCCACCACTCGCAGAATGTGCTCGAGCCCTCCCATGACCATCTATTCCAATCGCGTCTCGTGGGACTTTTACATCGGCATGGGATGTCCAGGCTCGACGAATTGGTTCATCTGCTAAGAGCAGCGAAAAGTCAGGAACTAGAACGTGCTGTTGCCGAAGCGATGACGATCAATGAAACAAGCTTCTTCCGCGATATCAGATCGTTCGATCTGCTGCGAACCGAAGTGCTGCCAAAAGTCATTGAAGACCGCCGCTCGACCCGGAAGCTGCGCCTATGGAGCGCGGCAAGCTCCAGCGGACAGGAAGCCTACTCTCTCGCAATTCTTATCCGTGAGAATTTTCCGCAGTTAGCTGGCTGGAATATCCGTATCGAAGGCACGGACATTTGCGCAGAGGTAGTGAAACGAGCTCAACAGGGCCGATATCACCGCATCGAGATGAATCGCGGTCTGCCCGTCAGGCTGCTGGTCCGATATTTCAACCATATCGGCGAGGATTGGACCGTCAAGCCCGAAATTGCAGACCTTTGCCATTTCCGCCAAGCTAATATCTGCGAGCAACTTTCTTTTCAAGAATGCTTCGACGTCATTTTTCTTCGCAACGTTATGCTCTACATGTCCTTAAGAACGCGGCGTGTACTTTTAGCTACCGTGCGCCGGCTTATCGCGCGAGATGGCTTTCTCTTCCTGGGATCGGCGGAGCAGCCTCCGGACCGCTCTCAATGGGCGACGGTTCTCGCCGGCGGTACTTGTCACTATCGGCCAATCTGACGTGCAGGCAGGCGAATTAGATTCCGTTTATCACTCGGTGAATCACGATTAATGCGGTAATGCAGCACCCCAGCAAACAGGAAGAGGCCACAAAAGCCGCTCGGAGAGGACTGCCGGGGCAGAACCGGCGGTGAGTGCGAAAGGTGGCCACGATATCTCGTTTCAATTGCGCAGGTCGCCAACCCTCAAGGCCGCGGCGGATCTCCATAACCATCGCGACTTCCAGCAGGCAGCAGCAAACGGCGCTGACCAGGCTACCGGCTGCAAAAAACTCTGTAAGAATGAGCACCGACACAATTACCTCGCAGCTCTAAGCCGTTTGGTCCAACGATCAGGTTCCACGGACAGAATTACCCCTATTATCCAGCCTGGCTGCAAAGGTCTATATCTAAAAATCGATCCACGGTGCCAAAAGTAACGCTTATCTATCCCACAAAAGTGGGATATTCGGGAGTAAGATTGTCTCTTATTAGGCGCTGAAGATGCGGTCGGGTTCGCATCCGGCTGGGCCCGTTTTCGACGGGTTTACTCCGCGAAAAGCGCCTTTTTGAGGGTTCCATGAATCCAATGACTTCCCACTCCGAAGCTTCTTTTGCCGCCGAACGCCGCCGGGCTGAAAGACGCAATTCACCTTCCCTGGCTGCTTATCACTGGAAGGGCTCCATCCCTCGCCAAAACAGTGTGCGCGACATCAGTGCAACCGGTGCGTTTCTGGTAACGCAGGAACGTTGGGAGCCCGGAGAGACCATTGCGCTCTCTTTGCAACGCAACGGACCACTCGAAAGAGAAAACAGCTTTTCTGTCCAGGCCAAGGCGGTTAGATGGGACGACCAGGGAGTCGCAATTTCTTTCGTCCTGCCACCAGGTGCGGATTTGAGGCTTTGGCAAAGTCCTCTGAAGAACGCATCCGAGCAGAATGAACCCGAAGACATTTTGCGCGAGTTTCGTGTGGCTCAGGCCATATCGTTCCTTTCAAGAATATCGCCGGAAACTCGTGATTTCATGTCCAGGCTGCTTCACGAAGAGTTGAGCAACTACCGCCTCGAGAATGCGGTTGAGATCAGTTTGAAAGCGGAAAAGATGCTGGGCGGGTCGGTTCAAGTTGACGGCCTGCACGCCCTTCCCCGTGTGGTCACGCGCATTGTCGACGGCGGTTCCTGGTCTTCTGACGATAAGTGGATGCTCCAGTTCTGGGCGGGCCTGCTGGCGGCATCCTGCAGCACTACCGGCAGCGACGACTCGAGCCTCGTCTTTGTCGATCTGCTGAGCCAACTGAAGGCGATTCACCTTCGCATTCTTTCCGCGGCTTGCACCAAGGCGACTAAGCTCGTAACCGGGCCTGGCTTAATTTCGACGCGCCCTTTGAATTGGAAAGCGGCTGAACTCATCAAATTCTCCGGTTCCCATGATCTGATCAAGCTGGATCGCGAACTGAACTACATGACGGATCTTGGCGTCATCGCGCCGAGGGAGAAATCAGCATTCTTCCAGCAGATGACCGATACCACGGTCGCCCCAACCGGCCTTGGTCTGGAACTCTACGCTCGTTGCAGCGGTCACCGCGGCACTGCGCAGGGCTTCTATGGAGTTCCTGTGACTTTGGCGGGAGCGATTCCCATGGAGCAGTAAGACTCCATCCTGGTTGCGAGGAACTTGCGGACTGAATGGAAGGGAAATAATTTCAGTCGATTTTCCTCGCAAGGCGAATTAGTGCGTCGACATTTCACACTCACCCGTGATGAGCGACACAATTGATCAGTTTGTATTCTCCGTAGAATCTCTTCAACAAATGCTTTCAACAGAGGCGTTCAGCAGTTTGCTTTCGAATGAGCAGACTACGACAGGACTCTGTGAAATCGACTGATACGGAGACCATTTTGACTTTGCCGAACAGCTGGTATCGTCTCCCCTTTGTACATCGCCCGCGGGCAGAACGTCGTGAATCGCCCGCTCTCGTTGCATTTCATTGGGATGGGTCGGCGCCGAGGCAGAATCACGTAGCCAATATCAGCAGCAGCGGAGCCTATCTGCTTACGAATGAGCGTTGGAGGAATGGGGATATTGTTTCCTTAACCCTGCAACGATCCGGCATACTTGAGAGCTCCAATCATCATCGTTTTACGGTGCAAGCCAAAACAATTCGGCGCGATGACAAAGGTGTTGCAGTGGCATTCCTCATGCCTCGCGGCTCTGACCTGCGACTTTGGCAGAGCACGATAAAGGCTGGAGTGCCACAGACCGAGCCGGAAGATGTTGTGTTCGAATTTCGGCTTGCTGCGGCTCTTGCTTTCATCGAGCGCGCCGCACCGAAGGTTGCCGAAGAGGCAAGGTTCTTGATGCGCAAAGGACTGAGCAATCATCGTCTGGAAAGTGCCGTTGAAATTTTGCTGCATGCAGAGGAGTTGCTTGCACTTGAGAGATGCGGCGCGGGAATGCATCTCGATCCGGCGATCGTAATCCGAGTTCTTGAGGAGGGCTCATGGGCGGACGCCGATTGGATCCGGCACTGGTGGGCGGGACTTCTGGCTACCTCCTGTATGGCTGGGGATGGGGCAAAGTCTGAACTAAAATTCGTTTCCTTGCTCAGCCGGATCACGACGATACAAGCGCGCATTTTGGCAGGCGCTTGCAGCCTCGCAACGAAGTCCATTGGCGCGCACGGTCGCACGCCCGCGCGTCCGATCACCTGTTCCGCCAAAGACCTCGTGAAGATCGCTAAGACTCACGACCGCGTACGAATCGAGCGCGATATCTTGCATCTCGCCGAGCTTGGTCTGATCGAAAAGAGCATTAAATGGAGATTTTTCTCCCTTCTTGATCAGGCTGTCATCACCCCAACCCAGCTTGCAGTCGAACTTTACGCGCGTTGTCACGGCAGGCGTGAAGACCGCGAAGAAAGACTGGCCAAGGTGCAGATGACTCCCAGGACAGTTGCCGCAGACTGAGACCTGAAGTGCACTTTTGATCAGTCGTCTAAGGGTCCAATCTACTTTTGATCCCGCCTGCTGCCTAAGTAATTACCTCCCCATTACGAAGCGGCAATTGCGGTAGTACGATGCTTTCAGCGACAATCCACCCGTTGGATCAATCTGGGGAGAGCCCTCTTGGCTTTCTAGTAAGCTGCGGGAATAACTGCGGAGTATGGAGGCAGCATGAAGTCTCTGAGAAGTTGGTTCGAAAAAACTTTTCCGCAGGCAGAGGCCGAGCGTCAAGCACGCGCCGAGCGCCGCACTGTGGACGGCCTCGAAGCTATCCACTGGACCGGATCGTCCCCAGGCCTCGACATCGTGAAGAATATTAGCTCGACGGGCATGTACCTGGTGACACGCGAGCGCTGGCCGCAGGGTGAAATCAATCCCATTCGCCTCGTTTATCCCGAACTCAAGGATGACAATCCCGACCACCAGGTGACGTTAGAGACGAGAACAGCACGCTGGGGCGAGGACGGCATGGGACTAACGTTTGTGCTTCCAGAGTGCATGGACCTTTGGCTCTGGAAGACCGACGGGCTTATTGAACCCGAAGACATTCTCAGCGAATTTCGTCTGTCCCGCTCTCTTGCTTTCCTTCGGCGCATCTGTCCTTCGGCAACGCAAGAACTCAAGTTGCTGTTTCGCGAAGGTCTTAGCAATTTGCGCATCGCGAATGCCATCGGCATTACCAATCGCGCTGAAGCCATGCTTGCTGCCGAGCGTGATTTTGACCGGCTGCGTGCGCCTCGCAGCGTCGTTATGCGTGTCGTGCAGGATGGGTCTTGGGCTGAGGAGGGTGTCACGCAGCAGCTCTGGGCCGGCATCCTGGCAACGGCGTGCACGCTCATGGGTGATGACGAATCCAATCTGCCCTATATGGATATGCTCTGCGAACTCGCCACCATCGACGGACGCCTTTTCACGACAGCCTGCACGAAATCGCAGAAGGTTTTCGCCACGTCCGGAGCAGTCTCGGCGCAGCCGCTGGTATGTTCAGCACAGGAATTGATACAGATTGCCGGTGCGCACGATCTG
>Ga0105237_10009812_pt1 | contig 10237 bp, 5 predicted proteins | sample KBSC24metaG_FD_81520 | JGI IMG/M metagenome (GOLD analysis project Ga0105237, IMG submission 81520) | Corn rhizosphere microbial communities from Kellogg Biological Station, Michigan, USA - KBS C2-4 metaG | ecosystem: Host-associated > Plants > Roots > Rhizosphere > Soil | place: Michigan, USA... | reverse complement strand
TACATGTCCGACAACGTCTTCCGTCATATCGAGCAGCGCGATCGCACCGAGAAGCAGTGCACCCAATCCCAGCACGCGCAGGAGCGTTCCGCCACTGCGCTGTGCGATCCACAGGAGCGCGGCCCCTTCCACGAGCCACCCCATCGGAATCCACGGTCCATCGGTCGCCAACGGAATGACGAGGGTGAGGAAGGTGATCGCGATCGCGAGATGAAGCGCGCCAAGGGTACGCGACCGTGCGTCGTCCAGGTTGGGTGGCTGATACCGCAGCAATCCCAAATACGCCGCCGCGAACGCCGCGGCGACCCACGGCCGCGCCCATTCGCGGCCACCGTTGCCGAGCATGCCGTAGAATGCCAAGAATCCCAATCCGGCGTTGGCGAGGGGAAGGAGCGCCAAGGCGAGTCGGTCCCAATTCGGCCGTGTCCGTCTGCGCGTGCTCTGCGAACCGCTCCCAAATTCGTCGATCTCCCCTTCGACCGGCTGCGGCTCGGCGAGACGATGTGGCACCAGCGCAAAGAGCGCGATGAAGACAGCGATATATACCGCGGTCTGTACGAAGATCGTATCGGTGTAATAGTTCTCCGACCACGCGTACAACAACGCCGCGGTGCCGGCGAACGCTGCGAGAATCAACCGTCCCCACGGCCGTCGCGTGACCAACATCGCGGCGCCGATATCGACAACCAGCAGATACGTGAACAGCGCGATCTGGTGATTTTCTCCAGTGGAAACAAGCACCGGCGTCATGAACGCCCCAATCAGTGCATACATGGCGAGGAGCTGCGAGCGCTGCACCCAACATATGTATCCGTTCCACGCGGTCACGAACGCCATGGCGACAAACGCCACGCCCGAGGGAATGAGATGATAGAGATCGAAGGCAGCCCACAGCGCGAGATACAATACGCCGGTGCCAACCGCTTTGAGCGAATACGAAAAGACGGATTGTCCCTGCGCGCGGAACCGCTCCGACCAGACGATCAGTCCAGCACCGATGAGCAACCCAATAATGACGCGCCCGGCGGGACCAACCCAGTGATTCTCGAACGAGAATTTGAGGAACCACGCCATCCCCACGAGTAGCGCCACGATCCCGACGCGGTTGAAGACCTGCGCGCCAAGACGACGCTCCAACGTGCTGCCGTCGGTGGATATGCGCGGCGCGCGAGATGATGCCGGTGCGGAGGTCGACGCGGACGTTGCGATCGAGGGCGATGCGGTCACGGACGACGAGGCCGCATTCGACGTCGTGCCCAACGTTGCGCCTGTCGCCGCAGCTGTCGCCGCGGAAACAGATGACCCCATTGCAGATGCCGAAAACGATTCGGCACCCAACGAAAGCCCCTGCTCACGAAACGCCTGTTCGATGCGCTCCACACGGGCTCGTAACTGCGCGAGCTCTCGCTGGAGATCGGTAGAGGAAGCGTCGGTCATAGCTCAGAAAGTACCGTGCGGGTGACGATTCTGCGACTCGTCCGCATACGGGATGCTCTTCCCAGGATGCCCGGTAGGCACTCCACCAAGCTCCCCAACACGACGAAGGCCGCCCTCATGGGACGGCCTTCGTCGTTCTACGTCACACCCGCGCGGTTACCCCGCACCGTCGGAACCCACACTGTCACACCGCGGCGCTCTCAGCCTGCTCGGCGAGCAACGATTCCAACTTGTCGAACGAGCCAGTCCATCCTTGCGTCATGCTCGTCCGCATTTCCGTGAACGCCGCCAGCTCCTCGGCTGTGATGGCGCCCTGCGGCTCCCACCGCACGACCACACGCGTCTGATCCGCCCCTTCGTCTGTCAACGTCACCATCGTCAACATGGACGAGGGGAACTGCGGTGCCATCGGGTGCCGGCTGGGACGCTCCTGCTCGTCGCAGAACTGTTGCACATACACGATCCGCTCCGGCTTCTGAATATCGAGATATTCAGCGCGACCATATAACTTTGCGTCACCGGGACCGGTCATCTTGAAGAACGTCGAGCCACCAGGTCTGATGTCGGCGCGGAGGAAGTGCATCTCGGAACCCACGGGCGGGAGCCACCGCGCGAAGTGGTCTGGATTGGTCCACATATCGAACACGACGTCCACCGGCGCATCGAACGAGCGCGCGATGACGAAGGTCTCCTTCCCCGTCGACGTCTTGTCGAGATATTCGGCGAGCCGGTCCCAGGTGGAGTTGCCGCTCGCCTTCTTGATGATGGCCCGCGATTCTTCCGCCGCTTCCGGCGTGGCGTGCGACATACGCATGTCCAGTGTGGTCTTTCCCTTGTGCTCCGAAAAGAGCACCGTCACGCGAAAGAGCGGCGGACGATCGTGGCTCCCCCCATGATCATAGACCAACTTGGCCAGCGGTTCGACCTCGAAGTAGCGCGTGACGTTGGGATAGTCGACACCATCGGGGCCATGCATCGTGTAATCCCAGTATCCACCGGGACGCAGATCTTTGCCGTGCGTGGTGATGGTGAAGCCACGCGGTCCCCACCACTGTGCGACTTGCTCGAGGTCGGTCCAGGCATCCCACACGGCTTGTACGGGCGCGTCGTACACGCGGGTGATGCGGATTTCGGTGGACTTACTTCTTTTTGTTGCTGCTGCGGTGGCCATGGGACGTTCTCCGTGCGTGCGAGGTGGATGTCGACCCCGAGGTCGACGCGGATGTTGAGGTAGGTGTCGTCTTGGGTGTGACCGTTTTCAGGTACTCGCCCAAGCGATCGAAGCTCTCCTCCCAATACTGCCGGTATTGCTCCATCCAGTCGGCCACATCCTTGAACGCGTCGGCGTTGAGCTCACACGGCCGCCATTGGGCCTCGCGTGTCTTGGTGATGAGACCGGCCTTTTCGAGCACCTTCACGTGCTTGGTGATCGCCGGCAGGCTCATGTCGTTCAGAAAGGGCTTGGCCAGATCGGAGATACTGGCCTTCCCCTTCGACAACTGGGCCAACATGGCCCGCCGGGTCGGATCCGCGAGTGCGAAGAAGGTTTGGCTGAGAGGGTCCTGCATTATTACACCGGTTGGTTAATTAACTCTTTGGTTATATAACAGTCGGGACCAAAGACTGTCAAGAGTTATTTTTCGATTGCATTTATGTGATGTATTGCTGCAAAAACACGCTCGGCGTCGGCACCGAGCGTGTGTCCAAGAATGCGGGGTGGAGGGGCGGGACGCTTCTATATGATGATCATCCGCGCGTCACGACTGTATTACCAGCGGCTATTGCACCACAATCACGCCGGTCGCCGTGAGTCCCGCGAATGGCGGCCCCGATCCCGAAACCGTCGCGGTCCACGTGTACGTCCCCGGCGTCCGGAAAATTCGCACCGATGACTCTCCGTACATCAACCCCGATACGTTCCCCGACGCGCCGCCCAAGTCGGACGGTGGATCAGCCGTGAGCGCTGCCGAGGGATTGTCGAATGCGTACGACACGACTGTACCGTACTTCCCGTTGATGTAGTTGTTGAAGGTGACCGTTCCACCCGGCGCGATGACGACGTGCGGGTTGGAGAGGATGGTCAGTACATAGTCCGTAATGTAGAGATTGGCGATGTACGAGTTGGTCAGCGTATACTGCACGCTGTCGTGTAGCATCGTGCCGTACACATTCACGTCCGCGTACAACCAGGCAGTGCCGGAGTTTCCAACAGCCGTGATTTGGTCGAGTCCAACGCACACCTGGCAATCATATTGATACAGTTGGTAGTACGAAATCGTGGCCGTCGAAAAGGCGGGTGCGTAAAATCCCAGCTGGTTGATATCCGCGGCGTTGACGCGCAAGCGAATGACGGGATTGTCCACCGTTTCGCCCGTCGCCGGATTCTGAATAAGGGGAATAATGGTCTTGTATTCGCCATTGGCCAATTTCGCGCTGTCAGGCGGAATCGGATGAATGGACAGTGTTGCACCGGGAATCGCGGTCGCAGTGACCTGAACGATGGCCTGATCGCCTTTGACGACGCCATTTTTGAATGGCACGACGTTTACGATCACGGGTTGTCCCTGCCCTGACGGCGAGATAGCGGTTAGTTGGCCATCTGGGGACAACCGGACGCTCACGGTGTCCGCCGGATTGGACAACAGATATTGCACGCTGTCGAACTCGGTGATCGGTTCCCCGGTGAGCGCCTGTCCGGTAACGGTGAGCTGCAACGTTTGCCCGACTGCCATGATGGCGTTGGCAGGAGCAACCCGCGCGGTCCCCAACGTCACCGACGGCGATTGCAACGACGGCGCGACGCCTTTATCACCCGTACAGGCGACGAGTCCTATCGCGAGACTCCACGCCAGCTTCGCCGCGTGCCGCTTCCACTGATTATTCGACATGCCTCGTTCTCCGATCTATAACGTTGGGTACTTCATCACGTCATCCCGTCGCCGCTGTCTGTGCTCGATGTTGCGCACGCGTTCAATGTCCATCACGGACTCAAATTGTTGCATCCGGTATACAACGGATTGTTCTGCTTTTCGCTGGGCGATGGAACGAACACAACGTCGTTCCCATAAAACGTGTCGTTGGATTGCAGTGGCTGACTGTACAACGGTGGGAATGCCGGTGCGTGAACCCGTCCGGAGGGCCAGAGGGTATGCGGATCGCGCTGATAAATGCGCGCGAGACGTCGGAAATCGCCTTCCCGGTGTCCAGTCAGGTATAGCCAGAGCGCCCGCTCGTGCATAAGGAGATCGAGCCGAGCGCTGTCGGTGCCAGGATCGGTGAGGGTGTCGGGCAAATTGGCGGCCGTGAGATTGGGGACTGGGGCGCAGGCGGCGTTGCCAAGGCAGGTTGCTCGGAGCGTGCTGAGTGTCGCGAGCCAAGTGCTTCCGTGGTTGGCCAGATCGGCTTCGGCTTCGATGAGCCGTGCTTCCAAGCCATCCGCCACACGAACGGGGGTGTATTCCTCGATCGTCAACGGATCGAATGTTCCCGACGGCGTCACGAAGTATTTGGATGGCCAGAGCATCGATCCGGCCCGACCGGTCAGTACCACGATCGCGGAACGTGGGTCCGCCGACCAGATCATTCCGGTCCCCCCTTCCGCATCTTCCGCGCGGTAGTTGCCGATCTGGTACGCCATCGCGTTTCGCAGGTCGGTGGTCATTTGCTGCCAGTACACGTACATCGTTGGTACGTCGTGCACTGCTGCGGCCGCTTCGGTGAATTGACCGAGACCCAGGAGCGCTCGTCCCTTTCCGACACGCGCGAGATTGAGGACGCTAGCGCTATCGGCGCCTGTGACGAGCGCGGAGTCGAAGAGTGCGGCCGCGCGGGCGAAGAGCTCCTGCGTGCTCAAACCCGGGGTGGGGGTCGGCGTGCCGGTGACTGGGACCGCCGTGAGTGGGATTCCCGAGCAAAAGAGCTCGGCGAAATACAATACGGTGTATCCTTCGATTGCAAACAGACGCCCTTGGAGGGTTTTAGGCGTGTTCGGCGCGTAGAGTTGTAAGGATTGCCGAGCTTGTTGCGCTTGGATGCGAGCCAGGTGGAGGAGCGTGTAGAGTTGGGAGACGTAGGAAATATTGTCCGGCGTCGAGATCGTCCGGGTGTCGACCCCACCATAGTTGCTCCGATTCGTGGCTGCGAGCTCGTCCGTGGACATGGCGCTCATGCCGACCACCGTTGTCACCGTACCATCGCTGATGAGCGGACGGGGGAAAAAGGAGAGCGCCGCGTTATAAAAAGAGAGCGCCGACGCTTCGGTTTTGACTTGCGATGGGTCGACGATCGTGCTGGATGCCTGGACATCGACGAGCGACGTGGGGGAGCAGGCGGTGCCGAGCGCGAGGAGGGATGAGCCGTATACCGCGGCGGTAGCCACGCGGAACGAGTGAGACCAAGCGTGTTTCATTACAGCCCCAGGTTGAAGCGAAGCGTCCAGTTACGAGGTTGCGGGATGCCGTTCGATCCGTCACGCGTGGCTTCCCCGAGTTGGCCGGACGTATCGATATTGGGATCTTTTCCGACGTAGTTGGACCAGAGCGCCAGATTGCGCCCGGCGAGCGTGAGTCCGAGCGATTGCACGTGCAGGAGCGCGCGGGCCATATGGGCGGGGACGTTGTACGTGACCGACAGCTCGTTGAGGCGGACACTCGACACCGCGCCAATGTAGGCTTGCGTGGGATTGCTATAGGCCTGGATGTATCCTGCCTGCTCCGCTAACGATGATGTGGGATCGACCGCGCCGCGCGGGTAGTACGTGAACGAGCCGACCTGGAGCGCAGTGGTTTGACCGATGATCTGGTCGAGACTCGCGTTGAGGTTCACGTCGCCGCCAAAGAGCGAGAGGTTACTGCTGTACGTGACTTCCCCTTTGGGATAGGGCGCGCCCATGTAGGTCAGGGGGCCAAAGCTCATTTCGCTTCGTGCCAGAATGCCATCACCGTTCAGATCGGCGTACGACTCTACTGGGTAGCCCCAGTACCCGTACAACGGATACCCTTCACGAAACATCGTCTGCAGCGGTCCCGTGGCGGGAAAGCCAGACGCGATGTGCACCAGCTTGTTGGTATTGTGCGTGATGTTCGCCGTGAGTTGCCAGCTGATCATCCGCGTGTCGAGGATTCGGCCGTCTAGAAGGAGCTCGAGTCCGCGGTTTTCGACGTTGCCGAGGTTGTAGCTCTCGCTCAGTGTTTGCACGCCATATGATGGTGGCAACGTGACACTGACGATGGCATCTCGACTGTATTTGCGATACAGCGTCACTTCAGCGTGTAACCGTTCGCTCTCCAGGAACGAGATATCAAAACCTCCTTCCCACTCCGACGTCCGTTCTGGTTTGAGCTGCGGATTCCCCAATTGGATGATCCAATTGGTGTTGACCGTTCCGAGTTGCGGCGCTTGAGGATAGGTCGCTTGCGACTGGTAGTAGTTGTTCAGGACGCCGGTTTGCGAGGCTTGGTTTCCGGACTGTCCATACGCCAGACGTAGACGGAGGCTCGAGATCCACGGCTGTTTCGGAAAAAACGACTGCGCCGACAGCGGATACGAGAGGTTGAGCTTGGGATAGCTGGGTGGTGTTTTGTTGACAGTGCTACCAAAAGCGCTCGACACATCTTTGCGGAACCCAAACGATGTATACAGACCGAAGACGCCGACCGACTGCTCCAGGTACCATCCCGCGGTGGCTGCTTCATCTCGACTTTCCGTCACGTCGTAGAACTGACATCCACTACAACTTGGGTCGATCAATACGGGCGTTGGCGTCAGCAGATTGCTGCCAAAAGCCAGATTGGTCCCACTGTTGTTCCCAGCGCCCAGGCTATAAAAGTTGGTGTGCGAATATTGCTCTCCCAACGACGTCTGCAGATTGATCCACGATCGTGGCGAGAACGACAATTGCGCACGACCGTTGAGTGTCGTAAGAAACAGCTCATCTCGGCGCGTATTATGAAGGCTCTGACAGAAGTTCGGACCGAAAGCCTGGTTGCAGTCTTGCAGACGGAGATCCGCCTGATCGTTGCGAAGCGTGAAGTCGCCGCCGCCGGTGCCGTTGAGCAAAAGCCAGCGCCATGGGGTATAGTTGGCGTTGCTCGCGAGCATGCCCCGTTTGGACGCCGTTGTCACCTTTATCCGTTGAAACTCCGACGGCATATGCAAGAGCGAATCCGCCAATCCGGCCAAGTAACCACCAGCGCCAGGATTGATCCCCGAGCCACCGTTGAGCACGTTCCGATACGTGCCCGTTGCCGTCAACGACACGTCGGCTTTTGCTGACATCCCGACGGTTGTCTGCGACGATCCATCGATATCTTGCTCGGTGTTCGGCCGAACGACCCAACTGGGGGCCGGCTCGTTCCATAACCGAGTAATGAGCCGCTTTTCGAGATTGGAGATCTTGTCGATTCCAACGTTGGACGCGGTTCGGAACGAGAGAAACTGCTGCAGATCGTCACTGCCACCCGAGACACTGCCGGCCAGCGATTTGGCTGTCCCCGTGCCAAAGGTGCGAAGATCCGGGATATTCTGTGGGTTGTAGTGCACGACGCTATCCATCGTGCATCCGCCGCCGACTACGGAGCCGCCACCGCCCATCGCCAGCGTACACGACGCGCTGAAGCTGTTGCTGGGCGTAGTCCCAAAGCCGTACCAGGACTCTGGCATTTTCCCTGGGATCGTGGACCAGCCGTTGTCTCCCGAGATCGAGGTTCGCCAGGCGCCGGACCGCCCTTTCTTGGTCTTGATGACGATCACGCCGTTGGCGGCATCGGTACCGTACAAACTCGACGCGCTCGGCCCACGGAGCACATCGATCGACTCGATGGTGTTGGGATCGATGTCATCGAGCCGCGACGGCGCGAGCGGTGGCGGATAGTTGCTGTTGTTGCCGGGGAGCATGTTCACACTCCCCACGTTGGTCTGGTTGGACGAAGTAGTGGTTTGCGCGGCGAGACGCACGCCATCCAAAATGATGATCGGGTCGTTGTTCAATCCGATACTGTTGACCCCACGAATCCGAATCTTGGACGGTGATCCCACCGAACCGTCGGTGTTGGAGACGATCACGCCTGGGACACGCGCCTGGAGGAGATCGCTCATATTGCGGATCAACGTGGTTTTCACCACCGAATCGGCTTTGATGGTCCCCACCGCATTCCCCACTTCGAACCGTCGCCGATCGCCGGTGGCGGTAGTGACGACGTCTGTGAGTGTCGTCGCTGAAGGAATCAACGCGACGCTGACGGTCTCCGTGGCACCGTCGCGCACGGTGACGGTGATCGAGTACGCCCGATAGCCAAGCGCACGCACCGTGAGCTTGTGAAGTCCCGCCGGCACATCGGCGATGGTGAAGCCTCCGGCCTCTCGTGTACGAACCGGTCGGCCGCTATCGATCACGACTGAAGCGTTTGGCACCGGCCGCTTGGTGGCCGCATCCATCACGATACCGGTCACGATCCCCGAGGCTTGCGCCGTCTCTGATGTCGAACGTACGACGAGCAGACTTCCATCACGGAGCGGTTCGACATGAAGGCCGGTGCCGGCGAGGACACGCTCGAATGCAACGCCGAGCGGTGTGTTGGTCAGATGGATGGTAATACGGGCCGTGAACTGGCGAATCTGATCAAGCGGGTATTGCAGACGGATCTGCGTTTTCTCCGCCATCAGATCCAGCACCGTTTGCAACGTCACGTCCTTCACGTTGATGCTCACAGGGCGCAGGAGCAGCGATTCACCCACGCGTGGCCGTCTCGTATCGCGCTCCGTGTCGCCCGTGGCGACCGTGCCTTGCGCGGCGGCGGCGTGTACGAGCGCGACCGAGCCAGCAACGAGAAACCAGGCCGCGGTGATCGCGATTCGATTCATTCGGTTCACCGACCAACCTCCGGAACATGTGAGGGAAAGGGATCGCGGCGATGCCGCGTCGACGAGGGGGCCGGACGGTCGGCCCGCGTGGGGTGGAGCGTAACGATAGTGACACCCCGATCGGTGTCGGTGAAAGTCATCGTCGCGCTCAACAGTTTGCTAACCAACTCCAGCGCGTCGGCACGCGTTTCGCCGCGGACGAGCGTGGCGACGACGGGACGTCGCGCGAGCGTGGAGTCGGTGAGATGAAATTCGAGGCCGTACCAGTGCGCCACCGCGTCGAGCAGCTCGGAGGCGGGGACTTCACGGAAGGCCATGGTGCCCGTCACCCATCCAGAGGCGGTCGTCGCGTCGCCCGCGGCTTTGGTGGCGGTGCTGGAATCGGTGACGTGACCGATTTCGCCGGCCGTGAGCGTCACAGTGCGACGTCCGGTTACGGAGACTTTGCCGGCGACCACGGCGACACGGACGCCGGTATCGCTGTCGTAGCGCCGCAGGTCGAAGCGGGTGCCCAAGACGCGCACCATGACACCACCCGCGTGCACGAGAAACGGGGTATCGCGTGACGCAACATCAAAATACGCTTCGCCGCGCACCGCGAGCTCGCGTCTAGCCGCGAAGGTGTGCGATACGCTAAGCGTAGTGTTGGGCGCGAGAGCAACATGGCTCCCGTCGTCGAGCGTGAGATTCGCGATTTGACCGTTGCCGGTGGCGTATGTCCGATAGGTCGTGGCCCGCGACAACGCCGTGCGCGTGCGCCATGCAATTAGCGTCACGCCGGCGACGATCGCGATCGCGAGGCCAGCCGCGATCCACGTGCCGCTCGCGACGCGAAGTCGTGTTGGCCACGATTGACGAAGTCGCGAGAGGCCGGAGATCTGTGTCGCGCGTGATGGCGGAACGGATGTGCCGTCGGCGGTACGGTTCGCAGACGGCGGTG
>Ga0105237_10009811_pt1 | contig 10237 bp, 7 predicted proteins | sample KBSC24metaG_FD_81520 | JGI IMG/M metagenome (GOLD analysis project Ga0105237, IMG submission 81520) | Corn rhizosphere microbial communities from Kellogg Biological Station, Michigan, USA - KBS C2-4 metaG | ecosystem: Host-associated > Plants > Roots > Rhizosphere > Soil | place: Michigan, USA... | reverse complement strand
GCCAGCGAACAGGCGCTCGGGTCGCAGCGCCTGCCACACATGCGCCTGGGCTTGCGAGGAGGACGAGCCGGAACCGCAGACGCCAATCAGATAGTGCCGGCCCGAGCCCGACTCGGGCGTGACTGGAAGGCGCCCCAAATCGACCGTGCCCTGGCGCGAAGTGAAGCGCAGTCGCGCATCGACCCCGGTTCCCCAGCTATCGACAATGGATGGCAGGAACAAGCGCTGGGTGGTGATGCCGGGAATCAGGGCGATCTCCGGGGTTTGCTGGCGATAGAACACTTCGTTTCCCGCTATGATTTGCAATTCGAGGGTGCCGGTGAGAATAGACGATTGCCGCGAGTTCAAACGGACGTCGATGAAGGCGGGCGCATTTGTTCGGGAGCGCAAGGCGAGCGGCTGCACGTCAGCCCGGAGTTGGAGGCCGGCCGCCTGTGCGAGCGGGGAGAAGGTGGCGATAAAGCCCGCTACGAGACACCAGTCGAAAGTCCTCCTCATACCCTCGCCAGATCAAGCCGTCGTGAAGCTCGCGCGCTGAAACCACCACCACTCGAGCAACAGGATGAGAAATCCTGCAAACGCCAGCGCCCACCAAAACGAGCGATCGCTCTTTGCCGGCGCCGGCGCCGCCTTCACGCTGAGCTGGTCGTTGAAATCGATGCGGTCCAGCGTTGCCAATGACGTCTCCGCCGGAGAGAGCAAACTTGCCCCAATGTGTTGCGTACTGCCGTCGTCGCCCTTGAGGACGTATTCCCCGGCGAGTGGCGCGGGCAGGCCGGTCAGCCGTCCGTCCGCGTCGCTGCGCATTTCGTGACGCTGGCGCGCGGGACCCTCCAGGCGATAGCCTTGATTGGGCGTGGCGGCGAGAGGGGGCAGCACCCCGGTGGCAATGGCCCGGGCTTCGGCCAGTCCGGCTTGCTGCCAGGCGGTTTCCACCAAATTTGAGACGAAGATCGGGAATCCGACGCGATACGGGAGCGTCGAGCGATCGGAATGGAAGAGCAGATGCACCTGGAGGGTCTCTCCGGTCCGCTTCTCCACCAGGAGCGGGCCGTGTTCGGCTTGGGCGATCACTTCGTATCCGAGCTGGCCGAAGGCTTCCTCCTTCGCATCCCCGGTGCGCACCGGCTGGTCCATGAAGATCACATCGCGCAGGTTGACGTGCTGAAGCAACGGCGAGTCGCGGCGCCAATCGATGGCTTGGGAGTTGTGCTGTTCGATCTGCACCAAGGGGCGCAAATCCCCGGGCAGGATTCCGATCGTACACCGGACGCGCGCCGGCAAAGCAAGATCGGCCTCCCGATCGGTGATCACCAGGTCCAGCGAAGATGGCGTCGGGGCATCAGGCCGGGGAAAGATGGAAAGTTGATCCAGCACCTCCAGCGCGTGCCGGTAGCCGGCCAGCGACTCCGGCACGAAGATGGTGAGCGGACGCGTCTCGGGGAGGGTCAGCCAGGCGATATTATCCGATTGGAGGGAATCGAAGCCGTTCAGTTTCAGCCGCACTTCGAGGGTGGCAGATTGGCCGCCCGCGAGATCGAAGGCCAGCCGCGGGCTGCTGCCGCGCGCCAGGGCCACGTCCTGGTGGGCGATGACCTGGCCTTGCTGGGCAAGCTCCAGCGTGCCCGCGGCTGACTCCGCGTTTTGCGATCCCGCGATCTGCACGAAAACCTGCCAGCGCCCGCCCGGCGCGCGCCGTGCGTTGCAGGCCACGATGCCGAAGTTCGGCCCGGCTGGATCGATCTTTTGGAAGTCGATCTCGAAAGGCAGTTCGAAATTGATGCGCGCCGGAAAATTGCCATCCGAGAAGAGCGTCAACTTTTCGAAGGGCTCGGTGCGTCCCAGCGCCTGCGCGAGCCGCAGCGCCTCTTCGAGGTCGCTCGGCACGTCCTCGACTGCGAGTGTATCGAGCGCTTCGCGCAACTCGCGTTGATTGTTGGTAAATGGGGTGAGGCGCCGGGCGGATTTTCCGAAGGCGACGAGGCTGAATTCCTGGTCCGGCAGCATGCCGTCGATCAAGTCGCGAACGCGCTTCTTCACCACATCGAGCCGCGACTTGCCACCCTCGTGGTCCAGCCCGGCCATGCTCGCGGAAATGTCGATGAGGATGGGCAGTCGCTGTCCGCGCGTCGCTTCGCGGCGGAGGAATGGCTGCATCGCGGCCAGGGCAAGCAGTGCCAGGATGAGAATCTGCAAGAGCAGGAGGAGGTGGCGCTTGAATCGCTGGAACGGGGAGTTGACCCGCTGGTCGCTCATCACCTGCCGCCAGAGCACCAGCGACGGGATCTCCATGCGGGGCCGCTTGAGCTTGAGGAAATAGAAGACCACCAGCGGCACGAGCAGCGCGAAGAGCCATGCGCTGGCCAGGGAACTGAAGGCAGGCATCATAAGGAACTAGATAATCCAGCCCTGGCGCCGCATGAGGCCGAAGAGCACGTTGTCAAAGGAATCGGCGCTCGAGATCGAAAGGAATTTCCCCGAACGTTGCTGGCAGAGCGCGGACAGGCGCGCCTCGTGCGCGAGGCGGTATTCGTGATAGAGGGAGAGCAGATCGCCGGCGGCGGAGATATCGAGATGGTTCACCGTTTCGCAATCGACGAAGCGAAGATCGCCGGTGATTTCGGGATCGAGTTCGCTCGGGCCGAGGATTTGCACGGCAAAGATTTGCAGGCCGGCATTGTGGAGCAGATTGAAGGCGCGCCGGAGATCGCCGTCGGTCAGGAAATCGCTGATCACCACCGCCAGCCCCCGCCCGCGATGCTGGCGCAGGAAGCCCTCGATGCCCTTCTCGACCGGGGTGGTTCCTCCGCCCGTGATGTCTTCGAGATGGCGGAAGAGCTGGCCCTGCGCCGCGCGTCCACGCTTCGGAGGCAGGCGATTGCCGGCGCCGAGCGCATAGGCGCCCACCTTCTCGTTGGCCCGCAGGCCAATCACGCCGAGGGCCGCCGCGAGCCGTTGGGCCAGCGCCAGCTTGCCTTCGAAGAGCATCGATTGTGACGCGTCCACGAGCAGGGCGACATGCATTTCCTCCTCGTGATGAAATTGTTTGAGGTACGGACGCTGGATGCGCGCAAAGATATTCCAGTCCACGAAGCGCACATCGTCGCCCGGCGCGTAATCGCGGTAATCGCAGAACTCCGTGCTCGCGCCCCCCTTGGCCGCGAGATGTTCCCCGCGGGCGCGATTGGTAAACTGCCGCGACACGTTCAGGCGCAACCGCGCCATCCGATCGAGATCGCGGTTGCTGAGCAGCGATGTGATTTGGGAATTGTCAGGCATGAAGGCCAAGCCAGCACTAACAGTCTTTTGGTCTTTCACTTGAGATCATGTGCGAATTATGCCGCCGCTTCCTCCGGCACAATCTTGCCTGCTTCCGCAACGAGTCCTGGAACGCTCAGGTTTTCCGCCAGGCCGTCGTAGTTCAAAAGCACCCGGTGACCGAGAACCTCCGGCACAAAATGCCGCACGTCCTCGAAGGCCACATGGGCCCGGCCTTCCGCGAGGGCGCGGACGCGCGCCGCGCGAATGAGTGCCTGCACCGCCCGGGGGCTCGCGCCCCATTTGACGAAACGCTTCACCGTCTCGCCGGATTCGGCCGCATCGGGATGCGTGGCGAGGACGAGCCGGACCGCGTAATCGCGGATTGGGTCGGCGACAACGACCTTCTCCAGGACCGTCCGCAGTTCGAGGATGCGCGGCCCGTCGAGGATCTTCGGCACTGCCACGCCGCCGCCCAGCGTGGTGCGGCGCACCATCTCGTTGAGTTCCGCGCGATTGAGGAAAGGCACGTTGAGCTTGAACATGAAACGGTCGAGCTGCGCCTCCGGCAGCGGATAGGTGCCTTCCTGCTCCAATGGGTTTTGGGTCGCGAGGACGAAGAAGGGCTGCGTGAGGATGTGCGTGGACCCGGCGGCGGTGACACTGCCTTCCTGCATCGTTTCCAGCAGCGCGCTTTGGGTCTTCGGCGTCGCACGATTGATTTCGTCCGCGAGCAGGATTTGGGTGAAAATCGGCCCGCGCCGGAACTCGAAATTGTAACGTCCGTCCGGCCCCGCGGTCATCACGTTCGTTCCGACGATGTCGGCGGGCATGAGATCCGGGGTGAACTGGATGCGCCGGAATTCGAGATCGAGCACGCGCGCCAGGGTCTTGACCAGCTCGGTCTTGCCGAGTCCGGGCACGCCTTCGAGGAGGACATTGCCACCGGCGATGATCGCGGTCAGCACGCCTTCGACCACACGCTGCTGGCCCACGATGACCGTGCCGACGGTTTCGCGGAGTTGTTGGAAATCGGCGCGGAAGCGCTCGGCTTCGGACTGAAGTTGGGTGGGATCGCTCATGGAACCGGAGGATTGGTGGGTGGTGGTGTTTTCGTGGGAGTCGTGGTTTTCAGGAAGCGCAGGAGTTCGCTGTCGGTGGAAAGGATCAGGGTGCTGCCGCTGAGCACGGCTGGATAGCTCTCCATCGTGCGCATGAACTGGTAGAACGAAGCCGCCTCGGGCGAGGAATTGTAGGCGGCGGCGTAGATGGATGCCGCCCTGGCGTCGGCTTCGCCTCGGATCTTTTGCACCTCGCGGTAAGCCTCGGATTCGATCCTTCTCAGCTCTTGCTCCTTGTTGCCCAGGATCTTGGCCGCCGCGCCTTCCCCTTCCGAGCGAAACCGCGATGCGATTTTCTGCCGTTCGCTGATCATGCGCTCGTAGATTTTCGTGGTGACGCGCTGGTTGTAGTTGATGCGCATCAAGCGGATATCGAGCAGCTCGATGCCGAAGGGCTCGAGCTTGGGCGAGGCCTCATTGACCACGTCGCGCTCGAGAACGGCGCGCCCGATTTTAATGGGAGGCAGCGGATTGGCGTCGACGACTTCCGCCAGCGATTCGTCGATCGCGGGTTTGCGCGCCTTATCCGTGCGGACGATTTCGATGAGATCATGCTTCGCCAGGGCATTCCGAACTTCGCTGCCGAGGATGTCATCGAGTCGCGACTGGGCGCTCCTTTCATCCCGCATGGTGATGTAGTATTTGAGCGGATCCTTGATCTTCCAGCGGCCGAAAGTATCGACGATGATGTAGAGCTTGTCGCGGGTCGGAATCTCGCTGGCGTGCCCGTCCCAGTCGAGGATGCGCTTGTCGATGCGGTTCACCGTTTGAATCAATGGCAGCTTGAAGTGCAAGCCAGCGGCCGTCACCGGCTCACCGACCGGCTTGCCAAATTGGGTGAGGATCACCTGCTCGTATTCATTGACCGAATAGGTGCAGAGCTGGAAGCCGATGAATGCCACCAATACGAGGAGGGCGAGGCCAACGGAACGGAGAGCGGAAGGGGTGGCCATGGCTTATTTCCTGGGGTGATCGAGTTGCAGGAAGGGCAGCACCTGCTGGCCCTTATCGTCGACGATGATCCGGCGCTCCAGTGTCGGCATGACCTGGATCATCGTTTCGAGATAAAGCCGCTGGCGCATGATCTCCGGCGCGCGCTGATATTCCGCGAGCAGCGCCTGGAAGCGCAGCGCATCACCCTCGGCTTCGTTCACGCGCTTCAGCGCGTAGCCACGGGCCTGGGAGATCGACTGGTCGGCCTCGCCGGAGGCCCGCGGGACAGCTTTGTTGTATTCGCCGTCGGCGATATTGATCGCGCGCTGCTTTTCCTGCTGCGCCTGGTTCACCTCGTCGAAGGAGCCCTGCACCTCGCGTGGCGGATTCACGTTCTTGAGCTGCACGGTGCTGATTTGCAGCCCCAGACTGTAGTCTGTGGCGACTCTCTGCAAACCGGCCTGGATGCTGCTTTCGATATCCTGCCGGCCAATGGTGATGACCTCATCGACCGTGCGGTCTCCGATGACCTCGCGCATCACGGCCTCCGCGGCTGCGCGCAGTGTTTCCTCCGAATCGCGGACTGCGAAAAGATAGTCGCGCGGGTTGGCGATATGATACTGCACGACAAACTCGACGAGCGCGGCATTGAGATCCCCGGTGACGACTGCTTTTTCCAGGTCGGGCTCCTTGCTAATTTGGTAGGGGTTCGTCGCGCCCCGCGTGCCGAAGCCAAACTCCATCTTCAATTGCCGCCGCACCGGCACGATCGTCACGGTATCCACACCATACGGGATCTTGTATTGCAGCCCGGGTTCGACAGTCTTGAGATAGGCTCCGAACCGCTGGACGACTCCGACGGATTCCGCCGGGACCGTATAGATGGAGGTCCAGAGCAGGACGAGGACGATGATGATCCAGAATCCGGTGAGGATGATGCCGCGCGGGAGCGTCGGAATAGGCAAAGGAGTGCGATTGGGGAGCGGCATGGAATTACTTATACGGCAACGTGATGACTCCGGCGATGATCAGAACGGGGCGGCACGCGATTGTTGGGATGAATGGCTCCTTCAGCAGCCAGAATGCAGAGATTTTCCAGATTTCCATGGGTCAGGTCTTGTCCTGGTCACGTTTGCGCTTGCGGGCCAGCAGCCGCTCGGTGGTCGATTGCGCTTCGTCGGGTTCATTCGTGGGTGGTTCCGGCTTGGCCGTGCTGGGCGGAGCTTTGGGCGCTGTCTTTGGTGGAGCGCTCGTGGGCGGCCGGATCGTTGGCAGCGGCCGGGGTTCCGCCGGTTGATCGAGCGTGGCTTGCACGCGCTTCTTGCGGCCCAGCAGCGCGCCCATCGTTTCGGTCGAGTCCTGCGCTTTTTTGCCAAAGCCAAACCAGCCGCGGATCACCACCCAGTCGAGTTGCACGCGCCGCACCGCCACGTCAAGCGGCAGCAGGCAGGCGAGGATGATCAGGAACCAATCGAAAACGGGGCGCGTGCTTTCGCGGGGCTGGCGCTGCGGATGATAGATATCCAGATCCGCGCCGCTCAGCACGCGGCCGCCGGTGCGGGAAGCAATTTGCTGGAGCAGGATGGGATCGCTGCGGAAGCGCAGGTATTCCGGCGAGTACGGCACGGAAAAGCCGCCCACCGCCTGCTCGGGCTTATCGTCCTTTCCCGGCCGACCCGCGGCGGCGGCGACGACCTGGTAGCGGCCCTTCCCGGAGAGCGGGAACTGCGCCTGGTAGCGGCGCGGCCCGCTCTGGTGCAATGGGACATCGATGTTCTCGCCCCGCGGTCCGTTGACACGCGCCACGATTTCGAGAAACGCCTCGTCCTTCGCGAAGTCCTCGACGGTGACGACCCCATTGCCGCCGGCGGCGAATGCGCTCAATCGGAGATCATTTTGCTGCTCGACCCGTGAGACCTCCTGCGCGAGTTGCTTCACAAAAGCGCGATATTTTTCCCACGCCACCCAATCCAGCGCCCAGGCCGCGCCCAGGTCGCTCGTCCAGGCCGCGGAGGCCCCGAGGCCGAAACGCCACGTGGAGAGAAGAGGGTCGAGTTGGTCCGGTTCCTCCTTGGTTGGCGGCACGCGCAAGACCGTGCTGGAACGCGGCTTGGCGGTCGTCAGCACGTAGCCGCGCAGGGATGGCGTGGCTTCGATGCCCTTCAGGATTGGGGATGGGAACTCGACCTGCGGGGTGAAGACCTTGTTTTGCAGCATCGAGCGCTTCAGCGTTTTCGCTTCCTTGATGAAGATCGCTGGGAGTTGCGACGGGTCCTGCGGAAAATAATACCGGCCGCCCGTTTGCTGGGCGATCGATTGCATGATCGAAATGTCCAGGCCTCCGTGCGGATTGATCGCGATCATCGAGATGCTGATCTTCTCATCGATATACTGCTGGATCAGTTGCTGGGTGGGCGGTGAAGGATCGCCGTCGCTGATCACGATGAGGTGCTTGAGCGCGGCGTCATCGGCTTTCAAGCCGGTGAACGCGAGCTGCATTGGCGTTTGGAAATCCGGCATGTCGCCCGGCTCCGCCTTGTTGATGAGCGGGGCGAGCCGTTCGAATTCCGAGGCGGGAGTGAGAGGAAAGATCCAATTGTAGCCACCGTTGTTTCCCCATGAGTAGTCGATGAGCCCGACGTCGTCCTGCCCGCCGAGCACGCGCATCGCTTCCTTGGCCATGCGCTTGGCCCAGGTGTTGCCTTCGGCAAATTCGCAGGTGTGGAGGATGATCGCGAGAGCGCCCTTCGGCAGCACCTTCTTCTGCTTCACATCCATTTCCACCGGCAGGATCTCCTCGATCGGCGTCCGATGGTAACCGCCGGGGCCGAAGCTATGCGGGCCGCCGAGCATGATGAAGCCCGTCCCGAGATTGTAGACGGCGTCGCGCACCGCCTGGAGTTGGGGCGCGTCGAAGGCGTCAGCGGGCGCATTCGCGAAGATGATAAGATCGTAGGGCAGGAGCGACTGCGCGTCGCGCGGCATCTCGTAGCCCATGCGCACCTGGACGATGCGTTCGCTGGCCTTGAGCGCGGCCACGAGCGTTTCCCAGTCGCGCGCGTCGCTCCGTCCATCGGTCACCACCAGCACTTGTCCCTCGCCACGCAGATAGATTTCGCCGAGGGCGATATTGTTCTCTTTCCATCCGTCCTCGCCTTCGGGCACCTCGATCGTTGCCGCGTACTCGTAGTAGCCGGGCTGGCGCAGGTAGAGCGGGAGAGTGAACCGATTCTTGCCGGCCTCGTAGGAGACTTCCTTTTCGAATATTGATTTCCCGTTTTCGCTCAGGCGCAGGGTGCCCTTGCCGGGGGCCAGGGAGTTCAGCAATACGGTCGCTTCATAGGTCTCGCCGGCTTTGACCACATGCGGCAGATCCAGGCGCTCGATCCACACTTCCTTGTCGTAGGCGAAGCCGACCGGCAGCACGTCCACGGCGATGCCGCGCGATTTCAACTCGTCGAGTTGCGAGAGAGCGCTGCCTTCGGTTTCGTTGCCATCAGTGAGGAGCACGATGCGCCCCTGGTGGTCCTCGGGCAGCATCGCGGAGGCGAGGCTCAGCGCCTTGCCGATATCGGTGCCGTCACGCGCCACGCGCGAATTGATCGCCTCGAAGGGGAAGCTTTCCCGCGGCGGTAATTCCACGGCCGCATCGTTGCCAAACACCACGAGACCAGCTTCGTCCTTGGGCGGCTTTTGCGTGGCCGTCTGCATGATCCACCCGAGCGCCTGGTCGCGCACCTTGGAGCCCATCGAATCCGAGACATCCAGCGCGTACACGATGGCGAGCGCATCGCTGCGGCGGACGGCCCGCGGTTCCGCGAGGAGCAGGATAAACGCGCCGATCATGGCAAAACGCGTCATCAATGAAACAAGCGCCCGGCCGCGGGACAGTCCGCCTCCGCCGGCATGATGGAGCCACCACACCCAGGGCAGCACGGCCGCCAGCGCAAAGGCCGGCCGGTAGGTAAATCGCATGAGGCCGCGCCACTCCGCAAAATAGCATCCGCCTGCGAAAAGCGCGCCGAAGACCAGCAGCGGAGCCACGGCCCCGAACGTGACGGGCCGCCGGGCCTTCGGGAATAGCAGGCGCACGGGGTTCATAGGCTCAGGGCGACGACCCGCCGGTTTCGGGTATCGGCAATGCGCAGCCGCATCTTCGAGTCGATCGTCAATCCCCACGGCGTCGCGAATTCTTCCTCGCCCGCGCCAGTCTTTCCGAGGCGTCCCAGCATGCGGCCATCGGGACTCACCTTGGTCAGCCGGCCGGCGCCATATTCCACGATGTAGAGAGCGCCGTCGCTCCCCGCCGCGATATCATACGGAAGGTTGAAATCTGGGGGAGGCTGTCCTGGCACGCCGAGCACGCCGAGATACTGCCCGGCGTCGGTGTAAATGAGGACCCGGTTGTTCACGGCATCCGTGATATAGACTTTTCCGTGGAACCACGTCAGACCCGAGGGCCGTTGAAATTGTCCCGGGCCCGTCCCGAAGCTGCCGAAGCTCGCCAGCCATTCTCCTTCGCGGGTGAATTTCTGGATACGATCGTTCCCGCCATATTCGCAGATATAGAGGTTCTCGTTCGGGTCTTTGCAGAGGCCCACGGGATAGATGAACTCGGATGGCCCTTCACCTTTTTGGCCAATGTTTTTCAGCCAATTGCCATCGGCATCAAACCACACGATGCGGTGGTAGTGCGTGTCGCACACGACCACGCGCCCGTCATGCAGCACCACGATCCCCTCCGGTTTGCCGACCTTCACATCGAGCATGTGCCACTGCCGTTTCAGCGCGCCCTCCGCGCTGTAGATGATCACGCGCCCCGCGGTGTCGAGTGTGGCGATCTCGTCGTTGAGCCCGGTCGCGAGACTGCGCGGGGTCGGGAGCGTGGCGCCTTCCGGCGGCAACGGCCAGGTGCGCCATTCGTG
>Ga0105237_10009810_pt1 | contig 10238 bp, 9 predicted proteins | sample KBSC24metaG_FD_81520 | JGI IMG/M metagenome (GOLD analysis project Ga0105237, IMG submission 81520) | Corn rhizosphere microbial communities from Kellogg Biological Station, Michigan, USA - KBS C2-4 metaG | ecosystem: Host-associated > Plants > Roots > Rhizosphere > Soil | place: Michigan, USA... | reverse complement strand
GAAAGGCCAATTCATCCGCGAAATCGGCAAGAACCTCTATGCCTGGTCGTTCTCCCATACCATCAAGGTCGATCCCGCCGACAACATCTGGGTGACCGACAAGGGCTCCGACATGGTGATCAAATTCGATCCCGAAGGCCGCGTCGTCATGGTGTTCGGCCGCAAGCAGGAGGCGTCCGATGAAGAGACCGGGCCGCTGAAACATCCGAAGCCGCCGCTGCCCTCCGAGGATGGCCGGTTTCGTCAGGTCACCGACGTGGCCTGGGACCGGGCCGGCAACACCTTTATCAGCGATGGTTACATCAACTCGCGCATCGCCAAGGTGGACAAGAACGGCAACTGGCTGAAATCATGGGGCGAGCGCGGCAAGGAGGCCGGCCAGTTCAACACCCCGCACTCGATCGCGACCGACGCCAAGGGCAACGTCTATGTCGCCGATCGCGGCAACCGGCGGATACAGGTGTTCGACGGCGACGGAAAATTCCTGCGCCAGTTCACCATCGACGTGCCGGTGCCGCCGGATGCCAAGCCCGCGATTGGCAAGATACCGGACGAGGCGATGATGGCAGGCGGCACCTTCGCGCCGGGCTCGCCGTGGTCGCTCTGCATCACGCCGCCGCCCAATCAGGTGCTCTACAGCTCGGACGCATGGCCCGGCCGCATCTACAAGCTCACGCTCGATGGCAAGGTGCTCGGCATGCTCGGCCAATCCGGCAAGCAGTTGAAACAGTTCGGCTGGATTCACGCGATGGCATGTCCATCGGAGAACGTGATCTACGCCGCGGAACTGCTGAACTGGCGCGTGCAGAAATTGATCCTGAAGCCGTGATGCCGGCTTATCGTCATTGCGAGGAGCGCAAGCGACGAGCAATCGATACTCGCCGGGAGATCTGGCGAATACGCCAGCTCTCCCAGGTGAGCCACCAGTTAGCGCAGCGACGCGAAAACCCTACTGGGCGGTGGCGCGGGCGAAATCCACGTAGATCTCGCGCAAGCGATCCGTCATCGGACCCGGCCTGCCATTGGCGACCGCCTTGCCGTCGATGCTGACCACCGCTTGCACGAACACGGTGGCGCTGGTGATGAAAGCTTCCTTGGCGGCAAGCGCCTCCTGAACCGTAAACGGCCGCTCCTCGACGCGAAGCTGACGCTCTTCGGCCAGCGCGACCACCGCCTTGCGCGTGCAGCCCGGCAAAATCGCGCTGGAATTGTGGCGCGTCACCAGCACGTCGTCCTGGGTCAGGATGAAGGCCGACGACGAGCCGCCTTCGGTCACCATGCCGTCCTCGATCATCCAGGCCTCGCCGGCGCCTGCTTCTGCCGCGGCCTGTTTTGCCAATACCTGCGCCAGCAGCGCCACGCTCTTGATGTCGCGCCGCTCCCACCGGATGTCGGGCACGGTGATCACGGCGATGCCGGTCTTGGCCGATTCCGCGTTGACGATGTCCTTGACCGAGGTGAACATCACCAGCGTCGGCTTGACGCCCTTCGGAAACGCAAAATCGCGGCCGGTGTCGGCGCCGCGCGTCACCTCCAGGTAGACCATGCCGTTGACGAGATTGTTGCGCGCGATCAGCTCTTTCTGGATCTCCTGAATTCGATCGGTCGTTTCCGGCAAGACAAGCGCGATCTCGCCGACCGAGCGCTGCAGCCGCGCCAGATGCGAGGCGTTGTCGATCAGCTTGCCGTCCAGCACGGCCGCGACTTCGTAAATGCCGTCGGCGAACAGAAAGCCGCGGTCCAGCACCGAGACCTTGGCATCGGCAAGTGGCACGAACGAGCCGTTGACGTAAGCGATCTGATCCAAGACGAGTTCTCCTGTCGGGCTGCGAAGCGGCTGTGCCGCATTGTATACGGGAAATTGTTAAAGCTTGATCGACGAATTTTGGATTTCTTCAAGTGCAAATAGGCCCACTGTCGTCATTGCGAGGAGCCAACGGGTCGCGCGAATGCGCGCCCGATGACAGGCTCCGCGACGAAGCAACCACCCTTCATTTGCTGCCCTATGGATTGCTTCGCTTCGCTCGCAATGACGGGTACCGGCCGTTCCCTAATGCGACAAAATCTTGGACAGGAACTTTTGCGCGCGGTCGCTGCGGGGGCTACCGAAGAAATCGGTCTTCAGCGCGTCCTCGACGATTTCGCCCTTGTCCATGAAGATAACGCGATGGGCGACCTTGCTGGCAAAACCCATTTCATGGGTGACGACCATCATGGTCATGCCCTCGCGGGCGAGGTCGACCATGACGTCGAGCACTTCGCTGATCATTTCGGGATCGAGCGCCGAGGTCGGCTCGTCGAACAGCATGGCGATCGGATCCATCGCCAGCGCGCGGGCGATTGCGACGCGCTGCTGCTGGCCACCGGACAATTCGGCGGGATATTTGCGCGCGTGGTCGTTGAGGCCGACGCGGTCGAGCAGCTTCGCCGCCTTCACCATCGCCTCGTCGTGCGATCGTCCGAGCACCTTTTCCTGTGCCAGGCAGAGATTCTCGAAGATTTTGAGATGCGGGAACAGCTCGAAATGCTGGAACACCATGCCGACGCGTGCACGCAGCTTCGGCAGATCGGTTTTGGGATCGTTGACCTTGATGCCGTCGAGGATGATTTCGCCGCTCTGGAACGGCTCCAGCGCGTTGACGCATTTGATCAGCGTCGATTTTCCCGAACCCGACGGCCCACACACCACCACCACCTCGCCCTTGGCAACGCTGGTGGTGCAGTCCTTCAGCGCCTGAAAGCCTCCGTACCATTTGTCGACGTGGCTGATCTCGATCATGAAGGGCTCGCTAATGGACAAAGGCGATTCGCGTCTGAAGGCGCCTGACGCCAAATGACGCCATACAGGAAATTGCGAAATAGACCACGGCCGCGAACAAGTACATTTCGACCAATCGCCCGTCGCGCTGCGCCACCTTGCTGGCGGCGCCGAGGAAATCGGGAATCGACAACACATAGACCAGCGAAGTGTCCTGGAACAGCACGATGGTCTGGGTCAGCAGCACCGGAAGCATGTTCCGGAACGCCTGCGGCAGCACGACATAACGCATGGTCTGGCTGTAGGTCAGGCCGAGCGCCTGGGCTGCCGCGGGCTGACCTTTGGAGATCGACTGGATGCCGGCGCGCATGATTTCGGAGAAATACGCCGCCTCGAACATGATGAAGGTGACGAGCGAGGAGGTAAACGCGCCGACGCGTATCGGCCGCGACGATCCCGTCAGCCACTGCCCGATATAGGGAACGAGGAAATAGAACCAGAAGATCACCAGCACCAGCGGCAGCGACCGCATCAGGTCCACGTAAAGGCCGGCGATACGCCCAAGCAATTTGAAGCCCGACAACCGCATCAACGCAATCAACGTGCCGCAGATCAGGCCGCCGAGCGCGGCCAGCCCCGTCAGCGTCAGCGTGAACGTCATGCCGTCGAAAAACAGATATCCAAGCGAGCGGCGGATGACGTCAAAATCGAAACTGGCGAACATGGGTGCGGCTCACTTCCCCGAGATATAGCCGGGGACCTCCAGGCCGCGCTCGAGGAAGCGCATCGCGGTAACGACGACGATATTGATCAGGAGATACAGCACGGTTGCGGCGGTGAAGGCCTCGAACACCTGGAAGGAAAATTCCTGCATCGCGCGCGCCTCGCCAGTGAGCTCGATCAGGCCGATGGTGATCGCCACCGAAGTATTCTTGATGGTAGAGAGAAATTCGGAGGTCAGCGGCGGCAGGATGATGCGAAACGCCATCGGCAGCAGCACGTAGCGATAGGCTTGTGCCGTCGTCAATCCCAGCGCGGTGGCGGCGAGTTTCTGTCCGCGCGGCAGCGAGTTGATGCCTGCGCGGGTTTGCTCGGCGACCCGCGCCGACATGAACAGCCCGACGCCGATCGCAGCCGTGTAGAACGGCGCATTGGGAATCTGCTTCAGCCAGAGCCCCCATGAGGGCGGCAGGATTTCCGGCAAGACGAAGAACCATAGAAACAGCTGCACCAGCAGCGGCATGTTGCGGAAGAATTCGACGTAAGCGAAGCCGAACCAGGACGCCGCCTTCGACAGCAGCGTCCGCAGCACGCCGACGACCGCTCCGAATGCCAGCGCAATGATCCAGGCGCAAAGCGCGGTCTCGATCGTCAGAACCAGCCCCGACAGCAGCATGTCGAGATAGGTGCCGGTCCCGTTCGGGGCCGGCTCCCAGAAAATGCGCCAGTTCCAGTGATAGTTCACAGGGCCTTCCGTCCGCTAGCGCTGCGCACCTTTACATCGCCTTGTAGGAGTCGGGGTCGGGGGAATCGGAAGGCTTGGCGAACTCATGCTTCAGCTCCGCGCTGATCGGCGCGTTGAGATTCAAGCCCTTGGGCGGGATCTTCTGCATGAACCACTTGTCGTACAGCTTCTGACCCTCGGCGCTCTGGTAGAGCGCGGCGGTGGCGGCATCGACCACCTTCTTGAAGGCCGGATCGTCCTTGCGCAGCATGATGCCGTAGGGCTCAGGCTTCGAGAACGCGTCGGTGGAAATGACGTAGGCGTCCGGATCCTTCGAGCCGGCGACGAAGCTGGCGAGCAGGATATCGTCCAATACAGTCGCAACCGCGCGATCGGTCTCGACCATCAGGAACGATTCGGCATGTTCCTTGGCCGGGATGATGTTGATGCCGAGATTGCGGGCGGCATTGGCTTCGGTGAGCTGCTTGATGTTGGTGGTGCCGGAGCTCGAGGCCACCGACTTGCCCTTGAGATCGTCGATCGAGTTGAGCTTGCTGGACTTCTTCGAGACGAAACGGGTTGCGGTCAGAAAGTGGGTGTTGGTGAATGCAACCTGCTTCAGACGTTCGGGATTGTTGGTGGTCGAGCCGCATTCCAGGTCGATGGTGCCGTTGGCCAGCAAGGGAATGCGGGTCGATGACGTCACCGGATTGAGCTTGACCTCGAGCTTGTCGAGCTTGAGCTCCTTTTTCAAGGCGTCGACGATCTTGTAACAAATGTCGATCGCAAAGCCGATCGGTTTCTGGTTGTCGTCCAGATAGGAAAACGGAATCGACGAGTCGCGATAACCAATGGTGATCGCGCCGGTTTCCTTGATGTTCTTCAACGTCCCCGTGAGTTCCTCGGCATTGGCCTGGCCCGCGCAGAACACCGCAGCGAGCGCAAGGCCCATCACACGCAGTTGTTTCATTCTTAACCCCTCCTCGTTGAACGATTCGGCAATGCCCGCATCAACCCGCTGAAAGATCGAGCCTGCGCCACCGATACCGGCTCATGCAATGACCGGGCCGTCGCATGAGCCGGCAAACCCTACATCGCCTTGTACGAATCGGGATCGGGGGAATCGGAAGGCTTGGCGAACTCATGCTTCAGCTCCGCGCTGATCGGCGCGTTGAGGTTCAGTCCCTTGGGCGGGATCTTCTGCATGAACCACTTGTCATACAGCTTCTGACCCTCGGCACTTTGGTAGAGCGCCGCGGTGGCGCCATCGACGACCTTCTTGAATGCCGCATCGTCCTTGCGCAGCATGATGCCGTAAGGCTCCGGCTTCGAGAATGCGTCCTTGGAGATCACGTAGGCGTCCGGCTCTTTTGATCCGGCGACGAGGCTCGCAAGCAGGATGTCGTCCATCACAAACGCCACGGCCCGATCGGTCTCGACCATCAGGAACGCTTCAGCGTGATCCTTGGCCGGGATGATGTTGACCGCCAGATTGCGGGCGGCATTGGCTTCGGTGAGCTGCTTGATATTGGTGGTGCCTGACGTCGAGACCACCGGCTTGCCCTTGAGATCGTCGATCGAGTTGATCTTGCTGGACTTCTTCGAAACAAACCGGCTCGCGGTCAGAAAGTGGGTGTTGGTGAAGGCAATCTGCTTCTGACGCTCGGCGTTGTTGGTGGTCGAGCCGCATTCGAGGTCGATGGTGCCGTTGGCCAGCAAGGGAATGCGGGTCGATGACGTCACCGGATTAAGCTTGACCTCGAGCTTGTTGAGCTTGAGCTCCTTCTTCACGGCATCGACGATCCTGTAACAGATGTCCATCGCAAAACCGATCGGCTTCTGGCTGTCGTCCAGATAGGAAAATGGAATCGACGAGTCGCGGAATCCAAGCGTGATCGCGCCGGTTTCCTTGATGTTCTTCAACGTCCCCGTGAGCTCCTCGGCATTCGCCTGGCCTGCGCAGAACGCAGCGGCAAGCGCAAGGCCAATCATGCGCAGGTGTTTCATTGTTAACCCCTCCTCGTTGGATGACTTCCACAATGCTGGCATAAATCGGGCCGGAATAGAATGTAACTTTCGGCCGCGATACGGCCCCAAATGTCGCCAATGCCACGGGAATACGCCCGTCCGCTGCCCGGACACCTGCGCCAAACCAGAAGCCGCTGCCGCCATTTGGCTGGATGCTACGATGTTCGGGGCGAAAGCGGCATCTCGCCCAAATCCCAGAACAGACCCGCCATGATGCCCAGCGCTTCTTCGGTGACGGAGAGCAGAATGTGCTCATTGGGCGCGTGCTGGGAGCAGCCCGGATAGGAATGCGGCACCCAGATCGTGGGCAAGCCAAGTGCATCGGAAAACACATCGTTGGGCAGCGAGCCGCCGAAATTCGGCAGCACCGCCGGCGTTTTTCCCGTCGTCTGCCGGATCGACTCCGCCGCCCAGTTGATCCATGGACTATCGAAATCGGTTCGCGATGCGGCAAAGCTTTGCGCCGCCCGAACCTCGACCATTGGAAAACCGTGGTCGTGCAGATGCGCCCTGATCACATCGACGATCTTCTCGACCCTGGTGCCGACGACAAAGCGAAGTTGCAGGACGGCGTGCGCCCGTCCCGGAATAGCGTTGGCCGGTTTCTCGGTATTGCCGGATGATATCGCCAGCACTTCCATCGTATTCCAGGCATAAAGCCGCTCGGCGGCCGACAAACCCTCCTCGCCCCAATCCTCCGACAGCGCCGGCTCGTCGGACATCGGTTCTATCTTGACGTCGGCCAGCATGGCGCGGACCTGGTTCGAAAGCCGCGGCGGCTTCAATTGATCCAGCAGCAGACGTCCCTTGCCATCGACAAGGGTTGCGATCGCGCTGGAAAGGATGGTCGCGGGATTGGCAAGGACGCCGCCCCAGTTGCCGGAATGATGCGATCCGTCACGCAAGTTCACGTCGAGATGGATCCGTATTCCGCCACGGCAGCCGAGGAATATGGTGGGGCGGTCCGCGGCTAGCCGGGGCCCGTCGGAGGCGAGAAACAAATCGGCCTTGAGCTCATCGCGCAGCTGCTCGCACACCTGGCGCAAATCCGGCGACCCGATTTCCTCGCCGGTTTCAACGATAAATTTGGCGTTGAAGCCGAGCCGGCCGCCGCGCGCCTCGCGAACGGCGCGAAGCGCCGACAGATTGATGCTGTGCTGCCCCTTATTGTCGGCAGTGCCTCGGCCGTAGACACGATTAGCTGATGTCGTCGTCCGCCACGGGTCCAGATTGTCCCGCCATTCTCCCGCCATGCCGTCGACGACATCGCCGTGTCCGTACATGAGAACGGTCGGAACTGTGGAGCTCTCGCGATATTCCGCGAGAAGGTACGGATTGTTTCCGGCCGGAGATTCGATCAGTCTTGTCGAGAAATCGAGTTGCGAGAATGCCGGCTGCAGTTCCTCTTCGAGATAGGCGCGCAGGCAATCGCGCCGGTCGGGGTTCTGGCTTTCGGTGGGATAGGCGACCCGGCGGTCGAGTTCGGCGAGAAAGTCCCCGGAATGAAGATGTTGGCGGGCCCGTGCGATAGCGTCGGTTCTGGTCATCTCTTCCTTATTCCGGTCGTGAGCGTCGTTCGAATTCAGGCAACCTATCGGGATATGATCCCGGCCGGAAGTAGGCACGATGCGCACGAATTTGCCTTGCTAATGTCAGTCGGAATGCGCCAATTTCCGCTCAACAGCCTGGCATTCAGACCGGGCGAAGTTCAGGGAGGACTCCATGAAAACGATCCTGCGCGTGTCGGCTATTTGTGTGCTGTTTGCAGGTTCCGCCGTGGCGCTGACTGGCGAGCGCATGGCGGAAATTCCGCTCGACAAAATGTCGTCCGCCCAGCGCGCCGTTGCCGATGCCATCATGTCCGGACCGAGGGGAGGGCTGAGAGGCCCGTTCAATACCTGGCTGCGCAGCCCGGTGCTGGCGGATCGCCTGCAAAAGGTCGGCGAATATATCCGCTTCAACACCTCGCTCGACAAGCGCGTCAACGAGATGGCGATCCTGATGACCGCGCAGGCCTGGGGTTCGCAATATGAGTGGTACGCCCACGCGCCCTTGGCGATCAAGGCCGGTCTCGATCCCGACATCGTCGCCGCCATCGGCGCCGCGCGAAAACCGGAAAAGATGAAGGACGACGAGGCTGTTGTCTGGGAGTTCACCACCCAGCTGCGGCGCGATCACGGGGTCGACGACGCGATCTACGCCAGGGCGCTGGAAAAACTCGGCGAACAGGGCATCATGGATTTGATCGCGGTGAACGGCTATTACGATGTGGTGTCGATGACGCTAAACGTCGCGCGCGTCGCGCCGCCGGCCGGCGAGGAACTGCCGTTCAAGCAGGCAGGCCGCTAGTCTCTGATCTCTCACAATTGTCGCGCGGCGGTCATGCCGCGCGGCAGCGCGTTGAAAGTGGCCAATCATGAAAAAACAAATCCGGCTGAACGCTTTCGCCATGAACTGCGTCGCGCATCAGTCGCCGGGGCTATGGACCCATCCGCGCGACCGCACGGCGGAATATAACCGGCTGCCCTACTGGATCGATCTGGCGCGAACGCTGGAGCGCGGGCGGTTCGATGGGCTGTTCCTGGCGGATGTACTCGGCGTCTACGACGTGTTCGGCGGCAGCCCGGATGCGGCGCTGCGCAACGCCACGCAGACGCCGGCGAATGATCCACTGCTGCTGATCCCGGCGATGGCCACTGTCACCGAAAACCTCGGTTTTGGGGTGACCTCCAACCTGTCCTACGAGCCGCCCTATACGTTCGCGCGGCGGATGTCGACGCTCGACCATCTCACCGAAGGGCGGATCGGCTGGAACGTGGTGACCGGCTATCTCGACAGCGCGGCCCGCGGCGCCGGCAAGGACAAGCAGACCGCGCATGACGACCGCTACGATGTCGCCGACGAATATATGGAGGTGGTCTACAAACTCTGGGAAGGAAGCTGGGAGGACGACGCGGCGCTGAGAGATCGCGCGCGAGCCATTTTCGCCGATCCCGCGAAGGTGCATCGTATCAGGCACGAGGGAAACAATTATCGGGTCGATGCCATCCATCTGAGCGAGCCGTCGCCGCAACGCACCCCCGTGCTTTATCAGGCCGGCACCTCGCCGCGCGGCCGGCAGTTCGCCGCCGAGCATGCCGAATGCGTGTTCATGTCGGGCCCGTCGGCCAAGATCATCGCGCCGCGCGTCGCTGCCATTCGCGAACTCGCCGCGAAGGCCGGCCGCAACCCGGCCGAAATCCTGATGTTCAGCATGTTCACCATCATTTTGGGACGCACCGAAGCCGAAGCAAAAGCCAAATACGCCGACTATCGCAGCCACATCAATCCGGAGGGCGCGCTGACCTTGATGTCCGGCTGGACCGGCGTCGATTTCTCGACCTACGATCTCGACCAAGAGGTCCGCCACGTCCAGAACGACGCCGGCCGCACCGCGATGGACAACATCACCCGCGCCGATCCCGATCGAATCTGGACCGTGCGCGAGGTCGCCCAGCATGTCGGCATCGGCGGCATCGGCCCGGTCGTGGTCGGCACGCCGGAGAAGGTCGCCGACGAAATCGAAGCGTGGTTCGACCTGACCGACGTCGATGGCTTGAACGTTCCGTTTGCGATCTCGCCCGGAGACTTCGAGGACATCACCGACATGCTGGTGCCGGAGCTTACCCGGCGAGGACGCTACAAGGAGGCCTACCAGCCGGGCACGTTGCGCGAAAAACTGTTCGGCCGGGGACGCGCCCGCCTCGCCGCGCCGCATCCAGCGGTGCAGTACCGGCCTCACGTAGCGGTGAAAGCGGCGGAGTAAATCGTCATTGCGAGGAGCGAAAGCGATGAAGCAGTCCAGCTTTTTTGCAGCTCGATGGATTGCTTCGCGGAGCCTGTCATCGGGCGGCGCTTCGCGCCGACCCGTTGGCTCGCAATGACGGACCTAGAGCGAACCGTCGACCACGACCTCGATCAATTTCGCGCCCGGCCGTTTGAATGCCGACGCCAGCGCGGACGCTACGT
>Ga0105237_10009807_pt1 | contig 10239 bp, 10 predicted proteins | sample KBSC24metaG_FD_81520 | JGI IMG/M metagenome (GOLD analysis project Ga0105237, IMG submission 81520) | Corn rhizosphere microbial communities from Kellogg Biological Station, Michigan, USA - KBS C2-4 metaG | ecosystem: Host-associated > Plants > Roots > Rhizosphere > Soil | place: Michigan, USA... | reverse complement strand
CTCGATCATCGCAGCGATTGGGCGCGCACCGAAGGCTGCCGCCTGCTCCTGCGCCGCATCGCCGATCTTCGCCTGAACGATCTTCCGGTGATCCTGACAGGCGATTTCAACTGCGACGCTTATCAGCCGCCGCAGGACGGAGCCAAAGACCGCGCCGACAAAAATTATCGTTTCCTGATCGACAGCGGCTTCGTCGATACGTATCTCGCAGCCGGAAACAGTGACTCCGACCACTCGAATACCTTTCACGGCTTTCAGGGTTTCAAGTTTGCCGATTTCGGCGACTGGACGGGGCGCATCGACTGGCTGCTCACACTCGACGGCACCCACCGTTTTCAGGTGCAGTCAGCAATCATCATCCGCGATAACGCCGCCCCGGTCTATCCGAGCGACCACTATCCCATTCTGGCGGAACTGGCCTTCGGGTAATCACGTCCGCTGTTAGCGGCCAATAGATGAAATCTGATAGGTCGGCTGCTGCCTAAGTGCATAGTATAATTCAAATATTGCGGCTCATTTTATAAAAGGAATAAAGGATGTTGAACCTCAAAAAGTTACCAGAGCGTACATTATCCCTGCTCGGAACTGTGCTGGAAACGATTCTCAGGTTCTCCGCCTCGCCTGCTGCCGCAGAAGGTTCCCCGGAGGAAATCGCCAAAGCGTTGCTCGCTGCTGAAGCCGTCTACAACATCGACCAAGCGGTGGCAATGTTCACCGACGATGCAGTGGTCTCGTTGGGGAACGGTCAGGTGATCAACACCCGCGATGGCATTCGCCAGTGGCAGCAGGAACTGGCGGCGGGACACTTTCACTTTGAAGCCGTCAACATTCACGCCGAGGGCAGCACGGTCAGTTGGACAGGGGCAAGCTCACTCGATGCTTTCCGCCACCTGGGAATTGCGGCGATGGGCAGCAATTGGAAAGTCGTCATCGCCAACGACAAAATCAAAACCTTCGATTTCACCTTTACGCCGGAGGCGCTCACCTCCCTTCAGGCCGGGATCGTCGTTGCTACGCTGATCGACGCTGAAAACGCGCACGACGTAGAGAAGGCGGTGGCGACGTTCGCCGCCGATGCGATTGTCCGGCACGAGGGCGGCGCTGCTTTCGAGACGACCGATGCGATCCGTAAGTGGCAGCAGGGACTCGCCGATGGCAACTTCCACCTGGAACCCGTCGGCCTCGTCGTGGAAGGGAACGTCGTTCGCTGGGTGGGCGCGGTTTCCCTCGACAATTTCCGCAAACTCGGCATCGCCACGCTGGATGGCGTCTGGAAACTCGTCATCGAGGGCGGCAAAATCAAAACGTTCGACTACTCCTGGACTCCAGAGGCGGCACAAAAGCTCAAGGCCGCTGTGGAAGCACAGACCAAATCCGCTTCGTAAGCGCTCATCCTCTCGATCACCCCGGTTTGCCGTTCCAGCGCGTCCGGGCTGAACAACGGTTTGCAGGTGCAGCCATTCCTCGACGCTCAAATCGCTCTCGAAGCGCTCGACGTGGCGTTTGGGACAGACAATTGTGTAGCCTTCCTGCGTCGGGAATTGGTTGAGGAAAGCGATCACTTGATCATCTTCGTAGACGATTTGCACATTCGCGATCAGCGGCTTGCCCGCGACGATTCGGCAGACGAAGCAGTCGGATCGAGCGATACGGTCATATTCTTCTTGATTGAGCATATGATTTTCCAGGTACTCTGCCGCCGTTGACGATCTACGTTATTATAATATTGGTGTGAAGCGATAAATTTGAGGTCAATGTGGCGCTTGCGGGGTCATCAGCCGTCTTTGTCGGTAGAGAAGCCGAACGGGCGGACATTGTACGCCTATTCTTGAATCCTGCCTGCCGCTTACTGACACTGGTCGGCCCCGGCGGGATCGGCAAAACGCGACTGGCGCTCGAAGTAGCACAGCAATTTCCCAACGCACATTTCGTCGCGCTTCAGCCGCTCGCCTCAGCCGATTTCATTGTTTCGGCGATGGCAGAAAGCCTGAATTTCCAGTTCTATTCCGGCAGCGATCCCAAACAGCAGCTTTTCGACTATCTGCGCGAAAAATCGTGGCTGGTCGTGCTGGATAATTTTGAACATCTGCTCGATGGCGCGACGCTGCTTTCGGAAATTCTGACCGCTGCGCCCGCTGTGCGAATGCTGGTCACGTCGCGCGAACGGCTCAATTTGCTTGAAGAATGGGTACTCGATGTGGGCGGGCTGGCCTATCCTGCCAGCGAGGCCGATCCAACCTCCGAACAGTACAGCGCGATCAAATTGTTCGTTCAGCACGCGCGCCGCGTGAACACCGCTTTCCGCGTGACGGAGGCGCAGCGTCCCGCCGTCATTCGCATTTGCCGTCTGGTCGGCGGGATGCCGCTGGGCATCGAACTGGCGGCGAGTTGGGTGCGGGCGCTCTCGTGCGAAGCAATTGCTGGCGAAATCGAGCGCAGCCTGGATATTCTGGAAACGCCCGCGCGCAACGTCGAGCCGCGTCACCGAACCATGCGCGCCGCCTTCGCGCCGACGTGGGAGCGTCTGTCTGATCGTGAACGGGACGTGTTCATGAAGCTGTCGGTGTTTCGCGGCGGTTTCACGCGCGAAGCGGCAGCGGCGGTCGCTGGGACAACTCTGCGCACCCTGTCGGCGCTGGTCGATAAATCGCTGCTGCGGGTGAGCGCGAGTGGGCGCTACGATCTGCATGAACTGCTGCGCCAGTATGCCGCGGAAAAACTGAATGAGTCAGGCGATTCCAACACGACCTCTCAACGACATCTAAGCTACTTTCTGTACCTGGCGGAACAGGCAGAGGCGCATCAGTATGGTCGTGAGCAGCCTATTTGGTATGATCGAGTGGAAATTGAACTAAATAATGTGCGAACAGCGCTCGCCTGGTCGTTGCAAAGTGAAGAAGTCGAGATAGGGTTGCGGCTCGCAGGAGCCTTGAACTGGTTTTTTCATTATCGGGGACATTGGGCAGAAGGACGTGCCTGGCTGGAGGTGATGGCAGCGCTCGGTTCTGAAGCCGACGCATCGGCGCGAGCGAAGGCGCTCCACAGTGCAGGTGAACTTTCGATTATGCTAGGCGATGAGTATCGTGCGGAGCAGCTTTGTAGAGAAGCGCTGGCGCTCGCTCGTCAGTGCAATGACAAATGGAATATCGCTTGGGCGCTCGGTACACTTGCAACTTGCCTCGAAGATAAGCGCGCGCTCGACGTAATGATTAATCTTTTGGATGAAAGCCTCGCTCTGTTCCAAGAACTGGATGACGCCTATGGGCAGAGTCACCTGCTCAGACGACGTGCATGGAGAGCGATTGACCAGAGAGATTATTCGAATGCGCGCTTGATGCTTGAGGAGGCTATCACGCGCGCTGAAGAAGTGGGCGACCTTTGCGCAAGGGCTTGGGCACTCTACGAACTCGGAGCCGTTAGCTGGTTGGGTGATCACCAGCCTGAACAAACGATAGCCATGTTGCTGGAAAGCAGTTCGTTGTTTCGAGAAAGCGGAAGTATAGCCGAGGCGTGTATTCCATTGATCTTGCTGGCGCGGGTCGAGAAATTGGCCGGGAATGCGCTGCGTGCGCAGATGCTTTATCACGAAGTGCTGGTTCGTGTGCAGGGAACAAGGGTGTTCGAGAACCAGCCGGGCAGCATCTTGTTTCCTGGGTTAGGCAGCTTGGCAGCGATGCAGAGCCATTGGGAAATGGCCGCCAAGCTGCTCGCGGCAGGCGAGCGCTGCATTCCCGGCGATTTTGGCTTCTTTCCCCGCGCTGAGTTCGATAGGGATGTGGCATCAGTACGCGCTCAACTCGGTGGGGTCGCTTTCGCGGCAGACTGGGCTGTGGGCAAAGCGATGACCACAGAACAGGTTATCGCTTACGCGCTTCAGGAAGTAAGTCCTCCGACCCACGCGATGCTGGTTGAGCGGGTAGACGACGCAGAAACGATGCGATCTGGACTATCCCGCAGCCAGCCAGCCAATGAAGGGCTGACCGACCGCGAACTGAACATTCTGCGCCTGATCGCCAACGGTTGCTCTAATGGCGAAATCGCCGATCAGCTTGTCCTCGCCACCAGCACCGTCAAATGGTATGCCCATCAGATTTTCGAGAAGCTGGAGGTGAGCAGCCGCACGCAGGCAGTTGCTCAGGCTCGAATACACGGCTTAATCACATGAGTTGCAGGGAAGCTCTTTATTTTCGAGCGAAAGATAGCTGATCGGCAGAAAGTTGCTCAGCGCCTTCCCCTCTGTGATCACCGCCGCGAAAATCCGATTGCCCCAATGCACGTTCACGAGCGTTGCATCATCCGCCAGTGGCTTCGATTGATCCCGGTCGTATTTCCCCCAGCGCAAAACCAGATCGCCCAACCTCAGGTGATTGGATTGCATCGTAAAAGCCAGCCTCGTAATGATGTGATCCGCCTCAACCACCGTAATTCGACCGAAGATGCCGTCCGTGCTGTCGAACTGGCAGAAGCCTTGTTCGACGCCGTTACTGGTGCTGACATGCAGTTGGCACGGGTAGTTGCTGACGCCATCGAATGACTGTCCCGGCATGATGGCTGTGTACGGGGCAAAAGGATCGCTGTAGCTCGACCGCGTTCGACTGAGTCCTGCGATGCCAGCAGCGAAGAAAGCGACGATGAACAGCATACCCAAACGCAGGATCAAGCCCATTTCCTCACCTCTCATACAGTATTTTACAATACTATATGAAAATAGATTGAGTCGTCACCTATCTTAAGGAGGGAAAAGGGTGGGAATTTTGACAGGAGCGGTTGGGAATATTGAGCGTTTGCTCAATCTTATCTGTTCTTTTGCCCTGCGCCTCTTTACAATAAATGTGATTTGTTATGATAGATGAGGGTCTTATGACGCAGGAAACACAGCAAAAATCCTACCTGATCACCGGGGGCGCGGGCTTTCTCGGCATCAATCTGGCGCGCTATCTTCTGGCGCGCGGACACAAAGTCGCCTCGCTCGACCTCGTGGATTTCAATTATCCCGAACGCAATCAGGTGACGATCTACAAAGGCGACATTCGTAATCGCGCCGATGTCGATAAAGCGATGGAAGGCATCGATATTGTCGTCCATACGGCGGCGGCGCTCCCGCTTTACAGCGAAGCCGACATCATCTCAACCGAGGTCGATGGCACGCGCACGGTGATGCAATCCGCCTTCGATCACAAAGTTGAGCGCGCCATCCAGATTTCCTCGACGGCGGTCTACGGCGTGCCCGATCACCACCCGCTCTACGAAACCGACAAGCTGATCGGCGTCGGGCCGTATGGTCGCGCCAAAATTGACGCCGAGAAGGTCTGCGAGGGCTTCCGCGCGAAGGGCATGTGCGTCCCCGTGATCCGCCCGAAATCGTTCATCGGACCGGAGCGCCTCGGTGTGTTCGCGCTCTTCTACGACTGGGCGAAAGACGGCAAAGGCTTCCCGATGATCGGCAGCGGCAAAAATCGCTATCAACTGCTCGATGTGGAAGACCTCTGCGCGGCGATTTACCTGTGCGCGACGCTCGACAAAACCATCGTCAACGACACCTTCAACATTGGTGCGAAAGATTTCACGACCATGCGCGAGGACTATCAGGCCGTCCTCGACAAAGCCGGTTTCCACAAGCAGATTCGCCCGCTGCCGGAAGCTCCGGCGCTGTGGGCGCTGCGAATCATGTGGGCGCTCAAGATTTCGCCGCTCTACGGCTGGGTATTCGAGACGGCGAGCAAAGACTCGTTTGTCTCGATTGAGAAAGCCGAGAAAGTCCTCGGCTACAAGCCGAAGTATTCCAACAAGGATGCGCTGATTCGCAACTATCAGTGGTATCTCGACAACCTGAAGAACTTCGAGGGGCAGACGGGCGTCTCGCACCGTGTTCCCTGGAGCCAGGGCGTCCTCAAGATCGCGAAGGCGTTCTTTTAATCCACGAAACGCGCATTTCTGTAGGGGCGAACCTGTGTGTTCGCCCCTGCTTTATAAATCCTTGTAGTAGCGAACCAACGGCAGCGCGATATAGCCTGCTTTCTCATACGATCTTCGCGCAGGTGCATGGGACGGATCGCCACCTGTCCCCAATACGGCGATTTTCATGCCCCGCGCCTTCATTTGATCCAGCGCGAACGTGTTCAATTCCGTGCCGATGCCGCGATTCTGATAGTCGGGATGCACCGCCAGCATTTCGACTTCACCCGTTTTATCGTCCAGATTCAATTTGCAGGCGATGAACCCAACCACATTTCCCTCAACTTCCGCCACCCAGACAAATGTATTCCCACCTTCTCGGCAGAGCGTTTCGACACTCGTTCGCTGAAGCGTTCGCCAATCCGGGTAAATCCGACTGTAGATTTCTGCGCCTAGAATCTGCCTGAAGGATGTGAAAATCGGCTCCCACGCGAGCAGGGAGAGTTGAACAATGGCTTCAATATCCTCATCCGCAGCAGGTCGAATCAGTAAATTCATGCCTATCCTTCTACAGCCTCAAACGTGATCGCCTGCACGCCGTGCCACAGACAAAGCTGACCCAGTGCCGCCAGATTCTCGCCACCCTCGACTATCGTCATAAAGTGATTACCCGCCAGTTGTCCCGCTTTGCTGGCGAAGCTGGTATGTCCATACGGCACGAGAAATTCGGTTTCGCTGATGCCGCCGGGATAAAACAGGATTTCGCCGCGCCCCGGATAACTGGTCGTGTTTTCGTAGCCCACATTCGCGAGTTTGAAATCGCCTAGCGGAATCCAGCAGGCTTCACCGCTCCAGCGCGCCTGAATCAACTGCTGCCGAAATGGGAGCAGCGTCAGGAAGGCGGCACAGGTCTGCGGCGCTTTTCCCGTTTCCAGTCTTGCGCCGAAGGTATACATTCCGGCACTAATCAATATCTTTTCGTTCATCTTCCGTTCCCGTGAGCTTGCAGAAATGCGTCAACCTGCGTTCGCGTGGGCAATGCTGGAATCGCACCGCGCGCCGTTGTCGTGATCGCACCCACCGCGCAGGCAAACCGCCCAATTTCCGCCAGATTATCCATTTTCATCCCGTGTTCGAGCAGCCCAACCAGCAGCCCCGCGACGAATCCGTCGCCCGCTCCCGTAGTATCAACCGCGTTGACCTTAAAGCCGGGGATGTGGATTGATTGTTCGCGGGTATAGATCGTCGCGCCATCCGCCCCATGCGTCACGACGATCAGCCGCAATCCCTCGCGCCAGAGCGCCGCCGCGTCGTGCGCGCCCGTCAGGAATTCGAGTTCCTCGTCGCTCACCTTGACGATGTGCGCGTAGGGCAGCCCGCTCAGCAGCCCCGCGCGAGCCGTTCCTTCATCTTTCCAGAGCGACAACCGCAGATTCGGATCATACGAAATCGTCAGGCCGTGATCGCGCGCGTAATTGACTGCCGCCAGCGTCGCCGAGCGTCCCGGTTCCGCGATCAGCGTCAGCGAACCGAAGTGGAAAATGTCGTTCCCATCGATCACGTCGAGCGCCACATCTTCGGGGCGCATAATCATATCGGCGCTCGGATGGCGATAAAACACGAACGAGCGTTCGCCATCGGCGCGCAGCGAGACGAAGGCCAGCGCTGTGCGCGCCTCGCTGCTGAAGCGCAGCCCGCGCGTATCGACCGATTCCGCCCGCAGCACCCCGTCCAGATAATGCCCAAACGGATCGTCGCCCACCTGACCGAGAAAGGCGCTCGTCTGACCGAGCTTCGCCACCGCCACCGCGACGTTCGCAGGCGCGCCGCCCGGTTTTTTCTCGAAGCCGGACGCCTCACCCACGCTGACGCCGCTTTCCAGCGCCACAAAGTCGATTAAAAGTTCGCCTAAAGAAACGATCCCCATAATTCTCCGCCGCAATCCATTGTCGAAATAAACGTTTCGGCTGATTGTAACGAGCCACGCGGAAACTCTCTATATACAGGTTTTTTACGAAGCATCCATAAACTCAAGCGAGTTTTGCGCCACAATAAATCCTGTATCGATCAACCTACAGTGGAGAAATTGTATGTCTCGTTCCCGTTTGTTTTTGAGGTTTGCGCTGCTGATGAGCATTTCGCTGCTCTCATTTGCCGGAATGGCGCAGGCGCAGGATGCCACCCCCGACAACAGTTCGAATGGCACGATTGGCGTGCGTGATATTCTCGAAAGCGGTAAAGCAAGCAGCGACGAATTTACATCAAATGCGACGGCCTACCTCTATGGCTTCCTCGGTAGCAAGGGCGATACTGTCACCATCAGCATGGTGCAGAAGCAAGACAGCACGCTCGATCCGTTCCTCGTCCTGCTTGGCCCGCGTGGCGAAATGCTCGCCAGCGACGATGACAGTGGGACAGACGTTTTTGGCTCGGCTTTGATCAGCAGCAAGAAACTGCCTGACGACGGTGTTTATCTGGTGATTGCATCGACCTTTGCCCACATCAACGAACTTCTGGTCGAGACTGGTCAGGAGACCGAAGAGCCAACCGATCAGACGTTTGACCTGACCGTGACGGGCAATACCACCCCGGCAGACACCAGCAGCGCGCTGATCTACACGAAGGATATGGTCAAGGGCGACAGCCTCGACGGTGAAAGCACGCTGGCCTCGCCTGTCGGTTACTATACGTATGAAGGAAAAGCGGGCGAGACTATCAGCATCACGGCGAAGAGCATCACCGCCGACGATGGCAGCGAAATCGACAGCATCCTGCACGTTTTCGACCCCGATGGCAATCGTATCGCCGTCAATGACACCGATCCGCAGGATACGACCAGCGCCTACAATGCGGGTATCCACGACCTGACTCTGCCTAAAGATGGTACTTACCTGATCTTCGCGACGGATGTTTTCTTCTTTAACGCCGGGAATAAGGACGCTGCGGTGGCTTTCACGGGCGGCAAGTACACCATCAGCATCAACTAGCTGGATATACCCAGTCAGTGAAGTGAACTAAAATGGCTCAGGCGAACATTCGCCTGAGCCATTTTAATGGGAATGGTCTGGAAGAAATTTTGTGGCGTCGGCTGAGAGTCGTATGATTATGTGAGGATGAATTCAGGGGAAACAGAAATGGCTGTTGCACCTGCGCGTGATCTGCTTGAAGAAATTACCAGTTTTCTCGCGGCTTCGCCCACCACTGAAGAAATTATCACGTTCAAACCCTCGGAAATGCTCGATCAGCGGCTGCATTATCTGCTCGATCAAAACAGCACGGACAGCCTGAGCAATGATGAACGGGATGAATTGAACGAGTTTTTGCTGATGAACCATTTTCTCAAAATGCTGAAACTGAAGGCGCAGCTAAATCTGTCGGAAGCCGAATGACCTATATTGACGCTGCTTTGCGCCGTCTGATTACAGATCGTGCGGGGAACTGCTGTGAATATTGTTTGCTTCATCGTGACGATAGTCCATTCTCATTTCATTTCGAACACATCATCGCTGAAAAACATGGTGGCACAACCGAAGCGGATAATCTGTGTCTGAGTTGCCCGGAGTGTAATGCATTCAAAGGGAGTGATATAGGATCAATTGATCGGGAAACAGATATGTTGACTCCACTTTTTCATCCACGTAAACAATCTTGGTCAGAACATTTTCGTTTGAATGAATCACATATTGAGCCTTTAACGCCCGAAGGCCGAGTGACAGTGTTTTTGCTTCGGCTCAATAGCCATGAACGACTGGCAGAACGAACGCTTTTAATTCGCTTGAACCGCTATCCCTGTCACTAAAGGACTCCATGAATGAAACCAATGTCGTTTGATTTTCACACGCGGCGCTCGATGGTTGTGGCGCGGCGCGGCATGGTCTCGACCAGCAATCCGCTGGCATCGCAGGCCGGGTTGGCGATTTTGCGGCGCGGCGGCAGCGCGGCGGATGCGGCAGTCGCGGCTGCCGCCGTCCTCAACGTGACAGAATCGGCTTCGACGGGCATCGGCGGCGATATGTTCGCCCTTACCTTCGACGCCAAAACCAAACAGGTTACGGCGCTCAATGGCAGCGGACGCTCACCCGCCGCGCTCACGCTCAAATATATGCGGGAGCAGGGTCACGGAGAGATGCCGCTGCTCAGCCCTCACTCCATCACCGTGCCGGGAGCGGTCGCCGGGTGGGAAGACCTGCTCAAGCGGCACGGCACCATGACCCTTGCCGATGTCCTGCAAGACGCCATCCACTACGCCCGTGATGGCTTTCCGGTGCATCCGATCTACGGGGCGGCCTGGCTGCGTTACGAGAAATTCATGAAGGATGCCGGAGCCGACGACTACATCCCCGG
>Ga0105237_10009806_pt1 | contig 10239 bp, 8 predicted proteins | sample KBSC24metaG_FD_81520 | JGI IMG/M metagenome (GOLD analysis project Ga0105237, IMG submission 81520) | Corn rhizosphere microbial communities from Kellogg Biological Station, Michigan, USA - KBS C2-4 metaG | ecosystem: Host-associated > Plants > Roots > Rhizosphere > Soil | place: Michigan, USA... | reverse complement strand
CGGGCCCCCAACTGCGGCTGCACGGACGCGAACCAGCCGCCTGCAAGGTACAGCAACACGCCGACGGCGTAAACACGCCGGGCCGTCCGTTGGGTTCGCATCTCTTCGGCGCCCGCTGTGCCGCCACAATGCGCGGCAAATTCACCGGAGGAGCCGACGCCTTGAACCACGCCAACGCCACATGGACGAGCGAGCTGCTCGACCGCATGCAGTACGAGGCCGACCCCCTGGCCGACCGCACGATCGCCGCCATCCTCGGCCCGTGGCAGGGTCTGCATGCCTCGGCCACGCGCGCCGAGCTGGCGGCGCAGAACGCCGCCCGGTCGGAGCGGCTCGCCGCCGTGACCCGGGTGTTCGACGACTGGAAGAACAACGCGAGCGTGCAGCGCTGGGTGGCGCCGCCCGGCACGCCGACCGAAGTGGCCGTTGCCATCGAGGCCTACCTGCGCGCCGCCCCCGGCCTGCCGGCGTGGGCGGATCCCGCGAAGATCCGCCGAGCCGAGGTGCTGTTCACGGACTTCGGCGTCCTGTCGTGCCTGCTCCTGTTCTGCGCCAGCCTGCCCGAGTGCTACGTGATCCCCGACCTCTCGCAGGCGCTCTACGCCACCGGGCAGCTCGAGCAGCACACGGAATACCGCATCCGCGCCACCGCCGCGATGGTCTTCCCGGTGATGATGCAAGGCGGCCTCACCCGTCCCGACGGCGGCGGCATCGCGCAGGTGCTCAAGGTGCGCTTGATCCACGCCACGATTCGCCATCTCATCCTGCGCGGCACCCCCGAATCCGCCTTGGCCGAGGTCGGTGACCGGCGCAAGGTGCCGGATGGATTCGTCCTGCCCTCGCTGAGCGGGTTGGCGGGCGAGCGGACGATGCACCAGGCGCTGATGGCCCACGGCTGGAACGTCGGCAAGGACGGCCTGCCCTGCAACCAGGAAGAGCTGGCCTACACGCTGCTGACCTTTCACTACGTGTGCCTGCGCGGGCTGCGCACGCTCGGCCTCGGGCTGCGGCGCGAAGACGAGGAGGCCTACCTGCACGCGTGGAACGTGATGGGCCACGTGCTCGGCATCCGCCACGATCTGATGGCGCACACGATGGAGGACGCCGAGGCGCTCTTCGAGCAGATGCAGGCCCGCGGCCGCGCCGACCCGTTCGCGCCGGACCCGCGGCCGCAGCTCGGCCGCGCGCTGATGCAGACGATGGAAAACCTGATCCCGCTGCGCCTGGCCAAGCCGGTCCCGAAGCTGCTGACGCGCCACCTGTGCGGCCGCGCCACGGCCGGCGACATCGGCATCGACGGCGAAGTGTCGTGGCTGTCGAAGACGCTGTTCGTTCTCGGGCTCGCGATCGTGCAGGGCGTCGACGGCGCAGTGCGGCTGGTGGTGCGCGACTTCTCGATCTCGCGCTTCATCACCCGGCTGATCGGTCGCCGCTTCATGGCCGGCGTGCTGATGGACCAGACGCGCCCGCTCAAGCTGCCCGAGCACGTGACGGGCCAGGTGCAGGCGATGTTGCAAAGTTGGCAGCGCGACCCCAAGGCGCCGCGCTGGATGAACGCGCTCGAGACCAAGCTCACGCCCCCCGGCCCCGCGCCTGCACGACAATAGCCGCCGAGCCGGCACCCGCGCCGCTGTCCTCCGTCGCGACAATGCCGATTCGAATCGATTTGCTCCTGCGCCTCTTCCTCCTCGTGCTCGCCGCCTCGTGGCCGGCATTGCAGGCGGCTGCGCAGGCGCCGCTCGTGCTCGACGAGCAGTCCGGGCGCATTCAGGCGTGGCCCGCAGTCAGCGTGCTGGCCGACCCCGGCCGGCAGATGACGCTCGACGACGTGCGTGCCGCCGCCAGCCGCTTCGCGCCGCCGCAGCAAGCCTACGCAACGCTCGGATTGCGCAACGAAGCGATGTGGCTGCGCATGCCGCTGCGGGTGCCGGCGGACTCCGACGGCCGGTGGGTGCTCGACATCGACTACGCCGCACTGAACCGCGTCGACGTGTACGTCGTCGCGAACGACCGGGTCGTCCAGCAGGCCGTGCTCGGCAACCTGCAGCCGTTTTCGCAGCGGCCGTTGGCCAGCCGTTCGCATGCGGTGACGCTGGCATTGCCGCGCGATGCCGCCGTCGAGCTGTTCCTGCGCGTCCAGACGCTGGGCGCGATGGTGCTGCCGATCACGCTGAACAAGCCATCGGCCTTTCTCGAGCGCGCGCTGGGCGAACAGATCCTGCAGGGCCTGCTCACGGGGCTCGGGCTGTGCCTGCTGCTCTACAGCCTGATGCAGTGGGTCAGCCTGCGCGAGCGGCTGTACCTCAAGTACGGGCTGCTGACGAGCGGCAGCCTGCTGTTCTCGATCTTCCAGTTCGGGATCGGTGCGCAATACATCTGGACCGACAACACCTGGATCGAGCTGCACGCCGGCGGGCTGGCGGCGCTGCTGGCGTCGGGTGCCACCTTTCTCTTCGTCGAGCATGCGTTGCGCGCGCCGGACCGCCGGCCCTGGTTCGGCCGCGTGATGCGCACGGGCGCGGCGCTGCTGTTCGCCACCGGGCTGGCCTACGCCCTGGACCTCATCAGCGTGCATCAGGTGAGCAAGGTGGTCGGCACCCTGGGCCTGGCGCCGGCCGTGCTGGGCATGCCGGGCGCGCTGGCGCGGGCGCGGCGCGGCGACAGCGTGGGCTGGTACTTCCTCGCTGCGTGGGTCGGCTACTTCGTGGCCACCACGATCATGGTCGGGCTGATCAAGGGCCACATCGGCGCAAGCTACTGGACCCTGCACTCGTTCCAGTTCGGCGCCACCCTCGACATGCTGCTGTTCATGCGCGTGATCGGCCTGCGCATGAAGGCCGTCCACAAGGCGGCGCAGCATGCCACGCGCGAGCGCGACAGCCTGCTGTCGATGGCCCACACCGACTCGCTGACCGGGCTGCCGAACCGACGCGGCTTCGACGCGGCGCTCGCCCGCGAGCTGCCCCACTGCACACCCTCGAGCCTGCTGGCGATGTACATGATCGACCTCGACGGCTTCAAGGACGTGAACGACCGGTTCGGCCATGACGTGGGCGATGAATTGCTCGTCGCCGCGGCCCAGCGCCTGCAGGCCAGCGTGCGCGCGAGCGACATGGTGGCGCGCCTGGGCGGCGACGAGTTCGTCGTCACGGTGAGCGGGCTGCACGACGACCGCCAGGCGCAGGAAGTCGGCGCACAACTGCTCGAGGCGTTTGTCCAACCGTTCGCGCTCTCGCATCACCGCAGCTGCAGCATCGGCCTGACCATAGGCTACGTGCTCGTGCCGCCGAACGGCAGCGATCCCGTGCGCCTGCTCAAGCAGGCCGATGCGGCGATGTATGCCGGCAAGCAGAGCGGCAAGCGGTGCGTGCGCAAGGCGGAAGTGCTGGCGGCGTAGCGGCCGCCGCGGTGTCGCTCGGCGCCGCTTGTCCTTGCTCTGGTCAGGCGCGCCTCAGCGCGCCGCCTGCCGGTACGCCGCGCTCTCGAACTTCGCGTAGGTATCGATGAAGCGCGGCTCGACGAACGGCAGCGACTGCGTCATGAGCAGCCCGGCGAGGTTCGCCTTCGGGTCGAGCCAGAAGTGCGTGTTGAGCACGCCGGCCCAGCCCTGCGAGCCGGCGTTGCGCATGCCGGGGATGTCTTCCTCGATCCGCATGAAGGCCATGCTGTGCGACTTGCGCTTGCCCGGAAAGAGTTCGCAGTCGGCGGTGATTGCCGGCGCCGCCGTCTTGAGGACCGGGATCGGGATATCGCCGATCTGGTTCGCGAGCATCGATTCGAGACCCTTCTCGCTCAGGATGCGCGCGCCGTCGAGCGTTCCCTTGTTCAGGTACATCCGCAGGAAGCGCATGTAGTCGGGTGCGGTCGAATAGAGGGCGTGACCCATGCCGTAGAACTCGGGATTCGGCGGTGGGGCGATATCGAATTCGCCGAACTTGCCGTCCTCGCCGCGGATCTTCACCGCCGCGAGCCGCGACTTCATGTGACCTTCGACCTCGAAGCGCGTGTCGCCCATCTTCAGCGGATCGAATATCTCCTCCTTGCAGAAGCGATCGATCGAGCGCCCGTCGACCTTCTCGACGATGCGGCCCAGCCAGTCGATGCCGACGCCGTAGTCCCAGCGCTCGCCCGGGTCGAACTGGAGCGGGTAGTTGAGCGCGACAGCCAGCCCGGAGAGGATCGACGGCGATCCGGTCGCCTCCATGTAGCGCGGCACTTCGGTGTTCCAGAACTCGTAGACCAGGCCCGACGTATGCGTCGCCAGATGCCGCACCGTCGCTCTGGTGCGTGGTGCGCGCAGCCTCGGGCGCTTGTCGTCGAAGCCCTCGAGCACCTTCAGCTCGGCGAACTCGGGCAGGATGGTTTCGACGATCGTGTCGGCGCTCAGCTTGCCGCGGTCGATCAGGATCATCGCGGCCGTGCTCCCGATGGCCTTGGTCATCGAAAAGATGCGAAAGACGGTGTCGACCGTCGCGGGCTGTCCGGGACTGCGCTCGCCCGCGGCGCCCGACCAGACGACGCCCGCGGCGTCGCCCAGCATGCCGACGAGAAAGGGGACGTCTTCGTTGGCGACGGCCTCGCTGATGACCTTGTCCAGATCTGACATGGATGCCTCCGTGGAGATAGCTGCGTGGCGGAAGTCGCCGGCATCGCTGGACTGAAAAAGCTAGGCGGATCGGGGCGGCATGACAAGCTCAGTTTCCCGCGCCGCAGCGATACCGGGGCCGTGTCGACCCGTGCAAGCGAGCGAAACGCCAGTGTTCCTGGAACGCCACGCGGCCTCGTGTCATCAAATGCCAGGAGGTCCCCATGCTGAATCCCGGAACATCGACACCCGCGCCGCTTTCTTCGGAGCACGCCAGCGATCCCGAGCTGGCGGCGCGGGCCGCGAACGGCGACGAACAGGCGTTCGAAACCATCATGCGCCGCCACAACCGGCTGCTGTTTCGCACCGCGCGCAGCATCCTCAAGAGCGACGCCGAAACCGAAGACGCCCTGCAGGACGCCTATCTGCGCGCCTGGCGCGCGCTGGCGAGTTTTCGTGCCGACGCGAAGCTCTCGACCTGGCTGGTCCGGATCGTGATCAATGAAGCGCTCGGGCGAATGCGCCGGCGCGGCGCGCTCGTGATCCCGCTCGACACGGCGACCGATCCGGCGGACCCCGCCTCGGAGGCCTGGATGGAAGACGATCCCGATCGGGAACCCGAACGCATCGCGATGCGCGCCGAGTTGCGGCGCCTGATGGAGACCCGCATCGATCTGCTGCCCGACGCCTACCGCAGCGTGTTCGTGCTGCGCGCGGTCGAGGAACTGAGCGTCGAGGAAGTGGCTGCCGCGCTCGATCTTCCGCAAGCCACCGTGCGCACCCGCTTCTTCCGCGCGCGCGGGCTGCTGCGCGAGGGCCTGTCGCGCGATGTCGACGTGGCGATCGGCGATGCGTTCTCGTTTGCCGGCGAGCGCTGCGACCGCATCGTCGCGAACGTGCTGGCACGGCTGAAGGACACGCCCGTCTGAAACGCGGTGCACGGTGGCTCCATCCAATGACAGGAATCTTCCAGTCATCGAGGAGACACGATGTCCTTCTTCCAGATACCCAGTCCCGTCGTCGCGCGCCGCCTGTTCCTCGGGCAATCGAGCCTCGTGCTCTCGGGTGCTGCGGTCGCCCTGCTCGCCGGCGAGGGGGTGCTCGCGGCCGGTGTCGCTGCCGACCCCAAGGACGTGCAGATTCTCAACACCGCGCTCGGCGCCGAACTCGAGGCCATCGCCGCGTACCAGCTGGGGGCCGACAGCAAGCTGCTGCAAAAGCCCGTGCTCGATCTCGCGGTGACCTTCCAGGGTCACCACAAGGAACACGCCGAGCTGCTCGCGAAGACCGTCGAAAAGCTCGGTGGCAAGCCCGTCGCCGCGAAGGCGAACTACAACTTCCCGGCCGAGCAGCTGAAGACGCAAGCCGACGTCCTGCGCTTCGCGGCCAAGCTCGAGCAAGGCGCCGTCAGTGCCTACCTCGGCGCGGTGCCGCTGTTCGGCAATCGCGACCTGGCCAGGGCCGCGGCGAGCATCCTCGGTGACGAGGCGATGCACTGGGCGGTGTTGCGCCAGGCGCTGGGCGACGTGCCGGTGCCATCGGCCTTCGTGGCATGAGGCGCCGCCATCCGTGGGTGGCGGGTGTGCTCGCGCTGTGGATCGCGGCGCCTGCGAGCGCTGCGCCAGATGCCGTGCGCGGCGCGCAACTCTACGCGCGCTGCCAGGCTTGCCACGCGCTGGCCTACGATCGTGTCGGACCCCACCACTGCGGCCTGTTCGGGCGCATGGCGGGCAGCGTGCCGACCTTCGCGTACTCGGCGGCGATGAAGAACTCGAAGATCGTCTGGGACGACAAGACGCTCGATCGCTTTCTGGCGCAGCCGCTGAAAGTGGTGCCCGGCAGCACGATGACGTACGACGGAGTTCCCGATGCATCGGAACGCGCCGATCTGATCGCGTACCTGAAGCGCGTCGATCGCACGGCGGAATGCGCCGCGCATCGATGACCCGACCGGGGGTCGCTTCCCGGCCCGGCTACTTGCAGGCAGGAATGGCGCTGGGCTCGTCGAACAAGGCGGCCAGTCCACAAGCCGAACCCAGCATGTGCTCCCCGTCGTGGCCGACGCCGGCGACGACGTGCACGGCCTGGCGCAGCTCAGGGTGACGCAGCCGCAAGTACGAAACGTAGGCGCGGCCTCGCGCCAGTCGATGAGGGCCCTGGGCCTCGCCGGCGCAGGACTTGTCCAGCGCCGGATGTTGGGGGTCGATGTCGGCGCCGCCCAGCAGGTAGACCACATCACGCACCGTGTATCGGCGCTCGTACTCCTCGGGTGCCAGGCGTCGTGCATAGGCCGGGGCGCCGTTCCAGCCGTACTTCCATCGATCGACGCTCGGACAGGAGCGTGCCGCGAGCGGCGCAAAAGTGCCATCGTCCTGTGGTCGCTCGGCATTGAAATACAGGTACGACGAGGGGTTGGCCACGACATACCGCAGCTTGATGCCCGCGGCCGCCAACCGGGCCTGTGCTTCACCCACGACGGCATAGCGCTGCACCACCTGCCCGCCACCGGAGTGCCCGGCGATCACGATCTGGGTCAGCTTCGGGAAGCGCCGGCGATCGGCGAGCACGGCCAGGATCGCATCGATGGCCTCGAACGAGCTGATGGGCGCCGGGCCCATCGCGGCCTCACCGCCCTCCCAACCTCCGAGACTCCAGCGCAGCGTGTCAGGGGCCAGTCGGTGGGCCGCCAGATCGCGCTCGGTCAGGAACTGTGGCACGACCAGCAGCGTGTGCGGCCCCTGCGCGGGCGCCGCCTGCCGGGCTCGCTGCGCCGAGCGCCAGTACACGTCGGCGTTGCGCAGCCGACCATGCACCACCAGAACGGCACGTTCGATGTCGGCCTGCGTGTCGTCGCTTTCCAGCGGATGCGAGGCATACAGCGCCAGCACGCCGGTGCCGGCGGCCGTCTTCACCTCGAGGCGTCGATCGGCGACGGCCTTCACCGGCTGTCGGTTCGGGGCTTGCTCGTCGGCTGCCTGGACCGGGTAGCCGCAGACGACCAGGCACAGCGCAAGCCAACCGGAGCACAGGGTGCGAATTCGAAGCCGCTTCATGCCCTACCAGGCGCCGTACATGGCCACGATGCCGCGAAACAGCGCGTCGCGCTCGGCTCCCAGGTGATTGCCGCTCGCATCGCCCGAGGCATCCTTGCCGACGGCGGTGTGCACCACGACCAGGTGCAGCTCGGGGTCGACGAATATCGCCTGGCCATACACACCCTGGAGCGCGAAGCGGCGGTGGCTGCCGGGCAGCAGCCAGGTTTGAAAGCCGTAGCCGGCGTACGAGCTGCCCTTGTGGAGCATGCGACCGGGGCGAAACGCTTCGGGCTGCCTGGCAGCGTCGGTCATGTCGAGCAGATGCTCGCGCGACAGCACCGCAACCCCGTCGACCCGACCGTCGTTGGCCATCATCCAGCCCAGCCGGGCATAGTCGCGCACCGTCGCGTTGAAGCCGCCCTGCGCCAGCTCGACCTGGTCCGCCGGATTGAGGAGCCAGGTCGCTTTCGCTTGCGCACCCAGGGGCTGCCAGATCTTGTGCGCCACGTAGTCGCACATCGTCCTTCCGGTGGCGGCGCGCAGGACCAGGCCGAGCACCTGAGTCTGGGCTCCGGCGTAGTTGAAGCGCTGGCCTTCCTCGGCGTCGCGTTGCGTGACCAGGTGGACGGCCTGGACGACGCCCGAGCGTCGTGCCGCGGCGTTGAAGCGCGCGCGATCGTCGTGGCCCGAGTAGTCCTCGACGTAACGTGCTCCCGAGGCCATGCGCAACAGGTTCACGATGCGCGTTTCACCGTACAGCGTGCCCTCGAGCTCGGGAACGTAGGTGGCGGCCGTGTCTTCGAACGAGCGGATCAGGCCTTCTTCCTGCGCCTTCATCAGCGCGAGTGCCGTCACCGTCTTGGCCATTGAATGGGACAGCATGCGCATCGACGCGTCGCGTTCGTAGTTGTAGCGCTCCGCGACGATCTCGCCGTCCTTGAGCACCAGCACGGCCGTGGCGCGCTGACGCTCCGTGTAGTCGTCGAGCGAGAGCGTGCGGCCGCCGAACCGATAGTGAAATTGCGTTTCGGTCGCGGCCTTCTCGAGCAGCAGCGGTTCGGCCGCTGGCGGCAACTCGCACGAGGGACTGAGCGTGTCCATCGCGCTGAACGAGCCGACGAGATGGCGCTCCTGATAGGCCTGGGGAAGGCTGCGAGCTGCCGGGTAGTGCGCAGCTTTGCCCAATGGGTCTTCGTCGGGTGCTGCGCTGGCCAGGCTCGCCAGGAGGGCGACGGGCAAGACAAGGAAACGCAGAGGTTTCATGACGGGTCGCCGTGCGGTTCGGGCCGATTGTTCCAGCGGCGCGTGTCTGTCATGTTGCTGACTCCGCTGGGGGGTCCATGGGACTAGGGCACCCCATCGAGCAGCGCCGCCGCCCGCCCCATCGCATCGTCCCTGGCTTGCCGGTTCGCCGCGATCGACTGCCGCTGCTTGCCGGGGTCGTCGAAGTCGTGCGTCGCGCCGTCGTACACCGTCACGCGGACCGGGCCGCCTCGAGCAGCGCCCAGCACCTTCGAGCAGACGCTCGGCGAGACCTCTTCATCCTCCGAGCCGAGCCAGACCCAGAGCGGCGCATCGGCCACGAAGCGCTGCGAGATCAGTGCCTTCGGCCCGCAGCCCGGGTAGAAGACGAGCGCCGCCCGAAAGCGCACGCCGCCGGGCTGTGCGGCGCTGCTCGCCTGGCGCGCCATCACATTGAGCGCGGTGCTCCCGCCGTTCGACCAGCCTTGCAGCATCACGCGCCCGGAGCGCACGCCGGGCTGCGCCGCGAGCCAGCCGAGCGCGCCTTCGGCATCCAGAGGCCGCACGCTGCGCTCGTTGACCTCGTCGCGCTCGGGATCGTCGTGGCTGTGTCGACCATAGCCATGCGCCCGTCCGCGCGGGCCGAAGCTGTCGACCACCAGCGCCACGTAGCCGTGCTCGGCCCAGTGTTCGGCCCACATCTGATGGCGCCTGGACAGCGTGGCCGAATTGCAGGGTGACGAGTCGCCGCGCGCCACCCGCGTGCACTGCGCATTGACGTTCGACGAATAGGGACCACCTCGCCCATGCAGCAGCACGATGGCTGGATTCGGCTCTCGAGCCTCGCCCTGCGCGGCAACCGGCGCAAACAGGTAGCCGACGAGTTCGGTCTTGCCGTCGGCGCTGGGGAAGTACACGGTCTGCGGTGCCGCCTGGGCCTGCCAGGCCGATGAGCCGAGCAGCAGACAACAGCAGATCGGGGGAACGAGTTGTCGAAGAAGTGCGTGCAGACGGATCACGGCCAGGCGGGTGAAGGACGAGGCGACAAGCCTACACGGGCCGACAGCCGCTCGGTCAATCCGCCTTGATGCCGGCCTCCCGAATCAGCTTCTCGTAGCGTGCACGCTCGGACCGCAGCAACGCGCCGAACCGCTCGGGTGCGCCCGGCGTCACCTCGCCGCCCGCCGACGTGAGCAGCGACTTGACGGTCGGCGACGCGAGCGCCCTTTGCACTTCGGCGTTGAGCCGCGCGATCGTCTCCCCCGAGGTTGCCGCAGGCACGACGAGCCCGTACCAGACCGACGCCTCGAAGTTCGGGTAGCCTGACTCGGCCACCGTCGGCGCGTCGGGCAGTGCCGGCGAGCGCTGCGCGCTCAT
>Ga0105237_10009803_pt1 | contig 10240 bp, 8 predicted proteins | sample KBSC24metaG_FD_81520 | JGI IMG/M metagenome (GOLD analysis project Ga0105237, IMG submission 81520) | Corn rhizosphere microbial communities from Kellogg Biological Station, Michigan, USA - KBS C2-4 metaG | ecosystem: Host-associated > Plants > Roots > Rhizosphere > Soil | place: Michigan, USA... | reverse complement strand
GCTCGTCGCGATGCGTATGCGACAGATGGTGGAGGGCCAGTACGAGTTTCTCCTCCCATGCCAAGTCGAACCGCTCGATCGATTCCCGGATTGCCAAGCCATCGATCCAGCATCGCGTCTTGACCAGTTCCTTCAATTCCTCGGCACTGACCGGCGCGACGCGGAAGCCTTTCTGCTCCTCGAGCGCCACGAAACCCTCTGAAAGGAGTCGGTTGAGCGCTTCGCGAACCGGACTGCTGGCAGTGTTGAACCGTTTGCGCAGGGCTTCGGCCCGGATCTTTTCGCCCGGGCGCATCCGTCCGCTAAGGATGTCGGCGCGCAATTGCGCGTAGACGGACTGGGTCAGCGTCGCCGATTGCCGTTCGCCGGTCATCTCCGTTGCGAGGGCGGTCTCCATGGCCGAACTGGCAGGTTTTTCTTTTAAGTACATCGCTATCGTCTTGATCTTTCAGCAGTAGCCGGAGAGCAGCACGGCAGAAAGATAGGCATGCCACCCGAAAAAGTCCAATCTCCGCAGGACCTATTGCCTTGCCGCCGCGTCATTCCGCGACCCCCAGTTGTAAGTGCCACCTCATGGGCTGGCTCCAACTCATCGCCGAAACATACGCGCAACAGGACGCAGCTCTTGTTTCATTTTCCGGGCGTTGCGCTCCGCGCCGACCCATGGGCGTCCTTTATGCTCTGCAAGCGGCATGAGAATACGTTCAGATCGGCCGTGCTGGTTCCGCGCCCCCGGCCTTGAGGCGGGCGAGGGCGGTTCGATGGGCGACGCGATCGAGCAGCGTCACCATCTCCTCAAGTTCGCCGCTCGGCAGATCCTGCGTGATGAACACAATCCGCGTGCGCTGATCCTCATCGGGCCATTCGGGAAGCCAGGTCAGATTGTGCAGCAGATGCTGGGTGCCCTGGATCACGGCGGGCCGTCCGGGTTCTTCCTTGACATTCACCAATCCTTTCACCCGCAGCAAATTGGCGCCGAGATGCTTTTCCAACGAAGCGAGCAGGAGATGCAGGGCCTCGCGCGGGAGCGGTTCGTCCCGGATCAGGTTGAACGACGCAATTGCCGCGTCGTGCCCATGTGGCGCGTGTCCTTCGTGAGCACTTCCTGCGCCCGGCGATCCTTCGAGAGGAGCGGCGCCAAGGGCAGCTTCGATCCAGGCCTTCGCGGCGCGCGAATCCTCGCTCGGGTCGGCCATCAATTGGCGCATCAGCCGCACGGGATCCGCCGCAGGATCATTGCCCTCCAAGACGACGGCCGCAGCGTTGATCTGACCCAGGCGGGCGATCAGCGCCGCCTTGCGTGCCTCGCGCTCCGCGGGCTCAAGCAGGTCCAGTTTGGTCAGGAGAATGCTGTCGGCCAGCGCCACTTGTCGCACGGAGACCGGATGCTGGGCCAGGGTTGCCTCGCCGTTCACGGCATCGACCGTCGCCACGATCGCTCCCATGCGGAAGAGCCCTTCGAGCGTCGGTTCGGACAGGAACGCCTGGAGGATAGGCCCGGCCTCGGCGAGGCCAGACGTTTCAATGACGACGTGATCGAACTCGACCTCTCCGGCCACGCGGGCATGGTACAGTCGGTTGAGGGTCTGGATAAGGTCGCCGAACACGGTGCAGCATAAGCAGCCGTTCTCGAGCACCATGATCGTATCGTTACTCGCCGTGGTGAGGGCGTGATCGATCGAGATCTCTCCGAACTCGTTTATTATCACCGCGGTGCGCGTCATTGCCGGATCGCTCAGTGCGCGATTGAGCAGCGTCGTCTTTCCGCTGCCGAGGAAGCCGGTCAACAATGTGACCGGCGTCCTGATATCCTGTTTGCGAGTCTGCATGAACGACCTTAAGCAGGCGCGCGGTGATTGGGATACAGCTGTGGCCGGAGCGCCGGCTGAGCCATGCGGTACTTGGGCGCATAATCAGCGGTCGCCCCGAGTTCCTCGGCGGCGTGCCATGCCCAGCGGGGGTCGTACAGCGCGTCGCGGCCGATCACCACGAAGTCCGCCTTGCCAGAGGCGACGATTTCTTCGGCCTGTTGTGGGGTGCCGATGAGGCCGACCGACATCGTTACGATATCCGCCTCTCGGCGAATCCGGGCACCGAACGGCACCTGATAACCAGCGGCGAGCGGAATTTGCTGACGATGGTCGAGCCCGCCCGTGGTGACGTCGATGAAGTCGCATCCGAGGGCCTTGAGCGCCTTGGCGAACTCGACCGCCTCGTCGTGGTTGAAGCCTCCGTCGACCCAGTCGGTCGCTGAAACGCGAATTCCCATCGGCTTATGCGCCGGCCATTCCGCTCGCATGGCCTTGAACACCTCAAGCGGAAAACGCATGCGGTTTTCCAGCGATCCACCAAACTCATCGGTACGCTGGTTGGCGAGCGGTGAGAGAAACTGGTGGATGAGGTAGCCGTGGCCGCCATGCATCTCGATCAGGTCGAAACCAATCCGTTCGGCGCGCGCGACCGCCTGACGATGGGCCTCGATGAGGTTGACCATCTCGGCCCGTGTCAGTTCGCGAGGCGCCGGATAGTCGCCGAACGGGATGGCGGATGGTCCGACTGTTTCCCATGCGCCTTCCTCAGCGGTCAATGCCTTGCCGCCCAGCGCCGGCGGTTGCTGCGACCCCTTGCGTCCGGCGTGGCCGATCTGGATTCCCAGCTTGGCGACGCCGTAGGTGCGGCAGAAATCCACGACGCGCTTCAGGGCGGCTTCATTGTCATCGCTGCACAAGGTGGCGCAGCGCGGTGAAATCCGACCCTCCGGCGAGACGTTCGTCATTTCGACCATGACCAAGCCTGCCGCGCCCATCGCCAAGCCGCCGAGGTGGACCAGATGCCAGTCGTTGGCGGAGCCTTCGTTCGAGTTGTACTGGCACATGGGCGAGACGACGATACGGTTGGAGAGGGTGAGGTCGCGCAGCGTAATCGGCGAAAAGAGCGTGCTGGTCATCGTTTGGAGGCTTTCTCTGGATAGTTGAGCAAGAAGGGTTTGGGAAATCAGGCAAGTCCGCTCGCGCGGGCCTGGGCGCGGGCCATGACGATCCAATCCCGCTCCGCGTCACCGTCGGCGATCGCACGGGACAGGCGTTCACGGCAGACCTCCGCGCTGGGCAGCGGGACTCCGCTGGCGGCGCCTGTCGCCAGGACAAGATCGACGTCCTTCAGTGCAAGCGCCGCGGTGAAGCCGACCGTGTCCCAGCTGCGATCTACGATCGCGCGCGAATAGCCGGTGTAGGCCGGACTGGAAAACAGGCCCTCGGTCAACACATCGCGCAGCGTTTCGGGGTCCGCGCCGGACTTCTCGACCAAGCTGAACGCTTCGCCCATGACCTCGATCGCACAGGCCAGCACCATATTGTTGGTGAGTTTGAGCAGCGAGGCCGTGGCAGGATCGGATCCGCTGTGAAAGGTCCGCCTGCCAATCGCATCGAACAATGGCTGTACCCGGGCGATCGCATCGCTTGGTCCAGCAGCGATGATGCCGAGTTGTCCCGCCGCCACGACGGTAGGCCGGCCGAGCACCGGCGCCGCGACGAGAATCTGACCCGCCTCCGCGTGCGCGGCGGTCAGTCGACGGATCGTGTCGCTGCGGTGCGTTCCCATCGCGATGTGGATGCCGCCAACCGGCAGCGTCTCGACCAGGCCGCCGGCGCCATAAGCGACCTGCGCCAGCGCGTCGTCGTCGGACAGCATCGTAATGACGGGAGCACCGCGCATGGCGGCTTGCGCGATCGAGTCGGCCATAGTCGCGCCCAGTTCCAGGAACTCGCCGAGACGATCCGGCGTGCGGTTCCACACAACGAGATCGTGACCGGCGGCAAGCAGCCGCCGAGCCATGGCTTGGCCCATGCGTCCAAGGCCGATGAAACTCACCTCCACGATAAAACTCCGTATTTGCAGCGACCACCCATCAGCGCGCCCCGTAATAGCCGACGACCGCACAGCATAGCGCCCAGAACACGGGCCATTCGCTCCCGCCGATATGCCAGAGCCACTTGCGTGAGACGCTGAAGTTCGTCGCTGCGGCAATCAGCAGATAGAGGGAGGCCAGGTAGGCGGCGTAGACCGTCAGGATGCCGAGCGTCAGGCAGACGGCCAGGACGATCTCGATCACCATCGCCGAATAGGACCAGAACTGCGGTGGGTTCAAGCCAGCCAGCTTGAAGAAGGCGACCGAGGCTTCCCGCGCGGTGATCTTGCCCACGACATGGGGGATGAAGAAAGCACCGCACAAAACCCTCAATACGGCGTAACCATCGGCACTGTCGAAGGCGCTGTTCACCGCACATCCCTCCACGACCCACGGCGGACCGGTCCGGTGCCATCCGCCCAGGTCCCCGTTCGCAAAAGTCCACTCCCTCAAAATCCCCACGCCCTTCGTCGGCCGACGAGCGGGTGGCGGGAGTGAAATTATCGATACGGTGGGCCGCTTGACAGCGCAAGAAAATTCGACAAGATTGCCGAAATCGACAATTTGACGAAATTATAGCGCACAATTCCAATTCGGGCGAAATTCCGCAGAGGCACATCTAGGTGCCGGAAGGCCTGAACTTCCTGGAGGTTTCATGAAGGCGACGGCCGCAGCGGCGAAAGGGCCCAACGACGATATCGGCGAGGAGCGTCGGCTAGCGCTCTATCGCTCGCAATTCCGGTTGCGGGAAGCGGAGCAGCGTGCGTTCGACCTCTTCCTGCAGAATCTGGTCAAGGGCACCAGCCATTTGTCGCTGGGTCAGGAGGCGATCGCCGCCGGTTGCGCCGAGGCGATGGAGCCCGGCGATCTTAGCTTCTGCACCTATCGCGGTCACGCCCACACGCTCGCTCGCGGCGTGTCCGTGGAGAAGGTGCTGGGCGAGCTCATGGGAAGAGACAACGGCCTGATGCGCGGCAAGGGTGGCTCGATGCACCTGACTTCGGTCGAGCACGGCGTAATGGGGTCCTACGCGATCATCGGCGCTCATCTGCCGATCGCGTGCGGCGCCGCATGGCGGGCTCAGTACAAGGGGCAATCGGATGTTTCGGTCTGCTTCTTCGGTGACGGGACGACCAATATCGGCGCCTTCCATGAAGCGCTCAATTTCGCGGTCATTTGGAAGCTCCCCGTGGTCTTCGTCTGCGAAAACAATCTTTATATGGAATACACGCCAATCTCGGACGTCACCGCAGTAGCGGCTCCGGCGGCTGATCGTGCCAGCGCCTACGGGCTGCCGCGCATCGTGATCGATGGCAACGACGCGGATATCGTTTACCGGACCATGAAGGAAGCCTTTGACAAGGCGCGGCGCGGCGAGGGGCCTTCGCTCATCGAGTGTCTCACCTACCGCCATTCCGGCCATTCTCGTGCGGATCCCGCGAAATACCGGCCGGAAGGCGAGCTCGAGCGCTGGAAGCTCCGCGATCCGCTGACCATCTACCGCGATCGTCTCCACCAGTTCGGCGTCGATGACGCGCGTGTCGCGGCGATCGAGGATGAGGTTCGGCGCGAAGTCGATGAAGCGACCGAGGCCTGCAAGGCGGCGCCGACCACATCGACCGACATTCTTTTTACCGACGTTTATGCTGACGGAGGCTGGGCGTGGCGGAACTGACCTATCGCGACGCCGTCGCCCGCGCGATCGCGCAAGAAATGGAGCGCGACGAAGACGTCGTATTCCTCGGTGAGGATGTGGCTGCGGCTGGTGGCGTGTTCAAGGCGACCGTCGGCCTGCTCGAAAAGTTCGGGCCCATGCGGGTGCGGGATACGCCGATCTCTGAGCAGGCGATCCTCGGCGCGGCGATGGGCGCGGCAATGACCGGCCTCAAACCGATCGCGGAGATCATGTTCGCGGACTTCATCGCGGTCTGTTACGACTATATCGCGAACGAATTCCCCAAGAGCCGCTACATGACCAACGGGCAGGTGAAATGTCCTCTGGTCGTGCGCGTCGGCAACGGTGGGGGGGCTCGCTTCGGTGCGCAGCACAGCCAGAGCGTCGAGAACTGGTGCATGCAGTTCCCCGGGCTGAAGGTAGTCTCGCCCTCTTCGCCGGTGGACGTCGTCGGACTGCTGGCGGCCGCTATACGCGACCCGGATCCGGTGATCTTCCTTGAGCACAAGTCGCTTTATGCGACCAAGGGCGAGGTACCGGACGGCGAAATCGTCGATACCCTGGGAACCGCGAAAATCTTGCGGGCTGGAACCGACTGCACATTGATCGCGCTCGGCTTGATGGTCCCGCGCGCGCTGGCCGCGGCGGAGAGGCTCGCCACCGAGGCGGGCATCAGTTGCGAGGTGGTCGACGTCCGCTCGCTGGTTCCACTCGACACGCAGACCATCCTCGGTTCCATCGCACGGACTCACCGCGCCTTTACGATCGAGGAGAACCCGCGCGTCCTCGGATGGGGTGCCGAGATCGTCTCGATCATCGCCGACGAGTCCTTCTACGACCTCGACGGGCCGCTGGTGCGGATCACCGCGCCGCACATCCCTCTGCCGGCCGCCGATATTCTCGAAGATCTGACCATCCCCAGCGTCGAGCGGATCGCCGACACCATCCGCCGTTCGCTCGAGAGCTAGGTGTGAAATGACACAAACGATGCTCGGGGATCTCAGGACAGACCTCTGGATTGGCGGACGCTGGCGCGAGGCCTCCGACGGCGCGCGTTTCGACGTCGAAAATCCTGCCACCGAACAGACGCTCGCCTCGGTCGCTAGTGCTACCCCTGATGACTGCATCGCCGCCGTGGCGGCGGCACAAGATGCCTTCCCGGGCTGGGCGGCGACGACGCCGCGCGCCCGGGGCGAAATCCTGCGCAAGGCTTATGAGCTGATGGTCCGCGACGGCGAAAACCTCGCTCGGCTCATCACGTTGGAAAATGGTAAGAGCCTCGCCGACGCGCGCGGTGAAGTCGCCTACGCGGCAGAATTCCTGCGGTGGAACGCTGAAGAGGCGGTCCGCATCATCGGTCAGTTGTCCATCGCGCCGAGTTCAGGCGCCCGGATACTCGTTCATCACAAGCCGGCCGGCGTAGCGCTGATGGTCACCCCGTGGAACTTCCCGGCGGCGATGGCCACGCGCAAGATCGGGCCCGCGCTGGCCGCCGGATGCACGGTCGTGGTCAAGCCCGCCTCGGCGACGCCGCTCACGCTCCTCGCTCTCATGCCGATCCTGGAGGAAGCTGGCGTGCCTCCGGGCGTGGTAAACCTGGTCCCTTCACGTGCGTCGGGAGTCGTCGTCTCCGCCATGCTGGCGGACGATCGCGTTCGGGTAATATCGTTTACCGGATCCACCGAGGTAGGCCGCACACTGCTCCAGGAAGCAGCGGAGAACGTCGTCCGGCCGGCGATGGAACTCGGCGGTAACGCCCCCTTCATCGTCTTCGAGGACGCCGATATCGACGCGGCGGTGGCCGGCGCCATGGTCGCCAAGATGCGGAACATGGGTGAAGCCTGCACGGCGGCGAACCGCTTCTACGTACATCAGGCGGTGAGCGAGGAATTCGGCGCCAGGTTCGCAACCGCGATGATGAAGTTGAAAATGGGCGACGGCCTGGACGATGGCGTCGCGGTGGGCCCGCTGGTCAGTGCTGCTGCACGGGGCAAGGTCCATGCCCTCGTACTCGATGCCTGCGAAAGGGGCGCAAAGCTGTTGACCGGCGGCAAGCCCGTCGACGGGACGGGCTATTTCTACCCGCCTACGGTTCTTGCCGGCGTGCCCGCGGATGCGGCCATCGTGAGTACCGAAATTTTCGGGCCGATCGCGGCTATCCAGACTTTCACCTCGGAAGACGAGGTGATCGCGCATGCGAACAACAGCCCCTACGGCCTCGCCTCCTATGTCTACACCGGCGATCTCGGCCGGGGGCTTCGCGTGGCCGAGCGTCTCGAGGCGGGGATGGTCGGCCTCAATCGGGGCATGGTTTCGGACCCGGCCGCTCCGTTCGGCGGGGTCAAGCAGAGCGGTCTGGGGCGCGAGGGCGGGCGTGAAGGCGTCCTCGAATATCTCGAGACCCAATACATCTCGGTCGACTGGTAAGTGGAGGCTGCGGCATGGACATTCTGATGCCCCAGCTCGGGGAAACCGTCACCGAAGGCACCATCATCTCCTGGCAAAAGGCGGTGGGCGACCGGGTTTCGTCCGGCGACGTGCTGTTCGAGATCGAGACCGACAAAACCACGATGGAGGTTCCGGCCACGAGCGCTGGGTCGGTTACGGAAATCCGCGTGCCGGCTGGCGAAGTGGTGCCCGTGGGAACGGTGGTTGCGATCGTCTTGGCCGAAGGCGAGCAACCCGGCTCCACCGAACCCCCAAAGGCGAGTGAGCCGGCTCCGGCTGCTGCTCCCACGCAGGCGCCGCAGCCCGTAACGGGCGCTCCGGCGGTTGCCACGCCGGTGATCGTCAAGCGCGATCTCGATCCGTTCAATGCCGTGCGCACGCCAGAGCGGAACTTCGGCCCGGCGGCGCTGCCCGGGGGCGTACGGGTCACGCCGCTCGCGCGGCGCATAGCCGCAGAGCGGGGGATCAGCCTTTCCACCCTGACGGGGTCGGGGCCCAACGGCCGTATCATCGCGCGGGACGTCCGCGAAGCCGAGCATCCGGCAACTTCCCCGGCGGACGTGGCGGCGATTTCGGCAATAGCGGCGCCACTCGCCATCGGCGCCAAGGCCGACGAGGTGAAGGCGCAGTATGCTGATACGTCGTTCGTCGAAATAGATCTGAACGGCATGCGCCGCACGATCGCGCGCCGCCTCGTGGAGTCGAAGCAAACCGTACCGCACTTCTATTTGACGGCCGACGTTCGCATCGATCGGATGCTCGAGCTTCGGCATCAGATCAACGAAGGCCGTTCGAGCCGCATTTCCGTCAACGACTTCGTTGTGAAGGCCTATTCCGCGGCCTTGCAAGCGTGCCCGGCAGCCAATTCGGTCTGGGCCGACGACAGAATCCTGCGCTTTTCCCGGGTTGATGTGGGTGTCGCCGTCGCGGTCGACGGTGGCCTGTTCACTCCTGTCCTGCGCGGCGCGGATACGAAGAGCCTGGGCGCAATTTCGGACGAGATCCGCGATTTCGCTGCACGCGCGCGCAGCGGCAAGCTCGACGCACGGGAGTATCAGGGCGGCGCGGGTTCGGTCTCCAATTTGGGCATGTATGGGGTGCGCGAGTTCGCCGCGATCATCAACCCTCCGCAGGCGACGATCCTGGCGGTGGGGGCCGCGACGCGCAGGCCCTACGAACCCACCGACGGCGGTATCGCCTTCGCTTCGGAAATGACCGTGACTCTCTCGTGCGATCACCGCGTGGTCGACGGTGCTCTTGGCGCGGAACTTCTGCGCGAATTCAAAGCCATCATCGAAGATCCGCTGCGCGTGCTGCTCTGATCGAAACCCCTATGTCGTCGTCGGAAGGCGAAGCGACAGGAGAAACTGAGAATGAAGTATAATCGACCACATGCCGGCGCAAATTTTGGCACTCAGGCCAAGGACTGGGAGCGGGGCATCGATTACGACCGCTTGTTCAAGGCGAGGTTGAAGCGCGCGCAGGATGCGGTGCGCCACGCCGGCCTTGGCGCAGTCCTGTGCTTCAATTTCGACAATATCCGGTACGTCACGGGTACGCATATCGGCGAATGGGCGCGCGACAAGTTCATGCGCTACGCACTTTGTCCGGCTGACGGGCCGCCGTTCCTGTGGGATCCCGCGCCACCCGCCAAACGCCTGTCATCGCCGTGGATCGCGGACAATGTGGCTGCGCCCATCTCGACGATGCAAGGCGGACTCCCGCCCTGGATGAACGTGCAGGGCGATTTCGCAAAGCAGATCAAGAAGGCGCTTGTTCACTTCGGGATCGAAAAGGAACCGCTGGGCATCGATATCATGGAGCTTCCGATGCTCCGCGCGCTCGAGGCCGAGGGCATCGAGGTGGTCGACGGGCAGCAAGCCCTGCTCGACGCGCGCGAAATCAAGACCCCCGATGAGATCGAGCTGCTCAAGATGGCTGCGGCCATGGTCGATGCCACCTATGTGGACATCGCAAAGGCGATCCGGCCGGGTACCCGTGAAAACGAACTCGTGGCGATTGCCAATGACCGATTGTTTCGCATGGGGTCGGAGCGTGTCGAGTGCGTCAACTCGGTCTCCGGTCCACGCGGCCGCCCTCACTCGCACACTTTTTCTGATCGCATGATTCAGCCTGGCGACATGGTGTTCCTGGACATCATGCATTCGTTCAACGGCTACCGGACCTGTTATTACAGGACCTTTATTTGC
>Ga0105237_10009802_pt1 | contig 10241 bp, 12 predicted proteins | sample KBSC24metaG_FD_81520 | JGI IMG/M metagenome (GOLD analysis project Ga0105237, IMG submission 81520) | Corn rhizosphere microbial communities from Kellogg Biological Station, Michigan, USA - KBS C2-4 metaG | ecosystem: Host-associated > Plants > Roots > Rhizosphere > Soil | place: Michigan, USA... | reverse complement strand
GATCTGCGGCCGGTGCTCGATGGGCTCGGCCAGGATGTGAGAGTCCCGGCAGAAGGACCGGAAGGCGGCGACCCGGGCAATCTCAGCCATATGCTGAAGGTGTTCCTGATCGACCGGGATGGCTGGGTTCGCGAGATCTATACCAGCAGCTTTCTAGTGCCGCAAGTGATCATCAACGACGTTCAGACGCTGCTCATCGAAGACGGCGTGAAAGTGCGTTGAGTGGCTAGACGGCGGAGAAGCCATGTGCCGTCGCCGCGCCAACCCCGTCTCGATGTCGTGACGCCGCCCTCGAAGCCAGAGGGCCGGTCCTGTCGTCTTCTGTGCTTCCTTGCGCTCGCGCTATTTGCGCGCATCGCGCTGGCTGATCCCTCGCTCGGACTGCCGCACCTATCGGCTCCCCCTGACCGGACCGCCGCGCGAATTGAGCTCGGGCGCAAGCTCTTCATGGACCGCCGGTTGTCGCCCAACGGCACGATGTCCTGCGGCATGTGCCACATTCCCGAGCAAGGCTTCGCGGCCAACGAAATGGCCACGGCGATCGGCATGCAAGGCCGCAGCTTGCGCCGCAATGCGCCGACGCTTCTGAACGTCGTGTTCCAGCGAACACTGTTTCACGATGGACGCTCGGATACGCTCGAGAATCAGGTGTGGGGCCCCTTACTGGCTCCCGACGAGATGGGCAACCTCACGCGGTCAGCCGTAGTCGCAAGAGTGAGCACGCTGCCTGACTACTCCGCGCCGTTCGAGCGTGCTTTCCCGCAACAGGGAGCGACCGAGCGGACGATCGCTGCAGCACTTGCCAGCTACGAGCGGGCGTTGATTGCCGCGGACTCGCGCTTCGATCGCTGGTTCCTGGGTGGCGAAGCGTCGGCACTGATCTCATCCGAACGCGCCGGTTTCGAGCTTTTCACGGGTAAGGCCGGATGCTCGGCGTGCCACACAGTGGGTGCCGATTTCGCATTGTTCACCGATCACGGCTTTCACAATTCGGGCGTTGGATGGCTGCACGCGAATACAGAGGATCGAAGAGTATCGGTGCCGCTCGGTGGCGGCGAGACGACCGAAGTCTCCGTCGCGGAAATGACTGCCTTGTTCGGCGGCGGCCTGCACGACGACGGCCGGTTCGAAGTCACGCACGAGCCGAGCGATCGCTGGGCCTACAAAACGCCCAGCCTGCGCAACGTCGCACTCACTGCGCCGTATATGCACGACGGGTCGCTCGCGACGTTGAGCGATGTCATCGACTTCTACGATCGTGGCGGCATCGACAATCCCGGCAAGGATCCACTGCTGCGGCCACTGCATCTGACTGCCTTGGAAAAGCAGCAACTCGCCGCGTTCCTCCTCACATTGACCAGCGACGAAGCCGGACGGCTCGCCGCCGAGGCGCGAGCGGCGTTTCACTCCCGCAAGCCCGACTGAGGTTTTCTGCGAGGTGGTTATGCCATAATGCCTGGCGAAGTCGCAGGGCCATCAATGTTTCTCAGAATCGTCAACTACACGTCGCTCCTCGACGCCGAGCCCCGAACCAAATAGCGTTCGGTCGCGCATGCACGAATCCATCAGACCTTCGCTGAATGTCGTCATCCTCGCCGCCGGCAAGGGGACGCGCATGTATTCCTCTCTGCCCAAGGTGCTGCATTCGCTCGCCGGATGTCCACTACTGCGTCACGTTGTCGACAGCGCGAGAGCCTTGGGAGCCGAACGCATCGTCGTGGTGTACGGCCACGGCGGGGAGCTTGTACCGACACAGCTTGCAGGCGAAGGCCTGGTATTCGTGCTGCAGGAACCGCAACTCGGTACCGGTCATGCCGTGCAGCAAGCGTTACACGCGATCGAGGGCGACTACACACTCGTCCTGTATGGAGACGTGCCGCTCACGCGCGTCGATACATTGACGCGTGCTATTCACGAGCGCGGCGGCCTGAGCCTCATCACCGCGAACCTCGACGATGCGGCGGGCTACGGGCGCATCGTGCGCGACGACGCCGGCCGCGTGGTTCGCATTGTCGAAGAGCGCGACGCGAGTCCCGCGCAGAAGGCGATCCGCGAGATCAACACGGGTATCCTGGCCGCGCCCACGAAACAGTTGAGGGCGTGGGTGCAGGGACTGCGCAACGACAATGCGCAAGGCGAGTATTACTTGACCGATATCATTGCACGAGCCGTAGCCGATGGCGTCACGATCCACACCGTGCAACCCACCGACACCTGGGAGATTCTCGGCGTGAACAGCAAACAGCAATTGGCGGAGCTGGAGCGGGTGTATCAACGTGAGCAGGCGTCACGTTTGCTTGCGTCCGGCGTCACGCTCTCCGATCCCGCACGAATCGACGTTCGCGGCGAGCTGGTTTGCGGTCGAGACGTGAGCATCGACGTGAACTGCATCTTTGAAGGCAAAGTGACTCTCGCAGATGGCGTTGTCGTCGGTGCGAACTGTGTCTTGAAGGACACGACCGTCGGCGCCGGGGCGCACATCCTCCCGTTCTGTCACATGGACGGCGCGCGTATTGGGTCGGAGTCACGTATCGGGCCGTTTGCTCGCTTGCGGCCGGGCACCGAGCTCGCCGCGCATACCCATGTCGGGAATTTCATGGAGATCAAGAATGCGCAGCTGGGTGAAGGCTCCAAGGCGAATCATCTGAGCTACCTCGGCGACGCGGTCATCGGCCGCAATGTCAACATCGGTGCGGGCACCATCATCTGCAACTACGACGGCGCGAACAAGCACCAGACCGTAATCGAGGACGACGCGTTTATCGGTTCCGACAGCCAGCTTGTGGCGCCGGTGACCGTGGGCAAGGGTGCGACCATCGGTGCGGGCAGCACGATCGCGAGGGACGCGCCGCCCGGCGAGCTGACAGTCGCGCGCGCGAAGCAGATTTCCGTCAAAGGGTGGAAGCGGCCGGTCAAAAAGGTCAAGTGATTGATGGTTGCTGCCGCTCAAGATTGCTGACCACTACTTACGAGCATTCACTAATCGCTAGTCTCCGATCACCCTAATCACTGGGTACCAACCATGTGCGGAATCGTCGGCGCCATCTCTCATCGTAACGTCGTACCCATCCTGCTCGAGGGTCTACGCAAGCTCGAGTACCGTGGCTACGACTCTGCTGGCCTGGCCGTCGTCAATGGCAGTCTGGAGCGCTTGCGCAGCGTCGGGCGGGTCGCATCGCTGGCGGAGATGGCGCGCCAGTCCAAGGCCGCAGGCCAGCTCGGGATTGCGCACACGCGCTGGGCCACGCACGGCGCACCGACCGAGCGCAACGCGCATCCGCATATCAGCAGCGAAGGTCTGGCGGTCGTGCACAACGGCATCATCGAGAACCACGAAAGTATCCGTGTGCGGCTGACCGGTCTGGGTTACACCTTTGCGTCGGACACCGACACTGAAGTCGTCGCGCATCTGATCCATCACTACTTCAAGCAAAGCGGCGATCTGCTCGCCGCTACGTATGACGCGACGCGCGAACTCGTCGGGGCCTACGCGATTGCCGTCGTCTCGGAACAGAATCCACACGAGTTCGTGGTCGCGCGTCACGGTGCGCCGCTGCTGCTTGGGTTAGGCGAGGGGGAGACCTTCGCCGCCTCGGACGCCTCTGCGCTGCTGCAGGTGACTCGTCGCATTGTCTATCTCGAAGAGGGTGACGTAGTCAGTCTGACCACGGACGGCTACCGCATCCTGGACGCCAACGGTACGCAGGTCGAGCGCGCCGTACATGAGAGCAGTCTGTCGGCCGACGCTGTCGAGCTCGGGCCTTATCGCCATTACATGCAGAAGGAGATCTACGAGCAACCGGGCGCGGTCGCCGCGACGCTCGAGATGGTGGTCGGCGCCAGCTCGATTGTTCCGCAATTATTCGGCGCAGACGCGGAGGAAGTGCTGCGCGATGTGGATCGCGTCCTGATATTGGCGTGCGGAACCAGCTATCACGCCGGACTGGTCACGCGATACTGGATTGAAGCCATCGCGCAGCTGCCGTGCGACGTAGAGATTGCGAGCGAGTATCGATACCGGGACAGCGTGCCGGATCCGAAGGCATTGGTCATCACGATCTCGCAGTCGGGTGAGACCGCCGACACCATCGCCGCGCTCCAGCACGCCAAGTCACTCGGTCAGCAGAAGACGCTGGCCATCTGCAACGTCGCCGAGAGCACACTGATCCGGCAGGCGCGGCTGCGGTTTCTGACCCGGGCCGGACCGGAGATCGGCGTGGCCTCGACCAAGGCGTTCACCACACAGCTCGCCGCTTTGTTCTTGTTGACACTGGTGCTGGCAAAGCTGCGCGGGCGGATGGATGCGGAGGTTGAGAAAGAATACCTCACGGCTCTTCGGCATTTGCCGACTGCTCTCGGGCATGTGCTCGAGCTCGAGACCGCCATCACGAGCTGGGCCGAGGCCTTCTCGCCCAAACAGCATGCGCTGTTTCTGGGTCGCGGAATGCACTATCCGATCGCGCTGGAAGGCGCGCTCAAGCTCAAAGAGATTTCCTACATCCATGCCGAGGCGTACCCGGCGGGCGAGCTCAAGCATGGACCGCTCGCGCTCGTGGACCGCGACATGCCAGTAGTTGCGATCGCGCCGAACGACACGCTGCTCGAAAAGCTCAAGTCCAATCTCCAGGAGGTGAAGGCGCGTGGCGGCGAGCTCTATGTGTTCGCCGATGCCGACAGTCAATTCCAGGAATCGGAAGGCGTGCATGTGATCCGTCTGCCCGAGAACCATGGCGCTCTGAGTCCGATCCTGCACGTCGTTCCTCTGCAGCTGCTGGCTTACCATGCAGCGCTCGTGCGCGGCACCGACGTGGACAAGCCGCGCAATCTCGCGAAGTCGGTGACCGTGGAGTAGGTGCGGGAAACGTCGCTTGGACGTTCTCTTCGTTCTTGCCGTCGGGCTGATCGCCGGCACCCTCAGTGGAATCGTCGGCTTCGGCTCCTCGATCATGCTGATGCCGGTGCTGATGATCGTCTACGGGCCGCTGCAAAGCGTGCCGATCATGGCTGTCGCGGCCATCATGGCCAACTTATCGCGGATCATGGTGTGGTGGCGCGAAGTCGACTGGCGTGCCTGCGCCGCATACTCGGTGACCGGTATTCCGTCTGCAGCACTCGGGGCAAGAACCCTCCTGGTGCTGCCGCCGCGCATCGTTGAAGGCGCCCTCGGCGCCTTTTTCATTTTGATGATTCCGGTGCGGCGCTGGTTGGCCGCGCACGATCTGCGCCTCAACCGGTGGCATCTCGCAGCCGTGGGGCTCGTGATCGGATTCGTGACCGGCATCGTCGTCTCCACGGGGCCAATCACCGCGCCGGTTTTCCTGGCCTATGGCCTGGTCAAGGGCGCGTTTATCGCCACTGAAGCGGCTGGATCGCTCTCGGTCTACTTGAGCAAGGCCGTGGTCTTTCGGAGCTTTGGCGCGCTGCCGGTCGATCTGATCCTCAAGGGCCTGGTCATCGGCTCCACGTTGATGGTCGGCTCGTTCATGGCCAAGCGCTTCGTCCTGAGGCTCTCACCCGACCGCTTCCGCTTGCTCATGGAAGGATTGATGCTGGTGTCCGGCATCGCCATGCTCTGGCGCGCGAGCGTTTAACGAAGCTCTGATCAAGATACCGGTCGTTCTGTAAGCGTTCGGCAACAGGTGTACTGTGATACCCGGACCTCAAGCGAGGAGAGAGTCATGGGCATTTACGATATCGACATCAAGACCATCGACGGGAAGCCGCAAAAACTCGATGCCTACCGCGGCAAGACACTGCTTGTCGTGAATGTCGCGAGCAAATGCGGGTTCACGCCTCAGTACGAAGGTCTGCAGAAGCTCTACGACGAGTTCAAGGACAGAAACTTCGCGGTGCTGGGCTTTCCTTGCGATCAGTTCGGCCATCAGGAGCCGGGCTCCGAAGCGGAGATCCAGAGCTTCTGCTCGACGACCTACAACGTAACGTTCCCCATGTTCGCGAAGATCAACGTCAACGGCAGCGATGCGCATCCGCTCTACAACCACCTCAAGTCCGAGAAGAGGGGTTTACTCGGTTCCGAGTCGATCAAGTGGAACTTCACGAAGTTTCTGGTCGGTCCGGACGGGTCTGTCATCAAACGCTACGCACCAACCGACACACCCGCGAGTATCCGCGAAGATGTCGCGCAGCTCGTGAAGTAAGCGCAAACCCCATGCGAGTACGCAGCTTTGCGCCGATCGCCGACGCCAACGCCGAGGTCCTGGTCCTCGGCAGCATGCCGGGCGTCGCTTCGTTGCGCGCGCAGCAGTACTACGCGCATCCGCAGAATGCGTTCTGGCGCATCATCGGCGAGCTGCTTGGGTTCGACGCGGACGCCGCTTACGCGAGGCGGGCCAAGGTGTTGAAGTCAGCTCACATCGCCCTTTGGGACGTTCTGGAATCGTGCGTGCGCGAAGGCAGCGCGGACGCGATGATCGAAGACGATTCGCTGCTCGCGAACGATTTTCACGGGTTCTTCGCCGCGCATACGAGAATCCGCCGCGTGCTCTTCAACGGAGCCAAAGCCGAGGCGTGCTACAAGAGGCATGTGCTTCACCAAGTCGAGACCGGGCCGATCGTTTACTCGCGCCTGCCATCCACCAGTCCAGCGAACGCATCGGTAACGTTCGCGGATAAGCTCGATGCGTGGCGCGCGATAGTGCCGCGTCCTCCCAGATCCGGCAATCGCGCCCCAACTCTTGGAGCACTTCAGCCATGACCCCCGAAAAGATCAAGGTCCGTGTCACGGAAACCGGAGCGCTCATGGACGTCGTCGTGCTCAACAAGCGGGCCGAGCGCATCCAGGTCGTGCTCGGCGAAGGCGTGCACAGCGTCAAGTGCGATCTGACCCCTACACGCACGGGCGCGGCTTACGCCGGCAGCGTGATGGGGCGCGAGATCGTCTACGAGCGCAGTCGCGCGCAAGTGCAAGCCGATCTCGACATCCTCAACCCGACGCTGCGCAAGCCGCGTGCGCGGTGAGCGCCGGCGACGCGTCGGACTTCGATCGTCTTCCCGGCAACCTCGAGCCCGGCGCAACTTCGGCCGGAAGCTTTGCACCCATCGCTTCCGCGATGAGATCGAGGTCGTGATCGCTGATCGGGAACAAGCCAAAGTGCAGCTGGTAGCCCCAATTGCGCTTGCCGGTGGAAAAGTCAAGGGCGCCGAGCAGCGGCAATATCGGCGTCTCGCACGACGCGATCCATTGCACGTCCCGGCGGAACGCACAGAAGCCGCCTCCAAGATCGAACTCGTAGGGCTCGCCCGCTTTCACGACACCGATCGCAGTGAAGGCCTGCAGCTTGTCCGTCCCGCGAAACTCGCCGGTCGGCGAATAGTAGACGACGCGATCACCGGGCTTGATACGCCGCAACGGCACTGCTTTGCCGTGCGCGACCTGCATGAAGCCCGCCATGCGGCCTTTACGCACGTGCTCCGCTGCGGCCACCGCGATCCAGTTGCGGCTCATGCTGCACTCGGTGCGAAGACGCGCACGCGATGGCCGTCGGGATCGAGGGCCACGAACGTGCGGCCGAAATCCATGTCTGTCGGCTCCTGCGCGATCTTGAGGCCGCGCCTGGTCCAGTCGGTGTGCATGGTCTCGACGGCGTCACGGTCCACTACCGCTATCGCCAGCTCGCCACTACCGGCAGCGGACGTCACGGCGGGCTCCACTGTTTCACGGGACCACAGTCCAAGCATGACGCCGGAGCCCAGCGCAAACATCGCGAACGTCGGCGAAGATTCGACCGGCTGCTTTCCGAGCAGATCGGCATAGAACATCGCGCTGGACGGCGGATTGTCGACATAAAGCAGGACAAAGTTCGGATCAGGCATCACGGATCTCCAAGGTTGGAAGCGACGCGGAAATGTTTGGTTGCTGCGAGCAGCCTAAGCGACGCCACTGTCAGATTCCGTCAGCAGAGGTGTTCGATACGCAGCGGACTTGACCGTCGAGGCGGACGCGTATGACAATCCGCTCATGAAAACCCTGCCTACGCGTGCCGTCCGACGCCGCGTCAGCCTCGACGCCATGCGCCTGCGCGCCCGACGAAGGTAGACAACAAACGTCACGGAAAGGCCGCAGACCGATGCGGCCTTTTGTTTTTTCGTACCTGTCCCACGCGAGAGGACCACCCGATGAATTTCGCCGACTTCCCTGTCCAGACCTTGATGGAGATCACCAAACGGCCGCCGCTCGTATTCGTGCGCGGCGATGGCTCGTGGCTGTGGGATCACGAGGGCAAGCGTTACTTGGACTTCGTCCAAGGCTGGGCAGTCAATTGTCTCGGCCACTGTCCCGCGATCATCGCGCAAGCACTGGCCGAGCAATCGCGCAAGCTGATCACGCCAAGCCCGGCCTTCTACAACGAGCCATCGATGCGGCTGGCGCAACGCATCACCGAGAACAGCTGCTTTCAGCGCGTGTTCTTCACGAACTCTGGAGCGGAGGCGAACGAGGGCGCCATCAAGCTGGCGCGCAAATGGGGAGCGCTGAACAAAGGCGGCGCGCACGAGATCATCACATTCGACGGATCGTTCCACGGCCGCACGCTCGCGACGATGTCGGCATCCGGGAAAGCGGAATTCCGTGAACTGTTCGAGCCCAAGGTACCGGGCTTTCCGAAGGCGAAGCTGAACGACATCGCATCGGTCGAAGCGCTGATCAACGGCAAGACCGTCGCGGTGATGCTCGAACCGATTCAGGGCGAGGTCGGCGTGGTAATGGCGACCGATGCGTTCATGCGGGATTTGCGCGACCTCACAGCGCGGCGTGGTTTGCTGTTGATCGCCGACGAGATTCAAACCGGTGTCGGCCGCACCGGCAAGCTCTGGGGTTACGAACACGCGGGCGTGCGCCCGGACATCATGACGCTCGGCAAAGGCTTGGGCGGCGGCGTTCCGCTCGCCGCCCTGGTCGCGACAGATGCCGTCTCGTGCTTCGCACCCGGCGATCAAGGTGGCACCTTCAATGGCAATCCACTGATGGCAGCGGTGGGCTGCGCAATCATGGACGCGATGCTGGCACCAGGCTTCCTGGAAAGCGTGCAGGCGCAGGGGGACTATGTAGTCAAAGGCTTGACAGCGCTGTCGGCGCGGCGTGATCTGGGCGAAGTGCGCGGCCGTGGCCTGCTGCTGGCTCTCGATCTCAAGCGCGACATCGCATCCCAGGTCGTAGAGCTCGCGCGTGATGCCGGCTTGCTGTTGAACGCGCCGCGTCCAAATCTGCTGCGGTTCATGCCGGCGCTCAATCTCAAGCGCGAAGAGACGGACGCCATGCTGAGCACGCTCGAGAAGGTTCTGGAGCAGGCGTGACCGTGTCGGATCCGCGCGTGTTCTTCGCAGCCGAGCGCACGCTTCTCGCGTGGCTGCGATCGAGCATCGCGATCATCGGACTCGGCTTCGTGGTCGCGCGATTCGGCTTGTTCCTGGCGCTGCTCCCGGGAGCGACCACAGGCAGCGCACAACCTCACGCGCATTGGGTGTCCGGAACGCTCGGCATCGCGCTGGTTGTGCTGGGTTCGCTCAGCGTCATCGGCGCATTGCTGAATTTCCGCCTGTTCGTTCGATCGATTCCGAGGGAAGACCGGCCACAGCTCGCGCTGCGGTGGCTGACTACGGTGCTGGCGCTGTCGATCGCGATCGTCGGGTTGCTGCTGGCACTCTATTTGATCGTGCTTTGACGCTCAGCGCTCGGGCAGCGTCAGCAACGACGCGAGCCGGGCCAGGTCACGCTTGTGCTGGACATCCGGCGGTCAGCGCGCGAACGCCGAGCTTGTGCATCAGCGCGCGATCGCGCTCGACATCGGGATTGCCAGTGGTCAGCAGCTTGTCACCGTAGAAGATCGAATTCGCGCCGGCCAGGAAGCACAGCGCTTGAATCGCTTCGGACATCTGCTGACGGCCGGCGGACAAGCGCACGTACGAGCGCGGCATCGTAATGCGGGCCACGGCGATCGCGCGGACGAACTCGAGCGGATCGAGCGGATCGGTACCGTGCAGCGGCGTGCCCTCGACCTGAACGAGATTGTTGATTGGGACCGACTCGGCTGCGGATCGAAGCTCGCGAGCTGCGCGATCAAGCCGGCGCGCTCCCGGCGCGACTCGCCCATGCCGACTATGCCGCCACAGCACACGTTGATACCGGCGGAGCGCACCTTGCCGAGCGTATCGAGCCGATCGTCGTACTCACGCGTGGTGATGATGTGGCCGTAGAACTCGGGCGCAGTGTCGAGATTGTGATT
>Ga0105237_10009796_pt1 | contig 10244 bp, 7 predicted proteins | sample KBSC24metaG_FD_81520 | JGI IMG/M metagenome (GOLD analysis project Ga0105237, IMG submission 81520) | Corn rhizosphere microbial communities from Kellogg Biological Station, Michigan, USA - KBS C2-4 metaG | ecosystem: Host-associated > Plants > Roots > Rhizosphere > Soil | place: Michigan, USA... | reverse complement strand
CGGGTGAGAACCATTCTTCGGTCTTTCGAATCCCTGCACCGTGAGACCAACCCGCGCTTTTCCAGTCGATCCATAAGGCGTGTAATATCAGGGTCTCGACTGATCATACGGGCGCCAACTTCGGTACACGTCAGCCCTTCCGGCGCTCCCCGCAAGATCCGCAGGACGTTGTATTGGGTAGGTGAGATCTCGGCGGCTTTCAGAACAGGCTCCAGTCTCCTGGCCAGTTGATCGGTCGTGCGTGCGAGTGCGACAAAGACCTCTTCTTCGAGAGTTCCGGGCCGCCGTGGTTTGGGAACAGCCTTGATACCACTAGACACAAATAAATAATACTCGTGATAACGATAAATAGCAAAAACCGACATCCACCCGCGAGCGCAGGTGAAGGCGTCCCCAGAGGGTGAAGTCTTGAGAACAGGGAATTTGCACTGAGGCACTCAACCGTCAAGGTCGGCTAGACTTCATGCCCGAAACTACGCCGCATGCAGCCGATGAAACAGCAGTGATGGCAATCACGGTAGGCTTTCGGACGAGGTCTTATGATTCAAGGCAGTTGAGAGTCGTTTATGGTGACTGCCTCGCCGTTAAATCGCTTTGAGCGTGTGCTTATGTTCGTGGCACTTGCAGTGGCAGGGGTGGTTGTCGTGCTTCGAGTCGGTGCCATGCTTCTCGTATCATTCCTGCACCATTTCCGCTGACACCTCTGGATTCGCTTGCCGTGGCTTTCTAATTCCCGTCTACAATACGAAATTCGGAACGCTAGACATCTGTGGAGGATTCCGCATGTCTTTTCGTGCTGTTTTCGTAGCCGTGGTCATAGCCTTTGCACTCATTGTTGGCGCCTTCTTAGTCAATCGGGCGAGACCAAAGGTGGAAACCGAGCAGCCTAGCCCTGAATTGGTCCGTGCTAGCGGCAAGTGCGCAGAATGCCACGCGCGAATTCAGTATTCCGTAGTGCACGAATACGAGATGAGCTTGCATGCTCAAAAAGGTGTGAATTGCCTCGACTGTCATCAGCCAGCGGCCGGACAGGAGAAAAAGGAACATCACGGGTTCGTCATCTCTACCAAACTGACGGCCGGCAACTGCCGCAGCTGTCACGAGAATATCTACCAGCAGTTTTTGCGTAGCCGCCATGCTGGGCCGTCGTGGGCTGCGATCTACGGCGAGAAGGGATTGAGTCCGGAACAGGTAAAGTTTTCGGAGACGTATCAGCCGGGAGGCACGCGCCGGCCGCCGCACCCGTTTGTCCAACTCGAGGGTGGTTCGGCCATGACCAGCGGATGCGAACAGTGCCACAGCATTGGACGGCCCAACGCCGACGGCACGATTGGCAGTTGCACCGCGTGTCACACACGACACACGGCTTCGGTGCGCATTGCCCGGCTTCCGAGCACCTGTGCGCAATGCCACATGGGGCCGGATCACTCGCAGATAGAGATCTATGAGGAGTCGAAGCACGGGATCATGTTCCAGGCGCAAGAGCGTCTGCTGAACCTGGATGCGTCGCCGAAAACCCTCACCACTCGCGACATGTTTGTGCCAACGTGCGCCACATGCCATATGAGCGGCATCAACGGTGTAGGTGTTACCCACGATCCTTCGGAGCGGCTGTCGTATTACCTGGCCAATGCCATCACTGACAAGCGCCCGAATTTCGCGGAGGCGCGGGCGAAAATGAAGCAGGTCTGTACGCAGTGCCACACGCCGGGGCTGATCGATCGAGTTTACGCCCAGGCTGATCAGGTGGTGCAGTCGACCAACCAGCGCGTGCAAACTGCCCAGCAACTTGTCAACGGGCTGCGCAAAGACGGTGTACTTACCGGGACCCCTTTTTCCAATCCAATCGATTTCGTCTATTTCGATCTATGGCACTATGACGGCCGCACCAGCAAGCACGGGGCTTTCATGGGGGGTGCTGACTTTGTGCAGTGGCACGGGAATTATCCAATGCTGCAGAAGACTGTCGAGTTGAACGCAATGGCCGCTGAATTACGGAGGCAGCATGGCCGCAACAAGTGAACGCTGGTGGAGACAACCAGAGCTGTGGATCGAAGCCTTCGCAGTCTTGAACATCGGTTTCCTGACGTTCGACATTTTCCTTGCCCACTCGGTAAACGAGTTTCGCAAAGCAGCCGAATACGTTCCGTTGTTCTTCTCAGCCACTGCACCTGTCGTTCTGCTGGTTGCGTTGTGGCAACGAACCAGGCGGCGCATTGTCTGGAAGGTTTTAGGCCATCTGGTTGGATGGAGTGCGATTGCGGTGGGAATCGCCGGTGTGGTTTTCCATCTGGAAAGTCACTTCTTTTATGAGCGCACCATTCGCAGCCTGACGTATTCGGCGCCCTTCGCAGCTCCACTGGCATACACGGGACTTGGTTTCCTGCTGATCATGAATCGAATGGTCGATCCCGAGTCAACCGAATGGGCGCAATGGGTGATTCTCTTCGCCCTCGGAGGCTTTTTCGGGAACTTCGTTTTTAGCCTTGCCGATCACGCAGGGAACGGGTTCTTTTTTCCCGTCGAGTGGGTTCCTGTCGTGGCGAGTGCCATTGCGGTAGGTTTTCTGGCCATTCCTCTCTTTATGCGAGTGTCCAGATTCTTTATCGACGTCAGTGCGGCCATCCTTGTGCTGGAAGGGGCGGTAGGCTTGTGGGGCTTTGTGCTGCACGCCGCCGGAAATCTGCGCGGCCCTTCCATTCATGCCTTCGACAACTTCATCTATGGTGCGCCCCCAATGGCGCCCCTACTTTTTCCCAATCTGATGGTTTTGGGAATTATTGGCATGTGGCAATTGCGGAATGCCGGGAGGGCCGGCGTCGACTTGCGAAATGGTTGAGCAGAAAATTAGGACAGTGCTATCTCTGGGTTTCCGGGGATGAAGACATTTGCGGGGTATGCAGTTACCGTGCTTGGAGCGCTCCTGCTGATGACATATGCGGGGGATTACCTCGTTTTGCGCATACGCATTGCGCGGAACTCGGGCTACGACAGCGTTACAGTGAGGCAGTACTACGCCATCAACGAGAAGAACAATAGAACCGAGTATGTTTTCGGCTCAACGCAGGACCAACCCTGCGTGAATTCACTCTTCGGCCATCAAGGCTTGCAAACGTGCTGGTACCTGCGCCGCCATCCGGAACAGCAAATCAAAATTTAAACTCGCCCTGAGCGTGCAGACCGCATTCTGACCATTGAACGAAAGTCGTCTGCTGCCCAACGCAGATGAACCGTGAGGAGTGCGCAACGCCTACTGATCCCTGCGAGTAATCTCGTTCGTCTGTGAATGGACAGTTTGGTAGATTCATCACTCACTATGGCCGTGGAAGGTTTTTCAGCTCGGGCGAAATGGCGAAAGCTTTCTCAAACTCTGCTCCGGATTCAGCTTCTCTTCCGTCCTGACGCAATGCCAAGGCGAGATTGTAGTGTGCTTCGGCGTAGGCGGGCTTCAGGCGTATCGCCTCATTAAACTCCGCTTCAGCCGAATGCAGGTCTCCTGCCTGCAACTGCACCAAGCCGAGATTATTGTGACCTTCCGCGAAATTCGGATCGCGACGCACGAGTTCTCGGAAGACATTCTCAGCGCCATTTGTGTCGTTGTTCTGGTTCAGCAACAATCCCAGTTGTATCTGAGCATCCGTGTACTTCGGATTGAGGCTGATAGCTTCCTTAAATTCGTGGACAGCTTCGCCTGGCTGTTCTGATTGCGCCAGAGCAAGACCGAGGTTGTAATGTGCCTCGGCAAGATCAGGATCGGACATCACCGCCTGCCGAAACTGCTCAATCGCCCGCGTCCGATCGTCTTCCCGCCAATAAAGTAGACCTAAGCTTGAATGCGCCTGCGCGTAATCTGGTTTGAGTTCGAGTGCTTTCTTAAATGCTGTTTGTGCCTGACCGGGATCATTCTTGCGCTGCCAGGTTACGCCCAGGTAATAGTAGCCAGTAGGCAGCTCGGGGCCTTGCTCGATTGCCTGGGAAAAAGATGACAGCGCTGAGTCGAGTTTTCCTTGCTTTAGCGCATCAACTCCCTGCAGTGTCAGAAACTTCGCCTGCGCTAAACGTGTGCGGGAGTTGTGGAGCGCATTGAGTTCAGTTAACTCCTTTTCGGCAGCGCTCCGCTGTCCCTGCGCACGTAAAGCCAAGCCCAAGTTGTAATGTGCTTTTTCGAAATCGGGCTTTAGATCGATTGCGTGGCGGAAACTTGCTATCGCGCCTGACGTGTCCCCAGCAGATTTGAGTTCCATCCCGAGGTTGTAATGCGCCTCCGGGTCTTCGGGGCGGAGGGCAACTGCCTTACGAAACTGCGCGAGCGCGCCATTGTGGTCTCCAGTTCGACGAAGCGTGATCCCCAGCATGAGATGCGAGGGTTCCGACCTCGGATCCAGGAGGATCGCTTTGCGAAAAGCGGAAATGGCAGCAGCCGAATCTCCCAGTTGCTCTTTGACAAGACCGAGCTCGAGATACAAGTCCGCCGAGGGCTTCAGCTGCAGGGCACGCAATAACTCGTGTTCCGCATCGGACAAGTTATTCTGCTGCGCGTAAACACGCGCCAGAAATCTGTGAGCGGCCGCATTTCGCGGGTCTAGTTCCACGGCAGCACGAAGTTCCTTCAGCGCCGTCTGAAAATCCTGCAGATCGTAGAAGGCTGCACCCAAACCGTAATGCGCGTCAGCATACTTTGGTTTCAGCCGGATCGTGGTCTGGAACTCCTCGGCCGCTTGTGCAGCATCTCCCTTGTATTTGAGCGCAAGGGCGAGGTTGTAGTGTGTGGTCGCATCGTTTGGGTCAAGGCTGATTGCTTGACGGTAATCTGCGATCGCTTCGTCCCAGGAGTGTTTTTTGGAGAGCTCGATGGCCCGCTGGCGATAAGTCTCGGCAGTCTGTGCCACGCAAGGTAGCGCGGATACAGCGAAGGTCACTCCTAGGAACAACCGGATGAACATTACTTGACGAGCGTACCAGAAGATTGCAAAGCGGGATGGGTGGGCACCCACCCCGCCTTGGAGCATCTCAGAATATGAACTTCGCGCTGAGCTGACCGATGCGCGGATCACGAGCGTTTGTGACATTTCCGAAGCTGCTGCTGCTAATGTCCCCGCTCGGATTCGTGAATTGCGCGTGGTTGAAAACGTTGAAGAACTCCGCGCGAATCTCGAACGACTTGGCTTCCGTGACGGGAATGATTTTCGTTATTCCGAAATCGGTGTTGTTGATGCCGGGCCCATGGAAGAAGCGGCGGTTCGCGTTTCCAAAGCTTCCGCAATCGGGGCCAATCAAAGCGCCCGACACGAGAGCGCATTGAGTCCCGGTAAATGCGCTTTGGTTGAAATATGTCCACGTGCCGGGGGTTGCGCGCGGGTTCTGCACGTGAACCGGTCCTACGACGTTCGGCATATCGGTGGAGGGGCTACCAGTAAGTGAAGCATCTCCCAGACACAGATTTGACGGACACAGAGGGCTCCCAGGGTCGATAGGATTCCCTTCACCCATCTGAATGGGAAAGCCGGTAGAGAACCGAGTGATGCCCTGCAGTTGCCATCCTTTCGTCAACCGTGGCATGCGATGGAACACGCGATCGAACGGCATCTCCCAGATGTAGCTGACCACGAAGTTGTGGTGCACGTCGCTTGACGAGAGGCCGCGGCTAAGCCTGGGGTTCTGGAAATTGATCAGATCGTTGAAACCTGAGGAGTTGTCCAGAGCTTTAGCCAACGTATAAGCGGCGAGGAAGGTTACATCGCCCGCTCGGCGTTCGAGCGTCACCTCTCCCGAGTGATAAATGGAGTTCGCAGTCAGAGTCGTCAAGGTGTTGCCGAAGCCAAAGCACTCGCTCTGGGCTCCGGGGCAGTAATTCGGATTTAAAAGTGTATTTCTGGTGCCGTAAACCGTATTCGCACCCAGAGTAAACGTGTGCTCTGAAGCATTGGGCCCGCATCCGACGGCACCGCTGGAAGTATCAACATAGCCTTGAGCTGTGAGTTGCTGACAGAACGCCGCGTTCCCCGGGTTGATCTCCTGCTGCGAGATAAGACGGTGACCCTCTGTACCGACGTAGGACAGAGTTAAGACGGTCTTCGTATCCAGTTGACGCTGGATGGAGAAATTGAAGTGCTCGGCGTATGGCAGTTTGTTGCGAATGTCATATCCCGGGAAATAGCCCATCGGCTCGTAAATCGAAAAATCCAGGGTCTTATTCGCCGGGCTTCCAGGTGTGGGCGCAGTGAAGGGGAAGCGCTGGCCCTCGCCGTCGGTGCCGCCGTCCAGCCGATTTCGGAAAGGCTCCGCAAAGTCGACCGAACCCGGGCTGCTCCAATACAAGCCGAAGGGAGCATCGGCTACCTCGTAGAAGAGGTTCAGATCTTCCACTGATGTGTAGTAAATTCCATAAGCAGCTCGAATGCTGGTTTTGCCCGGCCCGCCAAACACCTTGCCCAAAACTCCATCGCTAAAGCTCGGCGAGTAAGCAAGTCCGATGCGGGGCCCGAAATTGTTGTATCTGGTAGGGGCAAGTGTTTTGGGAATGCCGGGATCCCCAGGATATACGAGACCTGTGGGAGAATTCGGAAACACGGTTGACTGCTTCCCCTTAACCCACGTCTGAATCTTGCCCTGCGTGTCGTACCAGGGCATGCTAACTTCCCAACGCAGGCCAAGATTCAAAGTTAAATTAGGCGATACTCTCCACGTATCCTGACCATATGCACCGCCATAGCGCGTGCGGGAATCCAACAGTTGCAAGGCTGCCTGTTGGTACCCACCGCCAGCGCCCGTAACCGCTCCCAGGAGGTAGTCGGCGAAATCATTGCCGGTCACGGTGCCATCGAAAGTGAAAGCTCCGTCCGGGCTCGCCAAATTGCGCTCATTGACTTGCAGGTAGCGGGCTTCTCCTCCGAACTTAAGCGTATGCTTGCCAAACACTTTGGAAAAGCCATCTGACGCGGTATAGGTGTTGTTCGGCTGGAACGTAATCAGAGATGGTGCGCCGATCCCAAAGTCGTTGAAATAGATTTGCGGGACGTATTCCGCAAATCCGGGAGTGGCATCGGGAATGATCCCCAGGGTGCCGGGACCGGTGACAAACCCGAGAGAGGAAAGCGTTGCCTTGCCCCCGGTCGGGTTATCCAAGTGGGTGGCGGTGCGGAAGAAAGTGAACCTCGCCTCATTCACCGCGGTGGGGCCGAGGGTTTTGGTGTTGCTTACGACGAACTCCTGGGCACGCGTTGGGGTTTGAGCCGGAAACCCTGGCACGCTGGCTCCGCCGCTGGGGAGCGTACTAAGAACCGTCGAGTCGTCCCAGTGATAATAGAACGACCAGTTGCCGGTCTTCTGGCTATTGAAATCGACCCGCTCGCCGATCTTGTTGTCGGTAATTCTGTCTCTGTGGCTGTTATCGGAAAACTCGCCGTTGGCGTTATTGGGGGCTGGGATGTATTGGATAGTCCCAATGGCGGCTGGCGACCACGCACTTTGGGGGATGACGCCGCCGGGAAACACGCATTGCGAGGTTGAGTTACAACCCGCGAAACTGTACGGCTCCCCGGCTGTGACCGTGTACCCCAATCTGTTTGAGAGCGTCGTCGCCCAGTCGTTGCAGGGCGCGTACTGAGGCGGGCAACTGCCGGCGGGACCGGGACCGCCATCGACTGTCCCGGTCAAAATTGCGGGATCAAATTGGCCCTGGAGTTCGGCCGCACTGGGCACAGGAACGTCACTGATTTCCGCGCTTGCCACTCGTCTCGTGCCTTGATAATCCGTGAACCAGAACAGCTTGTTTTTCCAGAACGGCCCTCCGGCGGTGAATCCAAATTGATGCTGTCGCAGCTCGGACTTGGGCTGGTCGGTAAAGAAGAAGTTCTTGGCATCCATTACGTCGTTACGAAGATACTCGAACACATCGCCATGGAAACTATTCGTGCCCGACTTGGTGATCGCATTCATCACAGCGCCGCTGAACTTTCCGTATTCTGCGTCGAAGCTGTTGGTGATGAGGCGAAATTCTTGAACCGAGTCGAGATTCGGAACCAATCCGGCGCCCAGGTTGCGGCCTTCGCTGACATCGCCGCCGTTCACCAGAAACGCGTTGGCGGTTTCCCGCTGCCCATTGACCGAGATGTTACCTGTATTGGTTATGTAACCCGAAACCGGCCGGTTGCTCACAGTATTGCCCTCAACCGTGCCAGCCGTGGTTGGGGCCACGCCTGCCTGCAAACCCAGCAAATCTATGTAGCTTCTACCATTGAGAGGCAGGGAGAGCATCTTCTTTGAATCAATCACGTCCCCCAGTTGCGTGCTTTCCGTTTCCACGTGTACGGCGGTGGCCGAGACATCAACCGTCTCAACGATGGCGCCAACCTGGAGCGTGATGTCAAGCCGCCGTTGATCATTGACTTCCACGTTGATGTCCGTGATGTTGTATGGACGGAAGCCGCTGGCGGTTGCGCTTATTTTGTAGTTCCCCGGCGACAATGCGAGGAAATGGTAGGAGCCGTCAGCGCCGGTGGTTGTTTCCTGGCTCACGTTCGTTTGCACATTCGTGACTTGAACCTTGGCGCCCGTGACCACTGCCTGGGCCCGGTCACGCACGACACCAGAAATCGATCCAGTCACGTCGGCTCGGAGCATAGTCGAGCTGAATGCTGTTGCGAAAAGGAGCAAGAGAGCTGATGTTATGGCTCTAGACAAACTTCGCATTATTTCCCCCGAAGATTTGAGAAATTCCCACGAACCCACGAATCGGCAAACAATCTCACAAACACGCTCGTTTTATCAAGCAAAAAACTCGCGAATTTCCCTTAGATCAAACGTTTTAATACAAGAACGATTTGGTGCAACTTTACTGACCATGAGGCTTCCTCACGGCGATCAACGACACTTGTTCAAGGTCCGGGTAGTGCCCGTCTTTGTCCGGCTTGCGGTCGGCAGGAGCAATCTGCTGGACTACAGTTCGTGCCGGCAACACAGGGCCGAAATATTCTCCGTAGACTTCGTCAAAATCCTTACGGTCCTCCAGATTGTCAAGGTACACCGTGGTGGAGATGACGTCCGTGAATCCCATGTCAGCTTCTTCGAGATTGTCGAGAAGGTTGCGCATGGTCTGTCTGAGCTGAATTGCGGTCGTGGACGTGTACACGCCTCCGTGTGGTCCCGGAATAAATCCGCTCTTAGCGGAGCAGTAAAGAATATTTCCGGCGAAAACGCACGGGCTCGCGGTCGGGCTGGGCGGCATGTTCTTGGGGCGAACCGCTTTGCGCTGCGCCAAATCACGCACTGCGACTCCGGTGTACTCGATGTGGGCATCATCAGCAAGGCTTGAAACTTCAATCGTGGCTCTCGCGGGAGTGTTCCCAAACTCAAAACGTCGAGCGTAGCGCTCGTTCATCACGCGCATCGGAATCGCCGACGTCAAGTATGGATTGACGAAGACCACGTTGCGGAGTTCGAGGCCGGCCGCTTTCACTACGTCCGTGAAGTGGTCCAGCGCCAGGTCAACCTGTGCTGCCGGGTCCTCAGGAACTTTCCCTGTTGCGGGATCGCTGCCAGGCGTGCTGGAGATGAACAACAAGTCGCGAGTTAGCACACCCGGCGACGCGCTGCCTTGGAATTTGTAGTTCTGCGGCGAGACTGCCCGCCTCTCCGAAATATCGTGCACGGCGACTGCGCTGATCTGGATTGGCGAATCGGGAATCCCTGCAACACCCAAAACCGCTCGAGCGGGCGGCACCTTTGGGAAGAATGCACCGAAGATCCGGTCCATCTCCGCGTACTTGCTGATGTCCTGCAGGTAGATCTGGGTGTAAACCACATGGTCCGTGCTTAGCCCAGCGGCCACCACCACTGCCTTCACGTTGTCGAGTGCCTGGCGGCATTGTTCCGCAAATGTTGACGGCATGCTGCCGTCCGCACGGCGAGCTCCTTGTGCGGAGACATACACGTAGTCACCAGAATCGACCGCAGGAGAGGAGACGGAGTTCGCTTCGGAATGGCTAGGCACAACCGCACGCACTTGCGACGTGAGGGGCAGCGAAAAAAAAGACGAGAACATCAACACAAGCACGAAAACTCGCATTTGGCCTTTCGGTATGTAGCGACTGAATGCCACTCTAGGCTGCCGGTTTCCCTTGCTGAGCCGCACGTAGGACTGCACGCAGTCTCTGCCCGACTATGATTTCTTCTCCAGGCTTGATCGTCATCGATACCAGCTCGATGTGGTCCGGAGCCTTGCGATCTTTGACCGCAGCCTTAGG
>Ga0105237_10009795_pt1 | contig 10246 bp, 7 predicted proteins | sample KBSC24metaG_FD_81520 | JGI IMG/M metagenome (GOLD analysis project Ga0105237, IMG submission 81520) | Corn rhizosphere microbial communities from Kellogg Biological Station, Michigan, USA - KBS C2-4 metaG | ecosystem: Host-associated > Plants > Roots > Rhizosphere > Soil | place: Michigan, USA... | reverse complement strand
TTAATCGGCCCGTAAAAATTCTGGTCGGAGAACGGCACGTATTCAAACCCGCGCCCGAACGGATCGTCTTTGCGTATGGTCGTCCAATCGATCCCCATTGCGGAGTAGATCGTCGCCTCCACATCTTCCGCGTTGATGCTCCGTCCACGCGACCAGCCCGGGTCGTCGGTGGACGAGCCATCCTTCGTAGTCGATCCGATGGTCCTTCCGCCCGGAATCCCCGCCCCGGCGAAGACGCTCGATTGTTGCGTCCAGTGATCGCGTCCCCCGGCCGCGGTCAGCGGCCCGACCGTGCGCCCGAACTCGCCCACCATCACGACCATCGTGTCGTCCAGTTGGCCCGATGCTTTCAGGTCCGAGATCAACGCCGAGTAGCCATCGTCGAGCGGCTTGCCCATCGTGTACAGGTTGTTGCCCGCGGGGTTCTGCTGGCCGTAGATGTCCTGGTGCATATCCCAACTGCCATTCGTGATCAGCACGAAGCGCGTGCCTTGATTCGCCGCGAGCACCTGTTTGGCGACCAGGCAGGCGTTACCGAATGATGTGTTGCCATACCGCTCGCTATCCGTTGTTGAGTACGAAAACGTGTCGGTCACGGTCTTGTTGTACATCATCTGTTCCGCCGCCGAGTAGAACTCGTTGTAATCTTCGAGCGGCTTGCCATACGGCGACTTGACCCGCAGCGGCGCGTCCAGCGCCTGCATCTGTGTGTACATCGCCTGAAAGCGCCCGTTCGTGCCGGTGGGGTCGTTCGAGTTCGCCGTATTCGGAATGCCAGTCGCCGAAGGTGTGATTTTGAAAGGAGCGTATTGCGCCGAAAAATACCCGTTGCCGACACATGCACCCGAGTTCAGCGCGACGAACGGGGGAAACAGTTGCCCCGGTTGATACTTCTCGATCGCTACCACGCTGCCAATATTCGGCGCGATGTCGCCGAGCGCTGCCGCGGGATTTCGACCGATCTGCGTCCAGTGCTGTGCCAGCGTATGTACCAGCGCGTGCGCCTGCATAGAGCGCACCAGGGTCAGGTCAGGCAGCAGCGTACCCATCTTGGGCAGCAGGCCCATCGGCCAGTTGATGCCTTTCACCATCGTGGGATCGAACTTCGATGGCGTGGCGCCATTCACCACCTTCAGGTCGAATGTATCGGTGTGACTGATCGCGCCGGCCAGAAGAATGAAGATCACATTCTTTGCCTTGTTCTGCGTGGTTACCCCTCCCGCCGATTCCGACTCCGAATTCCGGGCGTGCAGACGAGGTAGCAGGTACGATCCGGTTACTCCCGCTCCCATCAGCTCAAAGAACTGCCGGCGGTTCAAATACGGACGCTTGAAATAGGACTTGTGTGGATGTTCCGTCATGGCAGTTTCCTCAGTAATTGAATACGAAATCGACCTTGTTGTAGAGCGACCAGAGCAGATTCTCTGCCTGCAAGTTGTGATTGCCGGTGGAGAGCATCTTGGTCGCCTGAGTCATCTCGTCGGTGGTGGGGACTCGGGACAGAACCGTCAGGAACAGTGTGTTCACCAGTTGCGTGTTCGAGAGATTCAGGTTCTTCACCAGCAAACTGGTCGCGGGCCCGTTGGACTTCGTCCGGCTCATCACGAACGGATCGTTCATCAGGCCAAGCGCCTGCGAAATCGAACCTTCGCCCGATCGCACCTGGTCATCGCGATTGCCACGGAGGAACGCGTCCAGTAGCGGCGTCACCGCATTGCGCGCGGTCGGCGTATTGAGAGGTTCCGGGAATTGCATCGCCCACGTCAGCGTTCCGTTCGATGCCACCGCATAGGTGGGCAGGATGTTGCTGGATTGCGCCACTGCATCGTGCATCTCCTCCGCCCACAAGCGCCTGACGAGGTGCCGTGCGTAGAGCGTGTCCCAGGCCGCGTCGTACGTGCCGTCGTAACGCGACGAGAGTTGATAGGCGCGCGAGTTGACGATCGTCTTCATGAGCCACTTCAAGTCGTACTTGTTATCGATGAAGTCCTTCGCCAGTGCGTTCAGCAGCCGCGGATTGGAAGGCTGCAAAGTCCAAGGGTCGGGTGGTGGATTATCGGGATCGAGCCGCGCCGGGTCGAACTGGTCGGGAGGATCCACCAGGCCCACGCCGAAAAAGTACGCCCAGAAGCGATTCACTGTGGCGCGCGCAAACTGGAAGTCGCCGGTGATCTGTGTGGCCAGCGCTGTTCGATAGTTGTCGCCGGGCTTGGGCGCGCCGCCATTGAAGATGTAGACCGGCGCAACGGTCTTCTCGCTTCCCGAGGGTTGCCGTGCCGGCCGGTTTCCGGTGGTGGTGTTGAGCGCGTAATCCGTGCGAGCCCTCGGCGAATCGTCCGTCAGTCCCCAGTAATAAGGCTGGTTGTTGACCGCGCCATTCACCGGCGTCTTGCTAGCCAGGGTATGCGAAAGGAACGACGAGAGCTGCCACGCCTGGTATCGCGTGGTCTGGCTGCCCCACAGGCTGAGCGACGTCAGATGCCCGCGGCCATCGTGGCAGAGCAGGCAATTCACGTGCGATATTCCCATGAAGACATCGAACACGTTGGCGGTCTGCTGGTCGAAAATATCCTGCATTGGACCGCCCGTCACCACGCCGCCCACGACGAAGTTCAACTCGCCAGCTTCGTAGCTGTTCGTCCCGGCGGCCGCGATCATTTCGCGCGCCATCTGGTCGTAAGGCTTGTTCCCATTCAGTGCGGCGCGCACATAATCGTTGAATGCCTTGACGCCTGGGGGGTAGCGCCTGATCTGGGCGTTCTGCGAGTTGTTCTCGTACAAATCGCCCAGAAACATTGTCCACTTATCGGTCCACTCGGGCGCAGCCATCAGCTCATTAATCAGGTCGGCCCGCTTCGTCGCGGACGTGCTGGCCACAAAGCTCATCACTCGCGCAGGAGTGGGAATACGCCCCGTCAGGTCGAGCGTCACGCGACGGATGAATTCGTAGTCCGTCGTGGGCGGTGCCGGCGCCACGTTCGCGGACTGAAGCGCTGCGAAGATGTACTGGTCAATGTCGTTGAGGTTCGTGGTATCGGCCTGCAAAGTGGCCATGCTGCCTATCGCAGGCAACTGCGCAGCCACCTGGTTCGTCAGTGCGCCCAACGCCGCTCTGTGGGCATTCGTGACGAATCGCTGCGAGTTCGGGCCGAACCGCGTGCATTCTGCATGCGGCACCGTATACTCCTGCGCGGATATCAGGGCGCCCACTGCGAGCGCCCCCAGACATACTCTGCGAAGCATTTCGATCCCCTCCGAGTCGGGCCCTTCGTATTTCTCACGGTAAGGAACCCGGCACTTCGGAAAAAGACTCGCTATCATAATTGAATGACTAGCGCCCTTCCTCCTCTGGTGGAGAATTCCGCGCAGGCCTATATGGACCTGGAGCGGGACTACCTGTTGCAGACGTACGCCCGATACCCGCTGGTGCTTTCGCGTGGTAAAGGCGCCTATCTCTACGATTTGGACGGCCGCCGTTATCTCGATTTCCTCACCGGCATCGGCGTCAACGCCCTAGGACACGCTCATCCGCGCATCGTAAAACTGATCCGCGAGCAGGCCGGACTGCTGATCCACAGTTCGAATCTGTACTATCACCAGTACCAGGGACCGCTTGCCAAAAAACTCGTCGAGGTGAGCGGATTGAAGCGGGCCTTCTTCGCCAACACCGGCACTGAGGCGATCGAAGGCGCGCTGAAGATGATTCACTCGCACGGCCGCTCGATCCATCCCGAAAAGTACGAAGTGATCGCGCTCGAAAACTCGTTCCACGGACGTACCTTCGGAGCCCTCTCGCTAACCGGCCAGAAAAAGTATCGCCAGGATTTCGAGCCGCTCGTTCCCGGCGTGAAGTTCGTCAACGCCAACGATATCGCCGGCCTCGAAGCGGCGTTCAATGAAAAAACCGCTGGTCTGGTGATGGAATTAATTCAAGGAGAGGGCGGCATCAATCCTCTGACCCCGGAGTATGTGGCCAAGGCGCGCGAACTCGCCGATCGCTACAATGCTTTGCTGGTCGCCGATGAGACACAGTGCGGAGTGGGACGCCCCGGAACCCACTTCGCCTATCAGCGCTCGACACCCGTCATCCTTCCGGACGTCGTTGTGGCCGCGAAGCCCGTCGCGTGTGGTCTGCCTCTGGCTTTCATCCTCGCTAACGACAAAGCTGCCGCCAGTATCAAGCCCGGCATGCACGGCACTACCTTTGGCGGTGGCGCGTTAGCCTGTCGCGTGGCCTTGGAGTTCATGGGCATGCTTGATGAACTTCTGCCCTCCATCCAGCGCGTCGGAGCCTACTTCCACGAAGAGTTGAAGGACCTCGCCCGCCACCACAGCTTCGTCAAAGAAGTACGCGGTTTCGGCCTGATGCTCGGTATGGAGTTGACCATGCCCGGCAAACAGATCGTGGCGGACGCGATGGCGGAAGGCCTGCTCATCAACTGCACGCACGATACCGTACTTCGCTTCCTGCCGCCTTACATCCTGACCGAGAAGCAGGTGGATGCCGGCGTGAAGATGCTAGCCAAAGCCTTCTCAAAGGTGCAATAGCAATGCGCTCACCGAACGACGCGCGTTACCGAGCCGCGACCGCCAGGGAGCGGTTCTTGCCATCCTTCCGTGAATAAGAATTCTGAATCCGGCCAGGGCGCGAATGCGGCCGCAGCACTGATTGCCCTCGTCTTCGCGGCCCTCGTCGGCGTGGAGATTTACGGCTTTCGCAGCACGCCCCTGTTCTCCCAGACCATCTGGTTCCCGATCGGTATTCAGCGCTTCACCCGTTTCATCGGAGAGTACCTCGCCTTCGCCGTCCCGCTCCTCGTGATCGTGCCGTGGACGTTCGCCGGCTTCATCGTCGCGCTGGTGACTGTGCTCACCGCGATTTCAGTCGGGCCGCTACCCGTTCTCGTGGGAGCGCTCTTCTTCCTCTCGTCTTATGCATTAGGTTCGAAGCTGTTGGGCCGCAACACATCGGAACTCTGCGCGCTGCTCCTCGGCAGCGGCGTTTACGTTTTCGTGATGTTGTTGCTCGCTCGTGTGCCCGTGCACTATCCGACCGTCTGGTTGATCGTCCTGGCGATACCCGTGCTTCTGGACTTTCGCCATATCCGAGAGCGCCTGAAGGCGTGGACTTCCGGCATCGCATCGCTGCAACTGCGCTCCCCGGGGGAACGCATCGCCTTCGCGCTGCTGATTTTTATTCTGATCGCGCACTGGTTTACCGCGATGCTACCCGAGATCGGAGGCGACGCACTCGCCATGCACCTGGCGATCCCGATGAATATCGTCGCGCACCATCGCATGACGTACGAGCCTAGCCGCATTCTCTGGTCCGTGATGCCGATGGGCGCGGACTGGCTCTACAGCATCACCTACCTGTTGGGTGGCGAGTATGGTCCACGCATGGTGAACTACGGCATGTTCCTCGTGCTGATCGGTCTGCTGTATCAGGCCTCTCGCCGCTGGCTTCCGCAATCGGGTGCGCTCCTCGTAGCCGCCTCCTTTGCGGCGACTCCCGTGACGCAGTTCGTAACCGGTGCCCTGTTCGTCGAAAACTATCTGGTCGCGCTCGTACTCGGCATGGCGACCGCGCTTTGGCAGTTCGCCGATACGGGCGAAAAACGCTTCCTTTACCTTGCCGCAGCGCTTGGCGGCACCGCCATGACGACGAAGTACGCCGCGCTCGTCTTCATCGGCCTCGCCATTCCGTTCGCCATCGTCGAGATCGTCAGGCATCGCAAAGGCAAGGCCGCCTTCGTGGCGCTGCTGCTCCTGGTAGTCGTCGCCATTCCCACCTACCTGATCGCCTACGAGAAGACCGGCAATCCGATTTTTCCGTTCCTGAATGTAAAGATCCATTCGCCGCTCTTGAATCCCAGCGTTGTGATCGCGGACCAGCGCTTCCGCATCCCCATCGACTGGAAATCTCTCTATACCCTCACATTCCACACCTCGAAAGTCTACGAGGGAGGCGACGGCTCGTTTGGCTTTCAATATCTGGTGTTCGCGCCACTCGCTCTGCTGGGACTTTTGGTGGCGAGGCGACGCGCTGCTGTGGGCGCGGTGGTGATGGCCCTGGCCGGCGGCATTCTCATTCTGCAATCGACGCCCAATGTCCGCTACCTCTACACCGCGATGCCGCTCCTGCTCATCGGCATCGCCTCGCTGGCGGGCTGGATGCTCGCCAACCGGCGGTGGCTCTATCGCATCGTGATGGGCTACCTGTTCATCGCCACAGCATTGAACGCGTACTTTCTGCCGTCGTCCAGCTACTACCACAAGGATTTTTGCCTGCGTCTGCCATTCTCGCGGGCGGAGCGTCAGCGGTACTACCAGACTGCTGCGCCCGTCCGAGTGGTGATCGATCACTTCGAGCACGAGCATCCCGGCGCGCCCGTGCTGATGACCAGCAGTACCTCCATCGCCGGTCTGACGGGCGACGTCTACGTCAACAACTGGCACCAGATCACGATCGCCGATCAGATCAAAGCCGCACCCGAGCCGCTCGATGTGATGCGCCTCGTGCAGCGCTGGAAGATCGAGTACTTCATCGTTGAGCGTCTGCCGGAGGATGATGAGACCGTGCCTCCTCAATTGAAGGCGCTCATCAAGGCCTGCACCAAACCGGAGTTCGAGGACCGCGACTACAGCCTCGTCCACCTGGAATCGCGATGCCACTTTCCGGGATTCGCCGGACCGCCCAAGGAAGTGAAAGCCGAAGATCAGATCGCGGTGCCAACCGGTACCTACGACGACTACGACCCGGCAATCTCGTTTCACCGCGTGTGGTCGCACGACCGCAACTTCGCCGAACCGTACGGCCATACCGTCAGCTACACCGACACCCTGGGGGCGTCCGTTTCGATCGCCTTTGAAGGCCAGTCGCTGACATACGTCTTCACCAAAGCACCCAATCGGGGAATGGCCAGCGTGATCATCGATGGCAGCACTCCGCAGACCATCGATCTCTACGCGCGCGATCCCGCATGGCAGTCGGCGCAAACTTTTTGCTGTTTCGGTCCCGGTCGCCATAGTGCCGTGATCGCCGTTACCGGACAAAAAAACCCCAAGTCCACCGGCACGTACATCGATTTGGATTCGTTCGTCGTAAGATGATCGAAGACCCACGATGCCCTATTCCATGCACCGGATTTTCTGCGCCGCTCCAACCGCGCTCGAGGAGGAACGGCTCACCTTCCACGACGAAATCGGCGCCTTCAACGAAAAAGCGATGCCGCACAATATTCTCTTTGTGCCCGTGACGATCGTCCTCAATATGGCGAACCTGGCCCTCTTCGCGCCCGTCCTCGATGACAACATCGAGACCTGCCGCTACTATGTGCAGGCGTTAGGGGAGAGCTGGCAGGAAGAGCGTGGCGATTTCAAACGCCTCTTCGATCGGGCGCTCGATTGCGCTGCCGATCCGCAATTGCCGATGCAGGAAGTCGTTTTGATGTCCAAGGCCGGAGTGGTGGCGGACGGTGCTCGCGTCTATCAGTTCCGCGACCTCGACACCTACCGGGCACAGTTGCGCGGTCTCTTTTCCGAATGGCTCGAATCTCTGAAAGGGCAGGCCTGACCTATGGGACTCGCACTCCGCCCCGCGCTTCCCGCCGACGAGTTGTTCCTCTATCAACTCGTCTACGACAACCTCTATGAGCAGTTATTGGCGGACGCATGGGATCCCAGCCTCCGCGAACCCTTGTTGAAGATGCAGATGGAAGGGCAGCGCGCCGGATTCGCCGCGCATCATCCTAACGCCGAATACGCCATCATCCTCTACGACGATGAACCCGTCGGCCGGCTGGTCTTCGATCGTGGGCCCGAGATGCACTGGCTGGTCGACATCGTCATCGCGCACAAGTATCGGGGGAAGGGAATTGGGACGTGGATTCTGCGGGCCATCTGCACGGAAGCCGACATGACGCGCAAGCCCATCCGGCTACACGTCAACCCCTTGAATCCGGCGCTCCGCCTTTATGAACGGTTGGGTTTTCGACTCGTAGATGATCAGCAGGCGATGCGGCTGATGGAGCGGACGCCCGCGTAACCGCCGATGTGTTACGGAACCGCGACCGCGAGGGAACGGTGCTTCTTGATTTCGACTGACGATCGGCAGGACAGCGGCCAAGCGATTCATGGTCACTCCGGAACCCTAAATACGCGTACGATCAAGCTTCGTTGTGATCGTGAGGTCGCCGTCATTTCCCGTGAGAAACAGCGCAGACTCATCGCCATTGCGCGTTGCCTGCACGTGCAATTCGTTTAGCATGTAGTCCATAGTGAGCATCCTTTTCAGCTGCGGCACTTCGCCGCGAGCTGAGGTAGCCAGCTTCGTGCCCTCCGGCGCTGCCGCCACCGCCCAAACCGGCTGCTCCCGCATCTCCTGATGCGCCTTCAAATGGAACCGTTCGGCCAACAGCGCCTGCAACATCTGTGGAACCTGTGCTCGAGTGGCGCCCTCAGGCATTTTCGCCTCAACGTTCCAAGACGGACCCCAATCGACGGCGGCCCCACGATCTGGTCGTCGCTGACGCCGTATGCGAGACGAATCATACTCCGGAGCGAATTCAGACGGATCTCCACTCGCATTCCGCTGACTCGCAACCCGAGATGCGCGTTCCCGGTTCGCATTTCCGCCGCGCTGATCATCCGAGCCTGCTTAATCGTGGCCACCTCGAACTTCTGCGCCCACGCCGCCACCGTCATCACGCACGCCACTGCAACCGCTCGCATCGCGCCTAACATTTTATGTGATCGATTCCGTCCCATTCTTCTGCGCCGCGATCAATGTCCCAAGTCGTGCTGCTACCATGCATTGACTCATGGTTCGCGTGTCTTCGCATTGAAATGTTATCGGCAAAATAGAACTGGTGGAGTCCGCAACGGAATCCCTATGGCCTAGTTCACGCGAGGTACGGGTCACGGCAAATCCGCTCCACACCTTGGACATGTCAGAGGTTCCTTGCCGTACCACCCCTGTACACTCCTTCCGCAGCGGTCACAGAACTTGAACATTTTGATATTCATTGCCGTGATCACGAGGAGGCAGGGGACCGCAAGGATCACAAGTCCCAGGAAGCGTTGCGTGACCCAGATGCCAAAGAGGATCGCCGTGTTGGTGCCGAGAAGGTACCAAGGTAGAACTCTGCGTTTCAACAGGTGTCCTTCGACGCCTACGTCCGGCGGCGAGGCGTCCCAGGCGCGGAGGACTTGCGAAAACGGTACGACGACGAGGGGATCGGGGCGCAGGATTCTGTCAGCGGGCGACAAGACAGGATATTTTCCGAGCAAGCGACGCAAGAATCGCGCCGACCTAAAGATCAGGTTCAAAAGCGTTACGCACGACAGCTTGAAAGAAGTAGGTTGCGACGGTGAAGCAGGAACCCCCGGTCATTACGGCCCCTAAATGGTGCGGCAAAAGGAAGAGCAAGAAAGCCACTGCGACCGCGCATCCGGCCAAGTGGGCGAAGTCGGGCAGGAAGTCGGGCCATGAATTCTGTGGCGTGTGGGGCGGGAGCTTCGAACGCAATGCATCGCGGAAGCCAGGACTGATAGAGGGCGCCGACAGCGCCCGAATCAGACGGGCATCCAAGGCAACGTGGTACTCCGCAAACTGCCGGCAGGATTCGCAACCCAATAGATGATCGCGAACGGCGGGATCGTCCATCAAGTCTGGTATCGCTTGCTGGATGTCATCGCAATTCATGGTTCTATTCATTTCATCATCTCACCAAGCGCCAGGCGGGCGCGATACAGATGGCTCTTCACGGTACCGTCAGGGATACCCAACACGCGCGCGACTTCACCTACGCGTTTTGACTCCAGATAGAACAGTGTGATCACCGTCCGCTGCGTATCGGGCAAGCGGGTGATACATTGCGCGAGTTCCAGATCGCCGGACCACAGATGTGTTGCTGGTTCGGGCGCGCTCTCAAGTGGGACCGTCTGGCGATACTGCTCGGAGCGTAGTGCGGACAGGCAGGTGTTACGCGCGATCCGGTAGAGCCATGTGCCCGGCGCGGCGCGCTCGTCGTAATCGGGCAAGGCTTGCCATAGCTTCAGGAAGATATCCTGTGTGACTTCTTCCGCACGCGTCACATCCTTTAAGAACGCGAGCGCCATTCCGAACACCTTCTTTTCGTATCGAATCAACAATTGCTCAAAGGCAAATTTGTAGTTGCGTTTCCGGAGGAGTAGTTGAACGTCATCGTTCATTCTGCATTCATTAATACTCGCGAACACTTCC
>Ga0105237_10009794_pt1 | contig 10246 bp, 6 predicted proteins | sample KBSC24metaG_FD_81520 | JGI IMG/M metagenome (GOLD analysis project Ga0105237, IMG submission 81520) | Corn rhizosphere microbial communities from Kellogg Biological Station, Michigan, USA - KBS C2-4 metaG | ecosystem: Host-associated > Plants > Roots > Rhizosphere > Soil | place: Michigan, USA... | reverse complement strand
GGCCAACTACCTCGGGCTGGTCCTCCCGCAACAGCAGTTCGCCAACTCGTTCCACTCGTTGCAGCAAACGACCAACCAGTTGGGGGTAATGCAGGCGGCGGCGAATCAGCCGATCGTGACCGGCACGGCGTTCGGCTTCCAGACCCAGCGATACTACTTCCAGAACCAGTACGCGTTCGGCGGGTTCAACAACAGCGCTGTTTTCGGCGCGACGCCCCAAGGCCGCGCGCCGGGGGGCGGGCAGTTCAAGCAAACACCCCCCGCCGCGAGGGGGGGACGATAACGGTTTGACTTTGGGCGGCATGGGGCGATTCGGGAGGCGATTACGGCTGCCGGTGGAGAAGAACACCGGGTGCCCCGACGGACACGTCGTCCGCCCAGGACATGTGATGCACCGGCGAGGCTGTACGGGCGGTATTTTGGGAGGCCTCGTACCATGCGATGGTTTCCGCCAGCCCCCTGCGGAAGTCGGTGCTGGCTTCGAACCCGAACGCCTCCTTGGCCCGGCTTGTGTCCAGGCACCGGCGGGGCTGGCCGTCCGGCTTGGTGGCGTCCCACCGCACCTCACCGCGGAAGCCGCACAGCTCGCAGATGAGCAGGACCAGGTCGCGGATGGTGATCTCCTTCCCGCTCCCCAGGTTCACCGGTTCGCTCCCGTTGTACCCTTCGGTCGCTTTTACGACCCCTTCGGCCGCATCCCGGACGAACAGGAACTCGCGGGACGCGCTGCCGGTCCCCCACACTTCCATGTAAGCCCGCCCGGCGTCTCGCGCCTCTATCGCCTTCTTGATGAGTGCGGGGATGACGTGGCTGGTCGTCGGGTCGAAGTTGTCGTGAGGCCCGTACAGGTTGACCGGGAGCAGGGTGACGGCGTTGAACCCGTACTGCTGGCGGTACGCCTGGGCCTGGACCAGCAGCGCCTTTTTCGCGATGCCGTAAGGGGCGTTCGTCTCTTCCGGATACCCGTCCCACAGCGCGTCCTCGCGGAACGGTACGGGGGTGAACTTGGGGTAAGCGCAGATGGTGCCGACCGAGACCAACTTCTCCACCCCGTGCCGGCGGGCCTCTTCGGTGAGCATGATGCCCATCATTGCGTTTTCGTAGAAGTACAGCCCCGGATTCGCCCGGTTCGCGCCGATCCCGCCGACCACCGCGGCCAGGTGGATGACCGTGTCCGGCCGGGTGCGTTCGAGCAGCGCTCGGACTTGTGCCTGCTCGGTCAGGTCGTGCTCGGACCGGCGAGGGACGACGAGCGCCTTCGGGTTCAGGGCCCGCACCCGGTCACACACGTGCCGCCCCAGAAACCCGGCGCCCCCTGTGACCAGGACCGTCTTCCCCTGGATGTGAGCCATGTCGCAAACCCTCGCTGGTGATTGAACTCGGAGACCCAAGACCGTTCAGGCCGGTTGCACGGCCAGTGTGGCACTCTTCTTTGCGGCCGTCGGGCCGGACAAGACCCCTTCGGTGAGCTCGCTCAGCCCGTCGACGAAGCCGAGCACCGCCATCACCACCTCGACCCGGTTGTGCCCGTGGTCGGCGGCGGTGACCCGTACACTCCCGACCGCCCGCCCCTCAACCCGGAGGGGCAGGTGCATCCGGCACCAGGCGTCTCCCTCGGCGACAGCCCCGCCGGGGCGGGTCCAGTGGACGAAGTACCCTTCTTGGAGGTGCGGGGCGTTCACGTCGACGTGGACGGTGTCGAGCTGGAGGGCCTCGGCTTGCGACTGGACCTGCCGGATGACGGCCTCCCACCCGGTCGAGGTGCCCTGGAGCTGGACGCCCACGGCCGCCTCCCCACTCCGCTTCAGCCGGGCCGACAGCCACCGGAGGCGGAGCACCCCCTCGACCCGCCGGCGCAGCAGGTTCACCTCCTGCGCCCCGAACAGCCGGCTGACGAGGAGGGCGAAAGCGACGAACGCGGCGGCGGCGAGCGCGAGCCCGTCGTTCTGGAGCGCCAGACTGGCGACCGCCCCCACCCCGAGCAGCAGGTTGAGCCCCACCACCAGGGCGAGGACGCCGTGGTGCGAAAGGCCGGCTTGCAGCAACCGGTGGTGCAGGTGCCCGCGGTCGGTGGTGAAGATGCTCCGCCCGGTCAGCACCCGGCGGGTGACGGCGGCGGCGGTGTCGAGCAGCGGCAGGAACAGGAGTACGACCGGCAGCGAGAACATCACCGTGGCAGGCCCCTTGAGCGAGCACATCACCGCCAGGCAGCCGAGGAGCAGGCCGATGGTCAGGCTCCCGCTGTCGCCCAGGAACATCCGGGCCGGGGGCTTGTTGAACACCAGGAATGCGGCCAGCGAGCCGGCCAGGGCGGCGGCGATGGCCGCGGGGACGAGGTGGCCGAACCAGGCCGCCATGACGGCCAGCGCGGCGGCGATCACCACCGCCATCGACCCGACCATGCCGTCGATGCCGTCGAGCAGGTTGACCGCGTTGACCGCTCCGAGGAGCCAGACGGCGGTCACGGGCACCGCCAGCGAGCCGAGCGGCACTTCCAACCCGAGGACGTGGATCGCGTCGATGCGGACGCCGGCGAGGACGGCGATGAGGACTGACACCACCTGACCGGCGAGTTTCACCCGCCCGCGCATGCCGAACAGGTCGTCCACCAGGCCGACGCCGAACATCACGAGGGTGGCGACCATCAGCCACGGGATCGAGAGCCCGTCGTGCTGCGCGTTGAGGCCGAACCTCCCGTCCCACACCAGCCAGCCCCCGACGACGGCGAACGAGACGAGCAGAACGAGCGGCCCGCCCGCGAGCGGAACGATGCGGGCGTGGAGCTTGCGGCGACCGTCCGGGTGATCGACCAGGCCGCCGGCTTTGACCAGCCGGCACACAATCGGACCAACGGCCACACCGCACACACACGCGACGGCGCCGACCAGCGCAATCACCACAAAATCGGACATCGATGGGCACCCCTCGGGCGTGAGGCGGTTCGGCAAGCGCAACAAAGCACCCGCCGGTCTCCGCGACTGGGGACCAACGAACCACTTCAAACGGTAATGGGAGGGACGGAGTTCACCCCCCGGCGGGGGTAGGCGACGGGGAGGGAGTGAACTCGGGTGAGACGTGGCGAGGAGGGAAGGCTCAACGCCAAGGAGGGGTGTCTACACCCAGACCAACATTTTCAACCTTTATATGCCTCTCGACACCTTAAACAAGCGGAGAATCCGACAAAACGGGATAAATCCATTTGCAAATTGTTGTTGTCGTTATTGCGACTTGAACTGAATTCCGACAGATGTGATTCGAAACAAAATGGGGCTGAGAGATTCAATGAATCCCTCAGCCCTGAGCTGTTCACGACAATGAGGATTGAGCTAAATCCCCCTTATGTATTATTAGTATCAACAGCTTAGGCGGCAACAATAGGAGTCTCGGCCGTGACGGCGGCCTTGCGACGCCGGACGCACCGAACGCCGTAACCCACTAGTCCGACAAGGCCAAGACCCATGAGGGTCATGCTGGCCGGCTCGGGGTTTTGGACACCGAAAACCTCAACCACGAGCGAGTTATAATTATCCAGCGTTCCATCTGTATCCCACATAAGCACGTACCGTCCAGCTTCCCAATCACTTTTTCGATAAGCGACCATGTAGTTGGGCGACTGGGTCAGAGAAGAATACGATGATCCAGCGAATAGCGGGTTGTATGTTTGGTTGTTCGCGGTGGAACCAGTGTATGCAGTGACACGCCAAGCGAAGGGGTCCGAAGGATTGAAGTTCACAAACCCGCCACCGGCGGAGAAGAACTTATTGGTACCTTGGTTGTAGCCCGTCGTTGAAGGACTCGTGCCTGAACCCTGCACCCCTGCGATCATATTGATCGCTCCACCAGACGAATTCGTGGTGCTAATCACGTAATTATTCCCGGTTGCGTACTTCGCCGTAGCGTGAACTGTCGGGGAAGCATCAACTGGATGCCAGAGGGAGTCCGGTTGGACTACCTGGAAGTCACTTGCGCCATTGTAGACGAGCCCCAAGGTTGTGAGTGGACCAGCCTTCACGCTTGCAGAACAGGCAGCCAGTCCCACGAATACGCACACCGTGATGGTGATTTTGCGAGACATCCTACACCTCCGAGTTGCGTCCTTTCGGGTTCCCATGTAGAACGCCGGGCGAGGACTCGAGATTCGGTCCGATCATCACTTATATGCCGCTGAAAAGTCCGACACCGGCATTTTTTTCCGCCCCCACTCACTTTTTCAGCCGTGCCGCGATCTGACGGGTAGAAAGTTTCTTCTGGTAGGCACTTCGGAGCGTTGCAAGGCGGCGAATCCCTTCGGGGTCGAGGGGGACTTCGTCCTCCCCCGCTGGTTCCGGACTTTCACCCCGGTTCTCAGGTTGGCAGTCAAGTGCGATTGCGTCGCTGCTGGCCAAACGGCCGAGCCACTCGTTCAGCAGGATGTCCACTTCAGAATCTTGCCCATTCCGGTGCGACGCTCGCTCGGCCCCGCGTTTCTCACGCACCAGACGCCGCCTCCGCTCGCGCTGGAACTGGAGAAACTCTTGCCTCGCGAGAGCGACAAGAAAAGTGGTGATTCGTACCCCTCGTTGTGGGTCAAACTTCGCCAGCCGACGGTATCCGCCATCGACTAACTTTAGCCACACCCGCCCGGCAACCTCCTCTGCCAACTCCCCACAACCACCCTGACGTCCCAGCCACGTGCTCGCCAAGCGGACTATGGTCGGGTGGCAATATTCGAACAGCCGAGCCCACGACGTTTCGCACCCCTCGAGGCACTTGTGAATGAGTTGGTGTTCCGAACCAAGTGACAGCTTCATCTTTCGTCCCGATGGGCGCGGGGGCGAAACGTCGAGGACGTTTGGCATTCACGGGCAAGCGTCCGAGGGAAGAGAGACCTCGGGCGGAGACTGACCAGGGGAGGTCTATTTGAAGGCGGCCAGGAGCGTCCGTACTTCATCAGCTTCAAGCGGATGCGCAGACTCGGACTTGTAATTTCGCCGGCGGGCTTCATCCACGCTCAACCCCGCAGCCTTCTTGTCCCCGCGAGATTGCTGGATGCGAGCGAGGAGAAGGTAGCCACTGGCCGTCGGTTCTTCGCCCAGCAAACCGGCCAAGTCTCGGGTGGCGTCGGCAGAGCGGTTCTGTTTAGCCTTGGCAGCCGCGAGCGATTCGACAAACTCTCCCCTTGGGCCGCCCAACTCGATGGCACGGGTGAGCACTGTTTCTGCCTCGGCATGTCCACCGGTGAGCGTCAGGAGCCGGCCATACTCGCCAAGCACAGCGGTGTTGTTCGGCTGTTCTGCTGCAAGGGTTTTCAGCGAGTTCACCGCGTCCTGGTGCTTTCCCTGGCGGTCGAGCAACACGGCTCGGTAAAACTTGGCGGGGAAAGCATCCTGCCCACTCGTTGGCACTGCAGCGAGCCAGTCATCCACGCGGCGGTATTCGGCGGCGTGTTGATTGTTGTAACCGAGGATGTCCAAGGCGAAGGCGGCCAGCACGGGCACCGGCACATTCGCCTTGTAACGTTCGCACCAGTCGAGGGCTTCAGATACCTTTCTCTGACGGCCTAGGAATTCGGCGAATTGTAACCCCACGGCGGGAGCGGGTTCTTTCCCTTCGGTGACAGTTTTCCACAGCTTCTCAGCACCGACCACGTCACCGAACTCTTCCAGACAGAGGGCGGTAGACACCGCTTCCGGTTCGTCAGCCGGAGTGTAGCGGGCGACGCGCGCAACCGCTTCCTTCTGCTGCCCGCGTGCGTACAGTAGACGGGCTTGCAAACGAATCGTAAGCCAGCGGTTTGGCGCAATGCGTGCAAGCTTGGTGGCCCAGAACTGGGCGTCATCCCAGCTCTCCAGTTTGATCAGAGCGGCTGCCCAGTATTCGATGTACTCCACGTTGTCGCCCTCCTCACCCAACACCATGAGCATCTGTTCCCGGGCTTTACTCCTGTCACCGCCGATCAGGTAGAGTTGGGCGAGGACGTACCGGGCGTGCGTCGGCAATCCGGCCGGGGCAAGTTGCTCGTAGAGGGCAATGGCCTCGCGTTTCCCACCGGGACGTTTTGCCAGAACGGCAGCCCGTGCGAGCAGGTCCGAACGATCTTCCTTGCCAGTTTGCCGTGCGTTTGCTTTCAGCAGTTCCAATGCCTCGTTACAACGGGTGTACAGGCAGTCTTCAGCGATGCCGACGGCGAGCATCCGCCGCACCTCGACCGCCTCCTTCACGGGCAACATCATCTCTGGTGTGAGCAATTGGCGAAGGAGTGGTTCGGCCGAGTGGAAATGATTTGAGCGGTTGAAATAGGCGGCCACCGTCTGGACTACCTGGGGATCTTTCGGTTGGTTCGCCAGCACTGCCCGGTAGAACTTGTCGGCGAAATCACGACGACCGAGGGCCTCGTTGCATGCGGCCATCGTCAGATCGGCTCGCTCCTTCGGCAACTTCTTGGGCAACTCATCGGTGAGCGTTTCAGCTTCCTTCCGACGGTCGGTGGACATCAAGAACTGCACCCTCGCCACCCACGGTTCCGGGGTCTTCGCCAACTCACACGCCTTGGCCAGCTCGGCATCTGCCTCCGGCACTTTCTTTGCGGTGGCGTACACCAGAGCCAACCACAGGTGGTCAGCCGGGTCGGCCGAATCACCGGCGACCACCAATTTGGCCGCTTCTACAGCACGGGAGTAGTCGGCAGCTTGGAGGTAGACCGCGGTGAACAATCTCTGCTCGGCAAGAGGCACCTGGCCATTGCTCTGCATCTGGCGGATAAACTCGTACGCCTGCTGATACTGTTTCTTTCCGGCATAATGGGCGATCAGTGCCCGGACCACGTCGAACGACCGCTCGCCTAAGCCGAACGCCTCGCTGTAGTTCTGAATCGCCGACTCGGGCTGATCCTCCAACAGGTCCACTTGTGCGCGGAGCAGCGGCACCTTCGACCAGCGCGGGCGGCGGGCCTTGGCCTCGGCCAAGTATCCACGAGCGGTTTCGAGTGCGACTTTATCCGCGGCCTTGCCGGGGGTCTGCTTGACGATGAGCCGGTAAGCGTTGCAGTAACTGGCAATGCCACCGGCAGGCCCCTCGATGCGGCGGACTGCTTCAACAGCCACGCCGGCAGCGGCATCGTCCCCGACCCGAATCGCTGTCTGGAAACGGAGCAGTTGCGACCGGAGGTCGTCGGGGGTGAGATCCACCAACTTCTTGGCGGCCTCCGCCGCAAGCGGATACCGTTCCAGTCGGAGGTACACTTGTGCGGCCAACGACCAGACTGGGGCGGCTTGCGCACCGGACAATTTCTCGAGTGTCGCTGTCTCACGTCCGATCTCCTCGACCGCCTTCGTGGCGGGGTATTCAAGGGCGAGGAGTAGGCGGGCGATCCGTACGTCGGTCGGCTCTCCGAAATTCTTGCCGGCCTCGTCGAGCCGCCTGCGGGCTTCGTCCAGTCTCCCCGCACGCGCTTCGAGATTCGCCCGAGCCACCCACGGCCCTGAACCAGCGCCCTCGGCGTTGCACGCCGCGTCGAGTACCTTCTGAGCATCGTTCTGCCGCCCACGGGAAACTAACACATCCGCCCGCGTGATCACTGCCCCCAAGTTCTTCGGTTCGGCCTTCAGTGCTTTGTCGAGCAAGCCTTCCACCTCGGACCATGAGGCATCTGTGGCATCTCGTGGTGGGTTGGTGACTAGCAGCAGTCGGACGAGCATCACACACGCCGCCGCCACTGGCGATTCGGTGTCCGCCAGTTCACGGAACTGGCGAACCGCTTCTGGCAACCGCCCCGCCTCGGCGAGTGCCTGGGCGTACTCCATCTGCACCTCTTTGGTCGGGGCAGCCTGGACGGACTGGCGGAGTAAATCGAGTTGGCGATCTGGGTCGCCTTCCCGAAGGGCGTTCCGGCTCAGCAGGCGATCGACCATGGCGCCTTGTGAAGTGCCTTGCACCTTCGGCTTCAATTCTCCAAGCACCTTCGCGGCTTCGAGCCAGTCGCCGGATGCCACCGCCAACCGCCCTCTCAGCAGGTCGACATCGACGGGCGACCACCGTAGCTTCCGGTTCGCTCTCGCCACTTTGAAAGTCGAACGTGCGCCCGCCACGTCGCCGGTGTCGAGCAACTGGTGAATGAGCTCGACCACCAAGTCGATTTGGTCCGGCATCCGGTCGACCCCGCGGCGGAGCAAATCAACCGCTTGGGTCGGCCGCCCCTCGGACAATTCCAACTTTGCCAGTTCAAGGGAGAACCGAGAGTCTTTCGGGTAGCGGTCAAGTCCGGCAACCAGTTCCTCGCGAGCCACGGCCAGCTTGCGTGCGGCGGTCGCAGCGGCGGCCGTGGCCAGCAGCACATCCGGCGCGTTCGGGTCGAGTTGCTTGGCGGTGACAAGGTCTTCTGACGAGCCGGGCAGCGAATGAGCGGCGCGGAAACTTGCCCGGTATAGGAACGCACGGGCGTCCTTCGGATATTTCTCGATCATCTGATCCAAAGTCTTGATGGCTTTACCCAACGCACTGGCGTCCCCACCGTTACCTACCCGCACATGGCAGTCGGCCAAGCGTGCCCACTCCTCGGGCCCGGCGTGCGGCAATTGAGACGCTGTGGCATAGGCTCGTTCGGCACTCGCCCAGTCACCGTTGGCCGCGTGGCATCGGCCGAGGGCCGCCCACGCTACCGGGTCACTGGGGCTGGCTCCCGCCAAAACCGTGAGGTGTGGGATTGCGTCCTTCCAACGCCTCGATTCGGTGAGCAAGGCGACCAACCTCTGACGGGCCTCGTGCCGGCTGGGGTCTCTCGCCAGCACCTGTTGGTAAGGCGGAATCGCCTGGAACCGCGCCGGCCCTCCGCCCGCTCGCCGTTCGATCAACTCGGCGAAACGGAGTTGAGCGTTGGTGTCGTCGGAACGACTTGCCAGGTAGCGTTGCAGTTGGTGAGCGGCGCGATCCAGATCGCCTTCTTTCTCAGCCCGTTCGGATGCCGCCAGCAACGACTGCGCGTTCCGTCCGGATTGAAAATGGTGGAGGGCAAATAGACCTGCCCCGAAGGCAAAAAGGAGGCCGCCCAGCACGAGAGCGAATTTCCAATTGAAGCGGTAGCGTCGCATGACAAGCCTGGTGGGCAACCCCAATGCGGTTACGGTTGGAACAACACCCGATTCAGTTCGGGCAGCGCGGTGGACAAGAACAGCGAGCACGAGTCCCCGTCCACCGGTTCTCGATGGTCGAGCACGCCGGATACGACGTACAAACGGAACAGCAGCGGGAATTGAGCGAATGCAAACCGCGGTTGGTCGGGAGAATCCCACCGGCTGTCCCCGCTAAACGCCCAGTACAGACGCAGGTTGTCCGCCCCGGTCGGTGACGGTTTTGTGAACCCGCTGACCGAGAACTGGTGTGTACTCGCGCCCGACTCAAGCGCCCGACGGGTGGTGTCCCCGGCAGGCCCGAAGCCGACGGCCGCGTAGCACGCTTGCGGCTGGTGATGGAAGGTGAGAGGACCGGACGGGCCGCCGCGAACGAGCAAGATCACCTGTCTCCCCGAAGTGGTATGAACGTATTTCCGGGACAGCCCGGGATGACGCTCGTCCTTGAACGCCGATACGTCGTTCTCGTCAGCGTCCCGAGCCTCCCACTCCCCGAATCGCATCGGGATACGGGCCAGACGGTCGTTGATGTTAATCTCGTCGACTCGCTCTCGCGTTCGGCCGAACTGAAAGCTGACGGCCGCAGGCACGAACACGAGAACGAGAGCAACGATCGGAAGCCACAAACGAGTCATGGGTCACACTCAGGGAACTAAAGGGTTCAAGCCGAAGGCGGGGCGGCGGGATCGACCGGGCTGAGCGTAACGGAAGTGGGGGTGACCAGCGTTTTGTCGTCGACGGGCTGATACTGGTACATCATTCGTGGCACGCGGACGCCGTTGAGCACCGCCCCGAGCACCCGCGCTCCGACGCCGGTGAGCAGTCGGTTCGCCTCAGCCACGTCATCGGAGCGGCTGACCTCCGGGCGGACCGACAGCACCACGCCATCGGCCGCACGCGCCAGGATCAGGCCGTCTGGGGCGGCCAAGACCGGCGGGGTATCCACCACCACAAATTCCCACCCCTTGAGCCACTTCTGGTAGAGCAGCTCCTGGTCGACCCGTGGTAGGGCGGCTAGCCCCTCGCGGCAAGCGGTGCCGGCGGGAAGGAAACCGAGGTTGGGGTCCAGAGCGCGGATGAATCGGGTCCCCGATCGACCCGCGGCCAGTGCGTCGCTCAACCCCGGCCCGTCGGTGCTCAGG
>Ga0105237_10009789_pt1 | contig 10248 bp, 12 predicted proteins | sample KBSC24metaG_FD_81520 | JGI IMG/M metagenome (GOLD analysis project Ga0105237, IMG submission 81520) | Corn rhizosphere microbial communities from Kellogg Biological Station, Michigan, USA - KBS C2-4 metaG | ecosystem: Host-associated > Plants > Roots > Rhizosphere > Soil | place: Michigan, USA... | reverse complement strand
TCATAGGAATCGCGGAAGATCACGTTGACCACGCCGGCGACGGCGTCCGAGCCGTAGAGCGCCGAGGAGCCGTCGGCGAGCACCTCGACCCGTTCGATCGCGGTCGAGGGGATCAGGGAGATGTCGGCGAAGGTCCCGTAGATGCCGCCGCTGGCGACGCGGCTGCCGTCGAACAGGACCAATGTCGAGGAGCTGCCGAGTCCGCGCAGGTTGATGTTCGAGCCGGCTGCCTGGTTGGTGTCCTCGCCGTTGAGCGAGCCGAGCCCGTAGCTGCCCTCATTCTGCCCGCCGCCATAATTTTGCGGGATGGACTGGAGTATCTGCTGGGTGGTGGCGTAGCCGCTGCGATCGATATCCTTGCGGTCGAGCCGGATCAGCGGCGATCCGACGGGGTTAGCGCCGCGGATATTGGTCCCGGTGACGACGATCTCGCTGCCGGCCGAGTCACGCAAAGCCGCACTCTGGGGACCAGAAGAAACGATCCGCGTGACGACGAGGCCCTGGCCGATGGGATGCACGGCGAGCCCGGAGCCCGCCAAAACGGTGACGACCGCTTCGGTCGGCGTATAGTCGCCGTCGAGCGACGGGGCGGTCTTGCCCGCCACGAGGTCCGACGCCACGACTATGGAGGTGCCCGACGCGAGCGCGATCGCGCGCAGCGCGTCACCGAGCGGTTGGGCCGGGAGATGATAGACCTGTCGCGCTGTGGCGACGCCCCGACACGATGGCGCGCCGGCCAATGCCACGGTCGCCGCCGTCGCCAGCGCGGCAAACCTCTTCGATGAAATCGTCATCCCCTACCCCATTCTTTATCCGACCGGATCGGTCGGGGGGCAAGACGACGGGGTGGACTCGATCCCCCCTCCCAACTTCAGGAAACTATCGAGACGCGAGTAGCGCCGGCGATCAGTGGCGGCCGAGTTCGCCGTCGCTGTCGGCGGAGACGGGCAGATCGAGCGGGGTGCTGAGCGAGCGGGCGAAGGTCGCGTTGTCGCCGGCGCGGAAGGCGCCGATCATCCTGAGCCAGGCGACGGTGCACGCGACATGGATGTGGTGGGGCAAATAGCGATTGGCCAAGGCGGCGCCCTCGGCGAGCAGGACATCATCGAAGCTCAGGATGCCGCCAGCCCAGCGATCGGGGCCGGCCGGGGCGGCCGCGACCACCGGCCGGACGCCGGCCCCGACCAAACTGCCCGGGTCCGAGCCGCCGCGTCGCGCCCACCACGTCGCGACGACGATTGATCCGGACATCGACGGTGCCGTGATCGAGGGTAACGTCGAGCGCCGGCCGCGTGATGTCGACGCCGAACAGGTTCCACGCGATGATCTCGCCCGTGCCCGCATGACGACGAAGGGATGGACCGGATCATGAGCGACGTCGAAGCGCACGCGGTCGCGTAGCACGTGGGTGGGCCTGGAGCCGTCGAGAAACGCGGTGATCGCGCTGTCGGCATCGGATCTTCTGCTCCGGGATGGCTTCGCGTGGATCGACGCCGGCTTCGATGCTTGCGTTGAGACCGCGCCCCCACTCCCGGGCATCTGCGATCGTCATGGTCGGATAGAGGCTGCTATAGACCGATGTGATCACGGTCGTGCGCGCAACAAGACGGCGGAAGCGCCGCCGCTTTTTCCCACTGGTCCGTGCCTCGATCAGCAGGCGGAGCGTCAGCGAATCCGAGAGAACTCCCTCTTTCAGCGCGTCGAGCGCGGCAGAGTCAAAACGGTCTCTTTTTTCACGAACCGTCTCCAGCTCAGCTCCCCGCACATCTATAATTCGTCAAAAACACGGTCGAAATAGCCGTTTGGCGAGGTCTGGTGAGGTCAGCCCGAGTTGAGCAAAATTTCTGAAGCTTCTGACGTAATCCGCACGAATGGACCGAAGCATGAGAATTCGGTGGCTGGGGCGGCAGGATTCGAACCTGCGAATGCCGGTACCAAAAACCGGTGCCTTACCGCTTGGCGACGCCCCAGTGCGGAGGCGCGTCCCTAGCGCGGGTTCTGGCCGGAGGGAAGCCCGTGCGGCGCCCTCTCTTGCATATTGCTGCGGGGCCGGATTAGGCGGATGCGATGGCCCTGCCGCAAAGCCCCGCTTCTCCCCTCTTTCTGCGCGAAGCCGAGATTCGGCGCGGAATCGAGCTCATGCATTTCGGCCACGGCCGGCTGTTCGAGGCAGTCGACCGCAGGCTGGAGGCGGAGGGGCTCGGGCGCGCCCACCATCGCGCGCTCTATTTCATCGCCCGCCAGCCCGATCTAACCGTCAGCCGGCTATTGGCGCTGCTCGGCATCACCAAGCAGTCGCTCGGCCGCGTCGTGAACGAACTGGCCGCGCGCGCGCTCATCGAGACCCGGGTGGGGCGCGACGACCGGCGGCAGCGACTGCTCCGCCTCACCCCGTCCGGCGTCGCGCTGGAAGCCGAGTTGTTCGAGATGCTCCGCGCCAAGATGTCGGCCGCTTATGGCGATGCCGGGCCGGCCGCGGTCGCGGGCTTCTGGCTGGTGCTCGAAGGCCTGGTGCCTCTGGCAGAGCGACCGATGCTGCACAAATTGCGCGGCGGGGTCTGAAGGCTCGGAGCGTCGCGTGACCTCAACGCCGCCTGATTGTCGTCATCCCGCCGGAAGCCAGGATCCATTCACGAGCAACGGCCGCATCACGACGGCAGGGCCTCCACGCGAGGCCACGCCACGATCGTCGCAGCCAATGGGTCCTGACCTTCGTCAGGATGACAGAATGGCCCTATGCGTTTGCTGTATCGCGAAATTAGCGCGCCGCAGCAGCCATTTCCTCGTTGCGGCGGGCCGAAGCGTCGAGCACGTTCGCCATCAGCCGGTCGAGCGCCGCGTCCGCATCGATCACGTTGAGGCCGGCGCGAGTCGATCCACCGGGGCTGGCGACGCGATCGGCCAATTGCCCGGGCGTCTCGCCGGCACCGGCAGCCAGATCCGCAGCGCCCGACACGGTCGCCAGCGCCAGCCGCGCGGCCTGATCGGGGGCGAGGCCCTGTGCCTCCCCGGCCCTAGCCATCGCATCGATGAAGCGGAACAGGAACGCCGGGCCGCAGCCGGACAGCGCCGAGGCGCGGCCGAACAACCCCTCGTCGTCGATCCATTCGGTGAGCCCGAGCGGCGCCACCAGCGCCTCGGCCTCCGCCCGCACCGAAGCATCGGCATCGGTGTGGAGCAGCGAGACGCCCTTGCCGATCGCCGATGGCGTATTGGGCATCACCCGCACGATCGCCCGGTTGTCGGGAAAGCGTTTCGCCAGCGACGGCAGCTCGACGCCCGCCAGCACCGAGACGATCAGCGTTCCCTCGCCAGTCGCGGGCGCGAGCGCGGGCACCGCCTCGTCGAGCTTCTGCGGCTTCATCGCCAGCACCAGCACCGCCGGCCTCTCGCCGTCCGGCGGCGGCGCCTTGAGCACCGTCACGCCCTCGGTCGGTGCGCCCGAGGGGCGGATCACGGTGATGCGGGCGGGATCGATGCCGGAGGCGAGCCAGCCGCGCAGCATCGCGCCGCCCATATTGCCGGCGCCGGCGAGCCAGATCGGCCCGCCTCCTCCCAAAATAGCGCCGACGATCGCCGTCACGCCTCGCCCCGCGTCTCGATCAGGGCCGAGGCGATGGCGTCTGCCGGGGCCTTGTTGCCCCACAGCACGAACTGGAACACCGGATAGAAGCGCTCGCACTCGTCGATCGCGGTTTCGATCAGCGTCTCGGCCTGGTCGAGCGAGAGCACGCTGCCCTCTTCGCCCTCGATCAGCGTCGCATTGCGGTATAGCGCGAGGCCGGAGGCCGCCCACAGCTCGAAATGGCCGAGCCAGAGCTGCTCGTTGATCAGGCCGATCGTCTCGTAGACCGCGCCGCGCTTGTCGGCCGGCACGCGGATGTCGGGCAGGCAGAGGAATTGGAGGACACGGTCCTCCGGCCGCCAGACGCCGCGCAGCTCATATTGCGTCCAGCTGCCCTGCACGGTCGCCACAATCTCGTCGTCGCCCATCCGCTCGCAGGACCAGCCATGTGCCTGGAAATAGCTTTCCAGCATGTCGATCGGCGCGGACGGTTCGGACCGTGCGTCTTCGAGATCGTCGAGATTCATGGCCCTGCCCCCTACTCCACCCCACCGGGCGCGCCAAGCTGTGCCGCGCCGGGACGGGACCGACAAGGGGCGGGACTCACGAAATCTGTGGAGGAATCAGCCCTTGATATCGCCGGAGGCGCCGAACAGCCGATCCTCCACCGCGTCAAGCCGGGCCTTCAGCGCATCGGCCTCGTCGCGCGCGGCGGCGGCCATCGCCTTCACCGCGTCGAACTCCTCGCGGCTGACGAAATCCATGCCGCCGAAGAAACTCTTGGCCTTCTCGCGCATCTGCGCCTCGGCCTCGCGGCCGGCGCCGGCGACGGTGCCGGCCAGGCCGTTCATCATCTTCACGAAATCGTCGAAAAAGCGGTTCTCGGATTGCATCTCACTCTACCCCTCGCGAGCGATTTCGAGGCGGGCATGACCCGCCGGCTCGAACAATCGCGTTCACAACAGCGTCAGAGCTGCACTTGGGTGCTCCCGGCGCCGGGCGCAAGCGTTTCCGCACCGGGGTTCAACGTCTCGATCGAGTGATTGAGCCATGCCGCGAAGCACAGCCACAGCAGATAGGGCAGCATCAGCAGCGCGGCGCGCGCGCGGATGCGGGCGAAGGCCAGGGTGGTGACGATGGTCAGCACGATCATCAGCAGGATGATCGCGAAGGCGCCCCCCATCATGTGCGCCGCGAAGAAGGTGGGCGACCAGGCGAGGTTCAGCGCGAATTGCAGCGCGAACAGGCCGATCGCGATGCCACGCCCACTGGCGCCCCGCGCCCAGACGATCATCGCCAGCGCGAAGCCGATCAGGATGTAGAGCAGCGTCCACACCACCGGGAACACCCAGCCCGGCGGCATTGCGGCCGGCTTGGCGAGCATCGCGAACCAGGGATTACCGTATCCGGAGCCGGCCAGCGCGCCGGAGAGGATACCGAGGAACAGGATCAGCGGCACCGTCACCAGCGCCACGCGCAGGAACGACATTCGCAATTGCCCCGCCGACGCCAGTTCGCTCATCCGTCCCGCCCCGCTGTCTACTCCGGGTAAAGGGAGGTAAAGCGTTGCTGCGGCGCGTCAACCTGCGTTGTTAACCATGTGTCTCATTGCGGTCACCAGGAACTCGATATTGCCCTCCGGGCCGGTGATCGGGCTGGTCGTGACGCCGATGACGCCCCAGCCGATCGATTCGAGCCAGGCGACCACATCGTCGCACACCCGCTGGTGCACGGCCGGATCGCGGACCACCCCGCCCTTGCCGACCTCCCCCTTGCCCGCCTCGAACTGCGGCTTGATCAGGGCCGCCAGCCGGGCACCGGGCCTCGCCAGATCGAGCGCGGCGGGCAGCACCTTGGACAGCGCGATGAAGCTCGCGTCGCACACCACCAGATCGATCGAGTCCGGGATCTGCTCGGCGGTGAGATGGCGGGCGTTGGTCCGCTCCAGCACGATCACGCGCGGATCCTCGCGCAGCTTCCAGGCGAGCTGGCCGTGGCCGACATCCACCGCATAGACCTTGGCGGCGCCCCGGGTCAGCAGCACGTCGGTGAAGCCGCCCGTCGAGGAGCCGACGTCGATCGCGACCGCGCCGGTCACGTCCCAGCCGAACTGGGCCAGCGCGTGATTGAGCTTAAGCCCGCCGCGCGACACCCAGGGATGATCCTTGCCCTTCACCTCCAGCGGCGCATCGGGCGGCAGCGCCTGCCCGGCCTTCTCGACCTTGCGATCGCCGCTGTAAACGAGCCCGGCGAGGATCAGCGCCTGCGCGCGCGTCCGGCTCTCGGCGAGGCCGCGATCGGCCAGCAATTGATCGGCACGGATGCCTTTGCTCACGTGCAAGCCTCTTGTTGCAATTCACGCAATCGTGAGATCGTTACTCACACTTGAAATAATGTTTCGCCCGACATATCTCACGTTTCGTCGCAGGGCAACGTCCGTCCCCCCTCCTCCCCAGAGGCGTTGCCCTGCGCGCTCAACTGAGGGAAATCAATATGCGTATTCTTGAGAACGTGGCCATGGCTGCGGCGCTCCTTGGCGCTCAGTCGCTTGCGATCGCCACCATCCTGATCCACTGATCGGGCGCGGGCGGTTCCGCCGCTCGTCCTCCGGCCCACGTGCCGGGTGTCCAAGCCGCCTGGGGAAACCTCGGCGGCTTTCGCATGTGAGGCTCAAGGCCTCCCATCGCGAGCCGTCGCACGTCATCCGAGTTCGTCCGCCGGACGAGCTGGGAGCATTCAGCCACTCTGGTGAAACCGTTGTGGCTCGCCCCCCGGGGATCGCTCACGCGGTCCAGTATCCGCGCTGCGACATGCCCCTGGGCATGTCGCCGGTCGCGCGGCTACCCCATCGCCTTTACGATCTCCTCGACCATCTTCTTGGCGTCGGCCAGCAGCATCATGGTGTTGTCCATATAGAAGACCTCGTTGTCGACGCCCGCATAGCCGACGCCGCCCATCGAGCGCTTCACGAACAGCACGGTCTTGGCCTTCTCTACGTCGAGCACGGGCATGCCGTAGATGGGCGACGTCTTGTCGGTCTTGGCCGCCGGATTGGTGACGTCGTTGGCGCCGATCACGAAGGCGACGTCGGTCTGCGCGAACTCGCCGTTGATGTCCTCCAGCTCGAACACCTCGTCATAGGGGACGTTGGCCTCGGCGAGCAGCACGTTCATGTGGCCCGGCATGCGGCCCGCGACCGGATGGATGGCGTATTTCACGCGGACGCCCTCTTTCTTGAGGATGTCACCCATCTCGCGCAGCGCGTGCTGCGCCTGCGCCACCGCCATGCCGTAGCCGGGCACGATGATGACCTGCTCGGCCTGCTGCATGAGGAACGCGGCATCCTCCGCCGAGCCGCGCTTCCACGGCCGGTCGATCGCCTGGCCGCCGCCGCCGGCGTCCGCCACCGCGCCGAAGCCGCCGGCGATCACGCTGATGAAGCTGCGGTTCATCGCGCGGCACATGATGTAGGAGAGGATCGCGCCCGACGAGCCGACCAGCGCGCCGGTGATGATCATCGCGCTATTGTGCAGGGTGAAGCCCATCGCGGCGGCCGCCCAGCCCGAATAGCTGTTCAGCATCGACACCACGACCGGCATGTCCGCGCCGCCGATCGGCACGATCAGCAGGAAGCCGATCGCGAAGCTGAGCGCGGTGATCGCGGCGAAGACGGCCAGTTGGTCGTCGGTGACGAAATAGGCGATCAGCAGCAGGATCGCCGCGAGCGTGCCGAGATTGATGACATGGCGGGCAGGCAGCAGGATCGGCTTGCCCGACATGTTGCCGTTGAGCTTGAGGAAGGCAATCACCGATCCCGAGAAGGTGATGGCGCCGATCGCGATGCCCAGCCCCATCTCGATGCGGCTGACCTGGTGGATATGCCCGGTCGCGGCATCGAGGATGCCGAAGGCGCCCGGATTGGCATAGGCCGCCACCGCCACCAGCACTGCCGCGAGGCCGACCAGCGAGTGGAAGGCCGCGACCAGCTGCGGCATGTCCGTCATCTTGATCTTGCGCGCGATCACGAAGCCGATGCCACCGCCGATCGCGATGGCGATCACGATTTCCGGCAGGCTCGCGATCGAATGGGTGAAGAGCGTCGTGCCGACCGCGACGGCCATGCCTGCCATGCCGTAGCGGTTGCCCTTGCGGCTGCTCTCCGGGCTGGACAGGCCCCGGAGCGCCATGATGAAGCACACGCCCGCGATCAGGTAGAGCAAGGCCACCCACGGGTTTACGGCAACGGCTTCGGACATTCTCTACCCCCAGACCCCAGTTCGTCACCCCAGCGAAAGCTGGAGTCTCGGGAGGCACGCGGCGCGCCCGCCGAGAGAGATGCCAGCCTTCGCTGGCATGACGGGAAAGGCGTTCAGCCCTTCCGCTCTTTCTTCTTGTACATGGCGAGCATGCGCTCGGTGACGGCGAAGCCGCCGAAGATGTTGACGCTCGCCAGCACGATCGCCAGCAGGCCCAGCCACTTGGACGTCTGCGAGCCCGCCGCCGCACCCGCGATCAGGGCGCCGACGATGATCACCGAGGAAATCGCATTGGTCACCGCCATCAGCGGCGTGTGCAGCGCCGGCGTGACCGACCACACGACATAATAGCCCACGAAGCAGGCCATCACGAAGATCGACAGGATCGAGATGAAATCCATGGCCGTTCAGTCCCCTGCTCTCTTGTCCGCCTTGGCGACCACGCCCGCCGCGCAGGGCTCCATCTCGGCCATGCGGCAGCTGCCCGTCAGCGATGCGAGCCGGTCGGGCGTGACCATGTCCTCGGTCTTCTTCATCAGGTCGACCGCGTAGCTGAAGCGCTTGCCGTCTTCCGTCACCGGCCAGAGGATCGTCAGATAGAGGTCGTCGGCCTGGTCGCCCGACCAGGGCTTCATGTGCCGGGCCTTGGGGATCGCCTTGCGCAGCGCATCGGCGAACTTGTCGGTGAGCGGGTCCATCGCGTCGGACTTGACGTCGGTCGCATGGACCACAGGCCCGCTGGCCTGGCCAGAGGCGAGGAGAAGGGAAAACAGCAGAGCGTTCATGTCAGCAACCTCGGATGTACGACCTTGCCGCCCTGCGTCAGCCGGATGGCATCGCCGATTTCCGCGTCGAGCACGGGCGCTCCCTTATCCTTGTCCCAAAAGGCTGACAGGAAGTTGAACAGGTTACGGGCGAACAGCGCCGAGGCATCCGCCGCCAGGCGCGACGGCACGTTGCGGTGGCCCACGATCTTCACGCCATGCCGCTCGACCACCTGCCCGGCGACCGCACCCTCGACATTGCCGCCGCTCTCGACCGCGAGATCGACGATCACACTCCCCGCCCGCATCGAGGCGATCTGCGCGTCGCTGATCAGGCGCGGCGCCGCCCGGCCGGGGATCAGCGCGGTGGTGATCACGATATCCTGCTTGGCGATATGACCTGAGACCAGCTCCGCCTGCGCCTTCTGATATTCTTCGGACATTTCGGTGGCATAGCCGCCCGAGCCTTCGCCTTCGATGCCCTTCACGCTCTCCACGAAGATCGGCTTGGCGCCGAGCGACAGGATCTGCTCCTTGGTCGCCGAGCGCACGTCGGTCGCCGACACCTGGGCGCCGAGCCGCCGCGCTGTCGCGATCGCCTGCAGGCCCGCGACGCCGACGCCCATAATGAAAACGCGCGCCGCCGAAACGGTGCCCGCCGCCGTCATCATCATCGGGAAGGCGCGGCCATATTCCGCCGCCGCGTCCAGCACGGCCTTATAGCCGGAGAGGTTCGACTGGGACGACAGGATGTCCATCGACTGCGCGCGGGTGATGCGCGGCATGAACTCCATCGCTAGCGCCTCGATGCCCGCCGCCGCATAGGCGTCCACGCGGGCGCGCTCGCCGAAGGGATTGAGCCCCGCCGCCAGCCAGGCGCCGCTCTTCGCGCCCGCAACCGAGGCCGGATCCGGCCCCTGTACGCCGAGGATGATGTCCGCCCCGGCCAGCGCCGCGGCGCGATCGGTGACGGTCGCGCCAGCATCCGCATAGGTCTGGTCGGCGATCGAGGCCGTCGCGCCCGCGCCCGCCTCGACGGCCAGGTCCGCACCCAGGCCAATGAACTTCTTCACCGTCTCCGGCGTCGCGGCGACGCGACGTTCACCCTCAGCCTGCTCGCGCAGGACAGCGATCTTCACCCCCATGATCGCCGGACTCAGTGCGAGATCAGATAGACGACGAGGAATGCCACGATCAGGCAGGCCACGGTGCCGAACTTCAGCAGCTTGAGGAAGCCGCCATAAGTCTGCTCGTGCGCCTTCATCTCCATCGCAGAATGATCCGACATTTCCGCCCTCCAATATTCTTTGGCGCGGTTTGGCGTGCCATGCCCCCCACTGCAAGCGCAATCGTCCCTTTTATCAGGTATCGTGTGCTTGGAGCCGCTTAAGCCTGTCTTTACCCGACCACGTTAGCACTCGCATCGACTTCGAGGAAAACGGGATGCCGCGCGAGACGATCCGAAGCCTGTTGCTGATTGACGAGGATGCCGGGCAACGCCGCCTGGTATCCGCGATCGCGGCCCGTGCCGGCTGGCGCACGCTGGTCGCCGATTCGAGCGTCGCGGCGCTCAAGGCGCTGCGCTCGCCGCAGGGGGGCACCGTCGAGGCGGTGCTGATCGACCAGCGCGACGACACGCCCGCCACCGTCGCCGAACTGCGCG
>Ga0105237_10009787_pt1 | contig 10249 bp, 6 predicted proteins | sample KBSC24metaG_FD_81520 | JGI IMG/M metagenome (GOLD analysis project Ga0105237, IMG submission 81520) | Corn rhizosphere microbial communities from Kellogg Biological Station, Michigan, USA - KBS C2-4 metaG | ecosystem: Host-associated > Plants > Roots > Rhizosphere > Soil | place: Michigan, USA... | reverse complement strand
TCCGGTTTAATTATTTCATCCCTGCTGACTATAACAACCATTTGCTATTCAAGTAATCATTTTGAAGGCAGTGAAGTTTTAGGTTATGCCGGTATGCTGGTAGCCTTCTCTTTTATATCTGTGGGAATAAAAAATTACAGGGATAAATATAATGGCGGCGTTATAAGTTTCGGGAAAGCATTTATGACGGGTTTGTATATCACGCTCATTGGCTCCACCATGTATGTACTGGCATGGCTGATGATATTCTATAATTTTATGCCGGATTTTATGGAAAAGTATTCAGCCTATATGATCAATCAGGCAAAAGCGTCGGGTCTTACGCAAACTGAGCTGGATAAAAAAGTTGCGCAGATGAGCTCTCTGAAGGAAATGTATAAAAGTACGGTTTTCGTTATACTCATGACCTACCTTGAAATTCTTCCCGTAGGGTTGATCGTTTCTTTGATCAGCGCGGTGATATTGAAAAGGAAGTCTGAAGCCAGAAGTCAGAGGTCAGAGGTGACTCAGTGATTGTAAAGCTCAGCCACTTCTGACATCCGACTTCCGACTTCAGACCTCAGTATCACTCGGCGTATCGCTTCATACTCAACACAGCACTTTTGGAGGTGTTATTTACTGAATTAACATAGATATAAGCCTTGTATTTATGATCGGCTGTTTCTACCCATATAGCAGCATCCTGTTTTAAGTTGATGGCATAGTTGGGTGCGTTAGACAGATCAAGTTGCTGAAAATCGGGATCGTCTACATAAATACCATACTGCAATTGTGCCAGATTATAATCCTGCAGGTTAAATTCTCTGCGTTCCCAGGTGCTTCTGTTAACACCGGCGGGTAATTTTATACCGGGCAGGTATGAAGTATCTGCGGCCGGAGAAACGAGTGCATGGTTAAAAGCACTGGTAGAATAATTGCGGTACAGATAAACCAGATCAATACTTCCGGCATGGGCGGCGGCATCGGCTGCATTGTATGCTGTCATGTCGGCGATAGATATATATGCAAGGTTATTGTCAGAAACAGCGATGTTGCGTTTCAGGTCCATTTTGGAAATATTGTAAGGACCCATTTTGTATGTTACGGTTTCACCATCGCTGCTTTCTGCTGAAAAAGTAAATGAAACGGTTTGACCACGGGCAGCTTCGGGTACTACATAATAATAACGAAGTGTAGCAGCCATAGTGTCTCTGTTAAAGGTAACCGTTGTCACGTTTTTCGTTGTAACAGAAGGGGTGCCTACGGAAATGCCTACGTCTGTTCCGGTGTTATCGGTGTAATACGATTTATTTTCCATCCAGGTACCGGGGCCTCCGTCAATCGACGCTTCTACATGCGCTGCCGTGAGTTTACCTTTTTCGGGAACGATAGCCATGGCATAAGCGAATTCAATAATCTGCCCAACAATATTGGGCCCCTGTGTTCTTTTGATACAATCGTTTTGCAGTACGTCTTTTGGTGTGGGGATCGAATACTCGTTTTTCTTACAACCTACCATTACGGGTAGCAATGCGATCAGCACCAGCACGCACTTTGTATATATTGATTGATATTGCATCACACTTCTTTTATTTGTTAAACTAATACTGTTTTAGTCGTGAATCGGCAGTCGGCAATCGGCAGTTGAAACCAGGATTTCCCGATTGACGATTCACGATTGCCGTTACCGGGGTTGCACGGTGATTAAAACCTTATACGTTTTCTGAACCTGTCTGTTACCCGAAATAACCGTCCATTGCTGGGGGTTATTAAGATCAGAAAAATCTGTCCAGCCGGTAATTTTCGGATCGAGCTTGCAATCGGTGGCGAGTGTAAATTGCGGATAAAGATTCTTAAGATCGGTACCGAATTGCACGGTAGCACTAACCGTTTGTGCTGTGGTATCAATAACGGGTAATTTGGTTAATACGCTTACATAATCTGCACCGAGCAACTCAAAGCTACTCACATAACATTCGCCACGGGGCGTGATGAGCAAACCATCACCATCTATAGGCTTACTTTTATGACAGGCGGTGAATGCCGCTATCAGCAGCAACATTACACCGGTTATCATTGAATATCTTTTCATACTTATTAATTATTTTATTCGTGAAGCGGCAGTCTATTCGTGAATCGGCAGTCGGCAATCGGCAATATTCTTCGATTAACAAGTGCCGATTCACGATTGCTGATTGCCGTTATTGCCACGGTGTATTTTGTGTAAGGTTAGGATTGCGGTCACGCTCGCTTTGAGGGATTTTAAAGATATAATCCTGCTGGTATTCCCTGAAAGAAGTGTTCTGGAAATAGCGCGATTGCTGTGTACCCCAGGTATCAATTCTCCATACACCTGCACTGCCGGGAGGTCCCCATACAGTTTCAATTTTTCTCCAACGACGCAGATCGAAAGAACGCTGACCTTCACCTATGAGTTCGACAATGCGTTCCTGTTCAATAGCTTTAAAGAATGATGTATAGTCACCCGTTTTGCTGGAAGCAAGCGGCGGCAGGTTACCACGATGCCGAACTTTATTCACCACCGCAATAGCATCAGGCTGTGGAACGGCGTTTATTTCATTGCTGGCTTCGGCATACATCAGGTATACATCGGCAAGGCGTACTACTGGCCAGGCATAATCGCCATCGCTGCGTCCCTGACCTGCATAGTTTCTAACGAACTTGCGGAATACATAACCGGAGTTACATCCGTCTGTATTATAAGTGATATAGTTTTTACCGCCGATACTTACGGTAGAGCCCCATGTTTTATAAATGAAGGGTACCATACCGGTCGATTGCAGGGAGATCATTCCCAAACTCTGTTCAAAATCCCATTGAATGGTAGATTTCATACGGTAATCACGATTGGCATAACTGGCAGGGTTAACGGCTGAATTAACGCGTGTGCTGGCATCGGCTACGGTAGTGGGATTTAAAGGTACCAGGGGTGGCGCAAAGTCGCCTGTAGTAAGCAGCTGGTATCTGTCGGCAATTTCGTAACGTGGGGTTACCCAGCATTGTGAGCCTTCATGCGAACGGCCGGCAAAATCACGCATCAGTTCTTCACCCTGACCGGTATTTGTACCGCCATGTGTGAACACCAGAATGTTTTCGGGGTCGCCATTTGCTTTAGGTGTAAACAGATAATAATAGTTAGGCAGAATATCGGCTTTGCCCAGGGTATCGATACTGCCGGGGTCGCCGCCTTTGTACAATTGTAAACCGTAATCGTTGATGACACTTTTAAAATCAGCAGCTGCGCCTGCAAAGGCAGCCAGTGCTTCGGTGGTACTTTGAGTAAAGCCTGCGAGTTCGGGCCAGCCATTCTTTTTCCATGATCCCCAGTACAGTTGCAATTTACCACGTAAAGCAAGGGCAGCAGGCTTGGCAGCTCTTCCGAAGTTTGGTGGCACAGCCGGTAAAGTATTGAAAGCATAGGTAAAATCGGCCATAATAGAATCCTTTACCTGACCAATGGGCAAGCGCGGCAGATTGGTCACGTCATCATTTGCACTTTGCACATCGGGGCTAACTGCATGACTGATATACTGTACATCGCCCCACATGCTGATCAACCTGAAATAGGCAAGCCCCCTTAACATTCTGGCTTCACCAATAATTGCCTGCAGGTTGGTAACCGATGTAGGCGCGGCTGTTTGCAGCATGTTTGTTACATTATCTATAACATAGTTGGCATTGTTAACAGCGCCATACAGGTATTTGAACATTTTGTCGAAGCTGGCGCCATAGCCTGTAGGGTTGAAGTTTCCATTGTTATAGGCGTCGCCCAGCCGAAGATTGCCACTTGTGGTACTGTTGGTACCGCTACGATCTCTGAAATATTCGCCCTGGCCGTCGAAATAATAATCGCGGTCGAAGCACGGCCGTATAGATGCATAAAGGCCCATCAATGCATAAGTGGCATCGGCCTCGGTTTTCCAATATTGCGTTATTTGAATTTCTGTTGTAGGGTCCTGATTAAGCAGATCCTTTCTGCAGGAACTTTCAAAAACCAGGCAGCCTGCTAAAACAGCTATCGTAAGAATGGTTGTTGTTCGTTTCATTTTTTTCATAACAGCAGCGGTTTAAAGTCCCAGTTGAATAGACAAAGAATAGGATTTTACAAGCGGGTAGAGGTCGTTATTATTTCCTGATTTTTCAGGATCAAGTCCGCGATAGGAAGTAATGGTGCCCAGGTTTTCGGCAGAGCCGGCGATACGTAAATTGTAAACGCCTATTTTGCTCAGCAACTTTCTTGGTACAGTGTACCCTACCTGGATATTTTTAAAACGGATATAACTCATATTGTCGAGCCAGAAGGTTGACATACCGGCGCCGGTTGCTCCGGTTGCCTGGTTATTGCCGCTTCCGCCCAAACGGGGCCATGAACCATTGCGGTTATCCCACGACCATGGGTTATACCAATGTGCCCATGTAGAAGCGTAGCGTGCTGTACTGAAGTTTGTGTTATTGAAAGCATTCAGCCAGAAATCTTTCCTGCCATAGGTTCCCTGGATCATGAAAGCCAGGTCAAATCCTTTCCATGAAGCATAACCGGTTAAAGACAGATAGGTGCTTGGCCGGTCGCGGGTGAAGTTGCTATAGGCACGCATGTCGTTGGCATCGATGCGGCCATCGCCATTAATATCCTTGCGAAGAATATCACCAGGCTGTGCGCCCTGTGGCGTTGCCTTGTAGATATCTTCCCAGGTTTGTGCAATGCCAATGGCTTCATAGGCGTACACGTAATTGTATGGCATGTCGACAAATACGTTGGCTCCCGAGTTGGTAGAACCACGGCCTATATATTCATTCCATTTTTCAAGGCGTGTTTTGTTATATGAACCATTCAGAGTTACGGCATAATTCACTGTGCTAATATGGTCTTTCCAGGTAATATTTGCTTCCACACCGCGGTTACGCAGGTTACCTATATTCTTACGGGGAGCAGCATATGACCCGGAAAGCAACAGTGATAAATCGCTTGGGCGCAACATACCGGTGGTAAGGCGATCATAATAGTCAAACTCGGTGATCAACCTGTTGTTGAGGAAGGCCAGTTCAAGACCAGTATTAAACACATTGGTGTGCTCCCACGACAAATCTGTATTGTACAATTTGCTATTGGTAAAGCCACGGGTAACGTTGCCATCGATCATATAGAGGTTAGTACCCAGTGTATGCTGTTGCTCATATCTTCCTACCCCACTGTTATTACCCAAACCACCGTATGATACGCGGAGTTTACCATTATTTAAGAACCCATCGGTATACTTACTGATGAATTTTTCTTCGGTAAATCGCCAGCCCAAGGCTACAGACGGGAAAAAGCCAAACCGGTGACCAGGCAAGAATTTCGAAGAACCGTCTACGCGAAAGTTTCCTTCGAGCAGGTACTTATTGAAGGCGGTATAATTTACACGGCCGATATATGAGCGAAGTCCTTCAGTGCTGGAGCTACCGCCGGCCGATTGAATACCGGTTAGCGCGGCATCAATTTCTGAAAGGCCGGGGAATAACCGGTCGTTACGTGAACCGCTTTGCGAGCGATCGTACCAGTATTCTTCGCTATATACAAACAGTGCGCTTACGTCGTGATTGGCGGCAATGAGCGTATGATAATTCAGCCGGGCGTTCATCATGGTTTTATACCCGGTGAGGGTGGTATTGCCAACGCCTGCATTGGTTCCTACATATACGCGGCTGCCATAAGTGCCGGTTTGAAAATTGAATGCCTGGTTGGGTGTATTGGCGTTCCAGTTAAACTGGTTGTAATAATTAAGTGAATAATCAACAGTTCCGGTAAGACCTTTGAACGGCGTCCAGTCGTAGTACATGGTAGCATTGGCTTCCTGGCGCGTTTGGTGGTTAAGGCTGTTAATATACTGCGTGTATGGGTTATACGCCTGCGGATCTTCGCCATAAGCCATTACGCCGCCGTACATTCCTGTGGACGGATCATAGGGAAGAATACCGGCAATGGCGTACTGCATATCGGTTCCTGCCGTATTGGTTGACGATGAGTCGGTAAAGCCTTGTTCGAGTGCGTAGGTAAAGTTCGACCAGTTGCCGTTAAACTTCACACCCGTATTCATGTTATTTTTGATCTTATAATCGAAATTGAAGCGGGCGTTGTATTGGTTATAATCATTATTGATCTGCAATCCTTTTTCAGTGCGCACGCCTACTGAAGCAAAGAAATTCGATTTGTCGCTACCGCCTGTAGCGCTTACATTATAGTTTTGAAAAGCGCCATCGCGCATAATGATGTTCCACCAGTCGGTATTCGGAAAACGGTAAGGATCGATCATGCCCATGGCCATCCACTGGTCGATAGTGCCATTTTTAAACGTTTGGCTGGCGGCAGCGGTAGTAGTGGCTGCGCGACGTTGTTCCAGTGTTAAAGCCCGTGGATAATCGGCCATGAAGTCGAAGGCTTTAACCGGTTTTTCCAGCGCCATATTTGAATTGAAATTGATCGATGTTCTTTTGGCGCCTTTACCTGTTCTGGTAGTAATAAGAATAACACCATTGGCGGCTCTTGATCCGTATACCGATGCTGAAGTTGCATCTTTTAAGACCGAAACGGTTTCAATGTCGTTTATATTAATACGGTTAATGTCTACATCGGGCATACCGTCTACAACAATCAGCGGGCTGCTGTTATTTACCGTACCGAGGCCGCGGATCAGAAGGGCAGCGCCGTTTCGGCCCGCCATACCTGATGACTGGGTAGCTGCAAGACCGGGTACCAGTCCGCTTAAACCCGACGATACATTGGGTAATGCCCTTGTGGTCAATTTTTCATCTACATTCACGGTACCTACCGATCCGACCAGGTTAACTTTCTTTTGTCTTCCATAACCTACAACTACCACATCGGTAAGTGAAGAGATCTTTTGTTTTAGCCCTACACTGTAGTCGTTGCGCTGATCTACTTTAATTTCCACCGTTTCGAAGGTGGCAGAAGAAAAAATAAGGGTCGCCCCTACTTCTGCCCTGACGGTAAACCGGCCTTTTTCGTTTGTTTTTGTCCCCTCCTTACTGTTTTTAACTGAAACAGTAACATCGGGCACGGGAGCATTGGACTCATCGGTCACCGTACCTGAAATCGTTTTCAGTTGCGCCAGAGAAAATAAAGGGGATAGAAATAACAGGAAAAGCAGGCTGAATATAGGCAAAGGAATTTTCGCCCGCAAACAGGGAGTTACTGGCATAAGCAATCAATTTTGAGTTGAAATATAACTGGTTCAAACTTGGCAAAAAAAGCTGAAAACGATTTCAGAAATGGACAATTTATTTACTGAAACGTTTAAGTAAGCGATTTGCCATTGAGTAAACCGGAAAGACAAAACCATTATATTGATCGATATCTTTCATTGATTTAAAGACAAAAAATGCCATGCCAGCCTGTCCGTTTCTGAAATAAACAGCAGGAACCCTGTAACAGGAAGTGAGCCGCTAAAGCAGTAACTTAGATAAAAGAACGGGATCGGGGATTATTCAAACAGGCCAATATGCTAAAAGTACTCGCTTTACAAATAGCTGATAGTATTGACATTAAACAATTTAAAGTTGTTTTTAAAGCAGAGATAGTACATGAGGATTCTGATGAGTTGTTTTACCACATTGTTCGGCAAACGCAAAAGTTTGTATACATTTTTAAATACGGTATTGTTTCCTTTCTGGGTTATAACGAAGTGGAGATCATGGCATTTATGCAAGCCATAACTCCCTACTGCAAGAATCCCTTCGATCAGCACATCAGCGATGAATTTGACATCGAGGTAAATGCCCACCGTAATAAATTCGGGTATAATAAAATTGAAATAGAAAAGGCGGATACCGAAAGCCTGCGCCTGATCATGCTGCATGTTTCACAGTCTGTGGCACTGGACCATTTCAGCCAGCAAACCAATCTGCTGCTGGAAGAAACGACCCGCCATACACAACGGCTGGAAAAAAAAGGACGGCTCAATTTATCGGGCCCGAATCTGAAAAAATACATAGGCCGTACCCTCAATCTGAAAAACCGCATCGAGGCCAACCTGTATATCTTTGATTCACCCGAAGAAACCTGGGAAGATGAAAATCTGAACCGGCTGGACATTGGTCTGAAAAAAACTTTCGACCTGCAGGCCCGGTTCAGAACTATCCGTGAAGGACTGGAAATAGTTAAAGAAAACCTCGACTTATTTAAAGACCTGCTTCAATACAGGAACAGTATCGTACTGGAATGGATTGTTATTATCCTGATACTGGTAGAGGTTATAAATCTGTTTATTGAAAAATTATTCAAATGGCATAGCTAAGAGGGTATAAGAGTAGAAAGAGAAAAAGAGGATCTTTCAATAACCCTCTTTTTTCCTCTTTTTCTCCTATCGCTCTTAGCGCTACTGCATATAGGCGCTTGCGCCTTTCGTCTTAACAATTCCGTTCACTTTTTTGCCATTGACCTTTGCCTTTGTGGCATGACCATTTGTTTTGGCAGCCTTACCGTTCACTTTGGCCGGCTCGCCGTTCACTTTGGTCGCCTTGCCATTCACTTTGGTGGCCTTGCCATTCAATTCTGACTTTGAGGCTTTGCCGTTGAGTTGTTTCTTTTTGGCTTTTTCATCAAGGCGTATATTATAGCGTATTACCTGCCAGTATTCTTTACCATAGCTGACAAAGATCTCTGAATTGGCCGGAATGTCTCTTGTTGCTTCGATGAAGACCCTTACACCTTCTTCAACATATTCGGCATTATTCTTAATATGCTGTTCCCTGTTTAATCCTGTTGCATCATTCGCATAGCGGGCCAGGGCTTTTTTGTCGTTCAGCGCATCTATTACATAGCTGCGTTTTACATAGTAGATATATGGATTTTCATCTTCTTCGGCCTGCACTTCTTTCCATGTTCTTGTTTTGCCTTTGTACTCAACAATGCGGGTTCCTTTCGGGATGAATTTCCGGGTAAATAATCCTTTTCCTGCTCCGGTTAGGGTGGATTTCTTCACGAACAACTGTTTCTCCAATAATGACATTAATAAAAAATAAGTTGTTTAAAAAAGAAGCGTTACAAATCAGATTTCAACAGGCCATTAACCGTACTATGTATGATTATGTATAGCAGTACGATAATATTCCGTTCGTCAATAACCGAAATCGGGTATTAACAAGCGTCGAAGATAAGAAGTAAAGTTAAATTTTATAACATGCTCCTAATATTCAATGGCATATTAATCGAATAGCCTGATGTTATCAGGTATTTACTCCTTTTTATACATAATCCCATGTCAAATCACACTTGCAGGTTCAGGCATTCTTTGCCTGATTGCAGGTGTTGACAATCCATTTACATTGAAAATCCTGCTCAAAAAATCATACCTGAGCCCTGATTGGTAAACGGGAATACCGGGCTATCCCAAAGCGGGAACAAGAAAGGTCAATTGAAAAGTTACTCTTTTGCGACGATTTTAGCACCGCAAAGGTCGCAGAGAAGACGCAAAGAACGCAAAGGGAAAAATCAATTCCTGATTATTCTTACCTCACCATATACGGGGCCGACCATATTATTGGAAGCGGGTTGAAGTTTGACAGTTACTTTGTCTTTTCCTTTTGTCAGTTCGGCAGGAATGGGATAAACTATATCATAAAACTTACTGGCCTTATACTTATTGAGATCTTCTGTGGCAATTTTTACATCATTCACCATTATATCAAATTTCTTTCCCCTGTTATCCGTTCCCCAGTATGTGCATAGCAGGCTATTGGTTTTATCAGGGTCTGTTTTCATAACGAAGGACAGGTAACCGCCCGGCCAGGCAAGCCGCCATTTCCTGTTGTGGTCTTCCCCTGTATAATTTTTTTCACCGGTTAAATTATGATCTCTTTCGGGCTGCATTTCACCCAATCGCAACAGGTCAACCGTTTGTTCTTCCATTTGCTGCTTTTTCCTTTTCTCTTCTTCATATACCTTTTGTTGTTCTGCCCAGGATTGCGGGGTGAATACATCCCAGTACACGGTATAATGTTCTTTTTGGATCTGGTTGAAAGGAATGAGCGTAACGTTCTGTACCTGACCGGTATTTACAGAATGAAAAACCACATTATCGGATGCCTTAAGCCATGTATCGGGATCAGCGTCAGTTGTTACAAAAACAGGTATACCGGTAACAGGGTCTGGTTCTCTATTACCCAATACGCCTGCCAACACAACCGGACCATAGAATATAGCCCGGCGGTTTTGATTATCGGGCATTGAACTGGTATATAATTGCAACTG
>Ga0105237_10009786_pt1 | contig 10250 bp, 15 predicted proteins | sample KBSC24metaG_FD_81520 | JGI IMG/M metagenome (GOLD analysis project Ga0105237, IMG submission 81520) | Corn rhizosphere microbial communities from Kellogg Biological Station, Michigan, USA - KBS C2-4 metaG | ecosystem: Host-associated > Plants > Roots > Rhizosphere > Soil | place: Michigan, USA... | reverse complement strand
CAGACTGCCACTATTCCAGTGGTGCTTCGCAATGATGCCGGCGCTCCGATTGGGAACGGCACTCTTTCGCTGGCCGGCAAGGCGCACACCTCATTTGTGATGTCGGACCAGTTCCCGGCAACAGCACATATCCGCGGTACTGCTGAGTTCGATACCCCCGTGGGAGGCCAAATCAGCCTCTTAGGCATTCGCTTCTCTGGGGCGAATGCGCTCACCACTATTCCGGTATTGACGTACCCAGGAACCAGCAGAGGCTCCATCGCTCATATAGCATCGGGCAACGGCTGGACCACCACGTTTGTCCTGGTGAACACCGGCACGAGCGGGGCGAATGTCCATCTCAATTTTTTTGCGGACAACGGGAGCCCCTTGACACTTCCAATATCGTACCCGCAACAAGGACCTGCGGTATCTCAGGCTACTTCCGTCAACACTGGAATGGCGGTTGGATCGACGCTACTGATTCAGACTACTGGCATAGATTCGACTCCCCTGATGGTCGGATCCGCACAGCTTACCGTGGAAGGCAGCGTCAATGGATTCGTAATCTTCGGTTATGAGAATGGAAACGAGGCCGTGGTCCCGCTCCAGACCGGCAACGCGGGTGGCTATATCATTGCTTTTGATAACACAGCAGGAACAGGCACCGGCGTAGCGGTGAATAATGTCTCCGCCCAAGCAGCGAATATCGCGGTAATCTTCCGGGACACCAATGGAGCGCAGATCGGCACTGGCACAATCCCGCTTGCCGCCAACGGCCACAGCGCGATCGTCTTGCAGAACCAGTTTCCGGTGACCGCGAATACTCAGGGCACTGTCGAGTTCGATGCTCCCATTGGCGTACAAATCGGCGCTTTGGGAATACGCACCCCCGTTGCTCACACGTTCACGACGTTGCCCGCTCTAGCCAAGTAAACGCGGGGCCGGTTTCGGAGGAAACCAAGACCCGCGCTCAGCCGATCATGTCGGCGAGCGCGGGTTTGGTGTTCAGGGTGTTCGGATGCGCGGTGCACTGACCTGAGGGCCAACGTGAAGGTAACGCGAAAGATCGCCGAAGATCCTGGCGCATTGCTTCCTGGCGGTCCGGACGTAGAGAGACAACGCCGGCCCGGGATCATCCCAGCAATAGATGATTTCGTCGCATCCTTTTAGAGAGCGAATCCAGCGCGAAAAGCCGTGGAACCCGGGTTCCATCGAACGGTGCGCCGCGAAGTCATACAGCATATAAGAGCAACGGCGGCCCGCCGGATAACTCGTAATCGATTCTACCGGCAAACCCAGAGCATGCCGGTAAGACATCTGGCATAGATTCACGCCACAGCGGCTCGCGAATTCAACAAACCACCAGGGACGCGCATTGATCTCCACAATCTTGAACTGGGCATCGCGCTCGTCATACTTGAACTCCGCATCAAACACTCCGCAATACTTGGTCGCCGACCAGATGCGCTCAAGGCTATCGATTGCTCCCTGCACTTGTTCGAGCGGAATGGTCTCCGAAAACGTGCTGTTGCCGAAGGGCGACGGGTACATGCGATGACGCCGCCGTGCGATGAGCCCGGGCGATTGCCCGTGGCGATCGACAAATCCGTCCACCAGAAAATAGCTACTGGCTGGTCCCGGAATATATTCCTGCAGAAGAATCGGAAAACCATCCTTGCCGTTGCGCTCCATGTCGGCCATGATCGCCAGCGCGTGACGCCGGCTTTCGAGCTGGAACGCCTTGGTTCCCGTCAGATTAGAGAACTTCTGCGAGTCGAGAGGTTTGAGAAACATCTTTTCGAACGACGAATCGGGCAGAGCGGATAGCTCTTCGTAAGACTGCAGCGCGATCGTTTTGGGCCGCGGCACGCCCTCGCGTTCGAGCATCTCGGCGAACCGCCGCTTGTCAGTCATAATCTCGATGGTGGCGGCGCTCGCGATGCTAGCCGGGTAGCGGTCCCGCAGATTGGAAGGCAATTCGGCAATTGCCCTGGTCCAGTGGTCGGAGCAAGGAATCAGGACGGCCGTCTGAAACGGAAGACCCTCCAGATATACAGCGAGTTCGCTTGGGGCTGGCATTCGCTCTTGAAGCTCCGGAGCCGGCCGATACCAGCGCGACTTTGTCGCGAGATCCCCGGCGTCACAAACCGAGTATGTTGGCAGGCCCAGCCGCCCAAGGCTTCGCAGGACGCCCAGTGCAGTGAGCCCAGATCCAAAAATCAATGCGGGAGTGTCCCTGTGGGTCATTGATGACCAAAAGGCAATTCGCGGACCAACTGGACCTCTTATATTTCAGTTGGTTGGATATAGCCCGGGCAGCGCCGCTGGAACTCCAGTGCCCAAGTGGGGAACCGGTGGGTGCATACGCAGTGCATCCACCGGCCAAAGCACTTTCTGCATCTGGGTTCGCGGGTTCAGCGCAATGGCAACCAAACGAACCCAACGAGTCCGATTGCTAAGTCTCTGATGCTCCATGACCTGCGGCGTTCGCATGGCTACGGTCTCAGGATTGCACTAGTGCTGGCTGGAGGTTTCTACATGAAATATTTCGGAGCCTGGTTGCTAGGAGTCCCTACCGGACTGATTGTTCTGTGGTTCCTATTTAATCACGTACATTAGCCGCCGAGAAAAAAGAAACGGGAGAATTATGAGAAAACTTAGCTTATCTATTTTTGCCGTGTTCCTAATGCTTTGCTCCTTGAGCGCATGTACCCGGTCCGCGGAGAAGGCGCCAGACGTATCGAGTGCGATTCGTCAGTCACTCGATCAAGCCGGCTTGAAGGATGTCTCTGTCAGTCAGGATCGCGATAAAGGTGTGGTCACACTGGGCGGGCATGTTGCCACTGACGATGCCAAGGGCCAGGCCGAATCCATCGCTAAAACAATGGCAGCGGGTCAAGTAGTCGCGAATCAAGTGGCAGTGATCCCTCCCGGAGCAGAAAGCGATGCCAAGACCATCAATTCCGATCTCGACAAAGGAATCGATAAGAATCTGCATGCAGCGCTAGTCGCGAGCCGCTTCGATTCGCAAGTGAAGTATGACGTCAAGAATCGGGTGGTTGTTTTGAAGGGCGAAGTGGATTCTCAAGCCAAACGTGCCGAGGTCGCCAAAGTAGCCGCGGCGGTTCCGAATGTCGATCAAGTCGTGAATGAAGTTCAAGTCAAGAATCAGAAAGCGACGAGCTACTAGCCGTAAATAGATGAAGGTGAGGGCGACAGGCCCTCACCTAGGGTGATTACACGGCAGGTGCCGGGTATTTTCCCAAATGTCAGGATTCGCTGAACACGCTATTTTTGGAGCGTGGCCGGGCGCTCCATCTTACTGTGGTTATTGGTTCCCGGCCTCCTCGCGGCAGAACCTGCCGCCAATTGGAGCGCGTCCTATCCTCAGTGCAACCACCGTTCCGACCTACTCAAGCAGGGTCCCCTGAATCTGGGCGTCCGCTTCAACACAACCAACCCTGTCCTGGCCCAGCAATTCCGGCGGGCAATGGATTTTTGGTCCACAGTGTTGGATCTGGAATGGCACGAAGATAGCACCGAAAGCTGTTCCATGGAGCTTTCCGATGGAGAGCGCGATCTATTTGAACCAACTCCAAATAATATGGTCGCCCGCTCTCAATTTCCGGACCGGCGGGATTTCCAGGGCTGGATCGTCTTCAATCCGGCGGTCAAGCTAACGCCCGCGGAATCGTATCGAATATCGGTCCATGAGATTGGCCACATGCTGGGGCTCAAACACAATTCCAATACCCGGTCCCTAATGTATGACCTCGATTTGGAGTGTTCCGAGGAGTTGGACGCGAAGGATCTCGCGTCCTTGAGAGCTCATCACAAGTTGCGGATTTCGGCCCCTACCGAGACAATCAAGTTCACTCAGTACCATTAGCCGCAGTGCCCGGCAGACGGTCAAATTTTCGCAATCGCGCATTTCCTGCTTGATGAAGGTACGCATCGGTACGTGTTTCGTTGGAGATGCGATTTCCGGCGTCCGCGGAAGTTGAATTGCTTCCCTAAAGCCAAGGAGACTTGCGACATGCGCAAAACAATAGGACTTCTAACCATGACGGCATGCCTTTTTGCTGCACCCAGCGAAAAGGATAAGAAAGAGGCCGCCGAGCGTTTAACCGAAGCGTCAACGGTGTTTAGCGAGATTATGCGGGCTGGCGATAAAGGCATTCCTCAGGACCTGGTCGACAAGGCCCAATGCGCTGTGATCGTGCCAGGGTTGAAGAAAGGCGCTTTCATCGTCGGAGGGCAATTCGGCAAAGGTTTTATTACCTGCCGCGGCGCCAATGATCGAGGATGGTCCGCGCCGGCTGCCATTAAGATGGAGGGCGGCAGCGTCGGCTTTCAGATTGGTGGATCCGAAACCGACGTCATCCTGTTGGTCATGAATCAACGCGGTGCCGACCGCCTGATGCAGAGTCAATTCACGCTGGGTGGAGAAGGGGAAGTGGCGGCGGGTCCTGTAGGACGCAACGCATCAGCCCAGACGGACGCAAAGTTTTCCGCCGAAATACTATCCTGGTCGCGCTCACGCGGAGTGTTCGCTGGAATCGCTCTGAAAGGAAGCACCTTACGCTCAGATAAGGGAGAGAATGAGGTCTTATACGGCAAGGAATTGGACACCCGCGAAGTCGTAACCGGAAAGGTTATGCCGACTCGGGAAGGGCGGGAGCTGATTTCTGCACTGTCGACCCAATCACCCGCCGAAAAACACTAAGTTTCATTGATCCATTGGCGCCGGTAGTCGCGCGATAACGAAGACGCGTCTGCCGGCGCTGTCGCTTCGAGGGTCACAACGCTCGAAACATCCCTTGAAAGTTGCGATCTAACCAGCGAAGGAGGTTCGTATGCGGTTCTACACACAATCTTTCCTTTGTGCGGTCGCCATGCTGGCTCTGGGCGGTTTTCTCGTTATGTCCGCGCAAGGTCTGAGCGAACAAGATCAGAAGTTCCTTCAAGACGCCGCGAAAGGCGGGATGATGGAAGTTCATATGGGCCAGCTGGGAATGGAGCGTGGCGCAAGTCCAGCCGTAAAGAGCCTTTCGCAGCACCTGATAAACGACCACAAGACGGCAAATCAGGAGTTGGCCGACTTGGCGAAAAAAAAGGGAGTGTCTCTTCCGGGGGATGATGCTCAGATGGCCGCCTCCATGCCGTTTGCGACAAAAAGCGGCGATGATTTCGACAAGGCATTTGCCCGCACGGCGGTGGAAGATCACCAAAAGGACATCGCGGAGTTTGAGAAGGAAGCGAACTCAGGGAATGATCCGGATCTGAAGAACTGGGCGAGCAAAACACTTCCGACACTGCGTGCCCATCTTGCCGAAGCCCAAGCGCTAACTAAGTGAGTGCGCATCTCTAGCGACACGGCTGCCACGTCGCACCGCGGGCCCTGGGGCGGACGGGTGCGTCAGTATCGGCCTGGGGTCTGGGGGGAGTCCCCATATAGGGATCCGCGCCTTTCGTGCGCTAAGGCCGTGCGGATCATCAGGGCCCCTGGACGGCGGACTGTCCTTTATGGATAGTTCCTGGGATTACCACGAGGGCGAGAGCGAAAAGCGATTGGGCCTGGCTCTAGAAGATGGCGATCGATCTAAAGCCTTCGTCATGTCAAAAATGGATGGGCGCACGGAGAAGAAGCGGCCCGCCAGCTGGACCAGTCATTAAAGCGCTTGGCCGTGGATGAATTGACCTGTTTCAATACTACGAAGTAATTCGCTATGACCATGTGAATCGCATTTTCGCAGAAGGCGGCGCACTGGAAGCGTTTCTCGCCACGCGCAAGGCCGGCAAGATACGTGTCATCGGCTTCACCGGGCACAAAAGATCCACAAGTTCACCTGTATATGCTCGAAACAGCGCGGCGTCATCGCTTTCATTTCGATATAGTTCAGCCGCCGCTCAACCTGCTCGACGCGAATTACAAGAGTTTTGAAAAGCAGGTTCTCCCCGATTTGGTTTCCACGGGAATGGGTCTTGGGAATGAAGAGTATGGGAAGCGGAGTCATTCTCAAGAGTGGGGCGGTATCTGCCATCGAGTGTCTTCCCGGTCCTTACTAGAACCAAGTAGCGGCCCTGAGAGCCAAATCGGCAGGGCTGCGGCGGACGGCGCATATGAGTTATTCAAGACAACTTCGATTTTGGACTCGACCGCGCAGCACCCGGAATGGCTGGGCCGGGAATCGTCGCGCACGCAACGGTTGGCAGGCGATTGAATGCCCGCCAGATCTACCGCGCGGACTGCTTAACCGCCTTCTTTCGAAGTGACGCCCCTTTTTTCGTGATGCCGGGCTTTTTCGAGGCGACGGGCTTCTTGGTGCCGACGGAAGCTTTTTTCCGCTTCCTGGACGCCCCCGTTGGCGCTGCTACGCCGGTCTTGACCGCGAGCTTTCCCAGTGCGGTCCCAATGGCTTCGGCGGCCGTTTTCAGGAATGGTATAGCTTGAGGGGAGATCTTTTTCTTGGCTGGCATAGCTTCCTTCCGTCGGGCCGCTGTTCGGGGACGACCCCCCCTGCGTGCCACCCTAATGGTAGTAAATATTGGAGAACGGATTTGACAGGGGGGTAGGGGGGTACCCTGGTTAGGACTTGGCCGAAGACTTCTTCGGAATCCGAGCGCCCGCTTGGCGGGCCTCGCTTAACGCGACAGCGACTGCCTGTTTGCGGTTGGTAACCTTGCGGCCGCTACTTGACTTTAGCGTGCCTTCCTTGAATTCGTGCATTACTTTTTCGACCTTACCTTTTCCCTTACTTGCAGTTTTGGCCATTATTCTTCCTCATAAAATAGATTCCGTGGAGTCCATTCTGTTTCGAGTTCGAAACGCGGAGCGCCGGCAGCGAATCCCCTGATTGTGGCCTCTACGGCTGCATTTCCCGGTGCACAGCGATTCCTTCCGAATCGCCGAACGCTGCCCCAGCTCCGAGTTGCCGCGCAATCCTGCCGGGGTTGCGATCTCCACTTGAATGCGACGCAGACCGTTTTCGGAGAAGGGCCCAAGACGGCGCGGGTTGTCCTGGTCGGGGAACAACCGGGCAATGAAGAGGACCTCCAGGGACATCCCTTTGTAGGTCCGGCCGGCGGCCTTCTTGACCGGGCGCTGGCGGATGCCGCGATTGACCGGTCCGACGCATATGTTACCAACGTGGTCAAGCACTTCAGATTCGAGGAACGAGGCAAACGCAGGCTTCACAAGAAGCCCACGATGGCGGAAATTCGTGCATGCCAACCTTGGTTTGAAGCTGAAATGGAACTTGTGAAACCGAAGGTGATCGTTTGCCTTGGCGCTACTGCCGCGCAGGCCTTGCTGGGTAGCAAGTTCCGACTGATGCAGGAACGAGGTGTGCCAGTCAAGGATCGAAGAGCGGAATTTGTGGTCGCAACGATTCATCCCTCTGCGATTTTGCGGACGCCGGACGGGGTCGACCGGCAGGCGGCGTACTCGCGATTCGTAGAGGATCTAAGAGTCGCCCAAGGGCTCCTATGAAGGCGAAAGTTTTGCAGAGAAACGAAGTCCGTCCGGGATAGCTCCTTCAAGTATGGCTGCAGTGGTCTGGAAAGGTTTCGTCAGTTTCGGATTAGTTACGTTCCCGGTGCGCCTGTTCGCGGCGGCGCGAGCCGAACATGTGCAGTTTCACATGCTGCACCGCAAAGATCTCTCCCGCGTGAAGGAAGTCTGGTATTGCGCCGAGGAAAACAAACCAATCGATCGGGCCGATATCGTAAAAGGATACGCAACTTCCAAGGACAAGTATGTAGTCGTGGATGATGAGGAGTTGAAAAAGATTGCGCCGTCTACTGCCACCACGATGGACATCGTGCAGTTTGTGCGCAACGATGCCGTGGACCCAATTTATTTCGAGAGTTCCTACTATGTGGGCCCGGAAGAAAACGCCGCCAAGCCCTATCAGCTCTTCCTTCAGGCACTCACCCTAACGAAATATCATGCCATCGCGAAGCTAGCGATGCATGGCCGCGAGCATATCGTCCTCCTTCGCCCTGCGGAGAGAGCCATGGTTTTGCACACCCTCTTTTACCCGAACGAACTGCACGAAGCCAACCGTGCGGCTCCGAAATCTAAGTCGAAACTGGCGCCTAAGGAAGTCGAACTCGCAAAGAGCCTGGTCCAACATCTCGCCGGCCCGTTTAAGCCTTCGGAATTCCACGACTCTTATCGTGAGAATATAGAGCGACTAATCGAACAAAAACAAAAGGGTAAACCTGCTTCTCCCACGGCCCAGCCCAAGAGGGCCCCTGTGATCGATCTCATGGAAGCGCTGAAGCGGAGTCTAGCGGGCACTCCAGACACCGGCAGAAAGGCTCGCATTAGTGTAGGAAAAAGGTCAAAGAAGGCCCGGGCGGCGTGAACGAACAGCGTCGCTTGCAATCGCATGCTACTGGGCAATTGACACTTGCAAGTGAATTGCTGTCCGGCGGCAGCTTGCCAGGTTAACCAATCGATGGCTCAATGCGCGTATTGTAAGGCCGAAACCGAGTTATATGAGAATGGCACGCCCCTCTGCGTCGGGTGCGCCAGGCCGAGAGTTGTCAATCCGCGGGCCTGGTCCACTGAGTCTCAAATACGGTCTTACCTTCTGCAGGAGGTCCGGCTGGCAACCGATCGCGTGAATGCGGCCGCCGACACTCTTAGTGTCATCATTAGTGACATCCCCGGTGATATGCCCCATCCGGATGGCACACTTCGTATTACTCAGGCTTCGCTCGAATTATCCACGGCTCGCGCGGAAATGATGAGCGCGCATCGCAGGCTCAATGATTTTCTCCGCCACGGCGTCATCCCCGAAAACCCCAAAGCCAGCTGACCGCGGCGGTGCTCATGTGTCGGTGGCGCGCTCCCGCCTTAACGTTAGTTCCCGAGCAAAAGTGTGACACAACCGGCCTCCGTGCTTCGTCTACAGCATGACGGATGAGATGCTCCGTAAATCTCATAAGGAGTAAATAGCAAAATGAGCCAACAAAAGCACGGGACGACGCCCGAGTCCGAACAGAAGGACCGCGGCAAGGGTCAGCACGGGCATGACAACACCGCGCCCATGGATCGCGGCAAGACCGGCCAGAGTGAACATGGCAAGACCGGCCAGCACGATCAAGGCAAAGGCGGCAGTGGTGACAAGTCCGAGCCCGGCCGCCGAAGCTGAAAACCGAAGCTAAAAGAGCAGGGTGTGCTCCCGGGTCGCGGACGTGGCGGCCCGGGACGCCCTGGCAAGAGCAACCTACTCGCCGGGAAGAGTGAAGAAGAATTTGGAGCCCTTGCCGGCTTCCGACTCGATCCACATACGCCCCCCGTAGCGCTCGACGATCTTGTGACAGATGGCCAGACCGATTCCGCTCCCCGCATATTTCCCGCTTCCGTGCAGACGCTTGAAGAGACCAAATACCTGCTCGTGGTATTGGGCATCGATCCCGATCCCATTGTCCGAGACGCCAATCTTCCACATGCCGCGATCCCTTTGCGCGGAGATATGAATTCGGGGGGACTCCTCGCTGCGGTACTTGAGACTGTTACTGATAAGATTCTGCAGAAGTTGCTGGATGTGAACCTCCTTGACGCGAAGCAACGGCAAAGGGTCACTGGTGACGATCGCGCCGCTGTCCACAAGCGCGGCATCGAACATCGCCAGGACCTTGGCTAGACAGACATTGGCATCGACAGCGGAATCGACACTCTGCGGGCCCTCGGCTGTCTGCGTATAAGCCAGGAGATCGTCCAGAAGAGTTTCCACTCGCTGTGCGGCCTCTATCGTGTGCTGAATGAACGCGTCTGCTTGCTCGTCAAGGCTGCCCTTGTACTTCTTCTCGAACAACTGACTGTAGATCGTAACGATACGAATCGGTTCGCGCAGGTCATGACTGACGGCATAAGCGAATTGCCTGAGATCGCCATTGGAGCGCTCAAGTTCCTGGGCCTGCCGAACCAGAGCCTCCTCGGACCGTTTCCGTTCGGTGATATCGGTCAGGGTGACGACGCAGCCTAGCAATTCACGATCGTCTCCCCAGAGTGGTCCCGCACTGAGGAGCAGCGTTGAATACGGCTTATCGGCATGAAACAGGCTGACCTCAATACTCTGGAATCCCTCTCCCACGAGTGCAGCTGAGAGGAGGCGCGCCGTGTCGATTCGAGTTTCCCGCTCCCACAATTGAAACACTGAGTCGAAAGGTTGGAGCAGGATGTTTCGCCCCGCTAGGTTCTGGGCGGATTCACTGGAGCGCAGGATCATACCGCGCGCGTCGATCACCACAAT
>Ga0105237_10009784_pt1 | contig 10251 bp, 8 predicted proteins | sample KBSC24metaG_FD_81520 | JGI IMG/M metagenome (GOLD analysis project Ga0105237, IMG submission 81520) | Corn rhizosphere microbial communities from Kellogg Biological Station, Michigan, USA - KBS C2-4 metaG | ecosystem: Host-associated > Plants > Roots > Rhizosphere > Soil | place: Michigan, USA... | reverse complement strand
GCCGAGCGCTGCGGGCACGCCAGCCGCGTACACGCCCGGCACCCCAGCCCGATCGGCGCGGCGCGGCCGGCCAGGTCCACCCCGCGCGCCGCCGCCAGCGTCCCCGCCTCCGCCGCCGGCAGGCCCAGCGCGATCACGAAGCGCGGGCGCACCCCGCCGGGCGCACCCCCATGCGGATGCACGCAGCGCGCGATGGTGAAGGCGCGCGCGCCGTCCTCCAGCTCGACAAGCTGCACCGCCGTCTCGTCGGTCCGCGCAAAGGCGTCATAGGCGTTCCACAAGGGGCACGGCACCGCCGCCTCGACCAGCGCCGACCCGCTGGCGCCGGCATAGCGTTTCGAGACCTGCCCCGCGCGATCGAACCGCATCAGGAAGAAGCTCAGCCCCCGCGCGCCCACCCGCTGCAGCGTCGTCAGCCGGTGCGCGACCTGCGCCGCGCTCGCGCCGAAGCGCCGCTGGAGCAGCTCCAGGTCATAGCCGCTCGCCTCGCACGCGCGCAGGAAGCGGGCATAGGGCATCGTCACCGCCGCGGCGAAATAGGCGGTGAGATGGCGGCGGAACGGGCGTTCGGCGGCGCGGTCCAGCCCGGCCCCGCGGACCAGCGCCTCGATCTCGTCGCGCGCCTCCACCGCCAGCTGCTCGGCCAGCGCGAAGGCGCGCGCGCTGGGATCGAGCGCCTCGGAGAGCTGCAACTGCCGCGCGTGCAGGTCGAGCCGCTTGAGCGCCTCGCCCATCACCTCGGCGGGCAGGATGCGCACGGCGAGCTGGTGCTTCACCCGCAGCCGATCGGCCATCGCGCCATAGGGCTCGCCGGCCATGCGCAGTTCGTCGGCCAGCGCCTCGCCGGCGGCGTCGAGATCGGCGAAATGGTTGCGCCAGCGCTCGATCGCGCGGCGGACCTGCTGGCCCGGATCGACGGTGCCCGGATCGGCGGCGCCGCCGCCGCCCATCCGGTCGAAGGCGCGGGCGAACGCCTCGGCCCCGTCGGGCGCGCCGGCCAGCCATTCCTCGAGCTGGTGGCGATCGATCGCGAGGTCGGCGAAGAGCGGGTCGGCCAGCCGCCGCCGCAGCGCCTCGGCCCCGCCGCCGGGCTCGGCCGCGGCGAGGCGGCGGGGATCGAAGTCATAGGTCTCGGCCAGCTTGAGCATCAGCGCGGCGGAGATCGGCCGCTGGTTGCGCTCGACCAGGTTGAGATAGCTGGGGGAGATCTCCAGCGCCTCCGCCATCGCCGCCTGGGTGACGCCGAGCTGGAAGCGCAGCCGGCGGATGGCGTGCCCGGCGAAGAGTTTGCGTTCGGCCATGTTCGTCGCGCTCCTTCTAGATCCTCCCCGGAACGGGGAGGGGGACCGCCGCCGAAGGCGGGGGTGGAGGGGCCGCGCCGAAGGCGCGGTGGTCCCGGCACCATCCTCCACCAGCACCCGCACCGCCGCTAGCGCGGCGGCCCCTCCACCACGCCGCTCGCGCGGCGCGGCCCCCCTCCCCGTTCCGGGGAGGAATTTGCCGGCTGTCCTACACTATATGTTCTTGATAGGTTCTGATCAGGCGCCAACAACTCGCCTGTAAATACTTTACATCACAACAAGGAGGTCCCGCAACCCACCACACACCCACACCCTGCGCAACCCCGAAGCTGAATTCCCCACCTGCACAAACTTTGCCAACTTATGCACACAAGGTTCAGGCAGTCAGTCAAGGAATTCACAATGTCTCAGTCGCTTGGTTTCGAGGATCTCGTCCCCGCCCCCGCAGGGCGATTCGACGGTATCCAGCGCCCCTACACCGCCGCCGACGTCGCCAAGCTGCGCGGCTCGCTGCCGGTGGAGCATACGCTGGCCCGCCGCGGCGCGCTGAAGCTGTGGGAGCTGCTGCGCACCGAGGACTATGTCCATGCCCTCGGCGCGCTCTCGGGCAACCAGGCGATGCAGATGGTCCGCGCGGGACTCAAGGCGATCTATCTGTCGGGCTGGCAGGTCGCGGCGGATGCCAACACCGCCGGGCAGATGTACCCCGATCAGTCGCTCTACCCGGCCAATGCCGGGCCGGAGCTGGCGCGGCGGATCAACGCGACGCTCCAGCGCGCCGACCAGATCGAGCATATGGAAGGCGGCGCGACGCGCGACTGGTTCGCGCCGATCGTCGCCGACGCCGAGGCCGGGTTCGGCGGGCCGCTCAACTGCTTCGAGATCATGAAGTCCTATATCGCCGCCGGTGCGGCGGGCGTGCATTACGAGGACCAGCTCGCCAGCGAGAAGAAGTGCGGCCATCTCGGCGGCAAGGTGCTGATCCCCACCCAGGCGCACATCCGCAACCTCGATGCGGCGCGGCTGGCGGCGGATGTGTGCGGCGTACCCACGGTGATCTGCGCCCGCACCGATGCGGAATCGGCGCGGCTGATCACCTCGGATGTCGATGAACGGGACCACCAGTTCCTCACCGGCGAGCGGACCCCCGAAGGGTTCTTCCGGCTGAAGGAGGGGACCGGCGTCGACCATTGCATCCAGCGCGGCCTGGCGTTCGCACCGCACGCCGACCTGCTGTGGTGGGAGACGTCGAAGCCCAATCTCGACGACGCCCGCCGCTTCGCCGAGGCGATCAAGAAGGCGCATCCGAACAAGATGCTGGCCTATAACTGCTCGCCCAGCTTCAACTGGGAGAAGAACCTGGACAAGGACGACATCGCCCGCTTCCAGCGCGAGATCGGGGCGATGGGGTACAAGTTCCAGTTCGTCACCCTCGCCGGCTTCCACAGCCTCAACTACGGCATGTACGAGCTGGCGCGCGGCTATCGGGATCGCGGCATGGCGGCCTATTCGGAGCTCCAGCAGGCCGAATTCGCGGCGGAGGCGGATGGGTACACCGCAACGCGCCACCAGCGCGAGGTCGGCACCGGCTATTTCGACGCCATCGCCCAGACGGTGGCGGGGGGCGCCAGCTCCACCACCGCGCTCGCCGAGAGCACCGAAGCCGCCCAGTTCAATGCGCAAGCCGCGTAATCAGGAGAGCATGTCATGACCAACGAACCGCAGCGCAGCCGCGCCGTCTTTTCCACCGAGGATTTCCGCCTGCTCCGCGAGGCCGTCGGCGCCCATCTGCAGGCGGTGAAGGACAAGCCGGAATCGGTGAAGTTCTCGAACCTCTACCACCGCTTGGGCCGCGTGGCCTGACGTCTTTCCTGGGGAGGAAAGGATGCCCGCCGGGTCAAGCACCTGGCGGGCATTTCCAGTGTCAGTCGGCCCGCGCGCCGAGCTGCGCCAGCCGGGCGGCATGCTCCGCCTTGCCGAAGGGAAAGCGCCGGTAGAAGAACGCCGCGATGCCGCCGAGCGCCAGGTAGACGGCGCAGAAGATCAGGGTGAACCGGTCGATCACCGCCTCGGGCACCGTCCCGGGCTTGGCCCCGTCGGGAAAGCCGGAGAGGCTGAGGATCAGGCCGGTGGCGAAGATGCCGAGCCCGCTCGAGCATTTCTGGACGAAGAAGAAGCCGGCGAAGAACACGCCTTCGGAGCGCCGCCCGGTCTCGACCTCGCTGTGCTCGACCACGTCGGCCAGCATCGAGGCGCCGAGCATGGTCGAGGAGACCGCGAAGGTCGCGTTGACGGTGAAGATGGTGAACAGCACCGGCAGCAGCAGCGGGTCGCCGGGCGCCGGGAATAGACAGACGAGGCGGAGGACATAGGGCGCGGCGAGCAGCAGCACCGCGCCGACCAGCGCGATGGTCGCGGCAGTCGGCTTGCCCAGCCAGCGCGCCATGCGCGGGGCGATCAGGAAGGCGAGGACGACGCCGAGGAACAGCGTCGCGCCGAGCAACAGGAAGGCGAGGTTCCCGAAGTGCCAGACATGGGCGTAGAGATAGTTGGACATCGAGAAGCTGATGCCCTGCGCGACGAAATAGCTGAGCGCCGCGGTCATCAGCACCAGGAAGGCCGGGTTGCGCAGCGTGGCGAACAGCTCGGCGATGCTCTGGCGGAGCGGCTGGGGCTCTATTTCCACCGGCGGCAGGTTCTTGATCTCGCGGTGGGTACCGAGTGCCGAGCCGAGGATCGCCACCACCATCAGCGCCGCCCCGCCGATCGCGAAGCCGGGATAGCCGGCGCGATCGAACTGGCCGTGCAGCTGGCCGGTCCGCTCGGCGAGGAACCAGCCATAGGAGAGCATCAGCATCGCCATGCCCCCGCCCCAGCCAAACAGGAAGCGATAGGCCATGATCCGGGTGCGCTCCTCATAATCGGAGGAGAGCTCGGGACTCAGCGCCTGGGAGGGCACCTCAAAGGCGGAGACGGCGGTGCGGACCACCACGGCGGAGACGAACAGCCAGCCGAGCAGCGCACCCTGCGACCAGCTGGCCGGCGGGTTCCACAGGAACAGCCAGCCCACCGCGATCGGGAGCCAGGCCGCATACATCCAGGGATGACGGCGGCCCCAGCGGCTGCGCGTCCGGTCCGAGAGCATGCCGATCGCCGGGTCGACAAAGGCGTCGAACAGCAGCGCGCACATGATCACGAAGCCGACCTGCGCCGCGGGCAGCCCCACCACCTGGTTGTAGAACAGCAGCAGGAAGGTGACGAAGCAGAAGTCCTTCACGCCGTATGCCGCGGCGCCAAAGCCATAAGCGAGCATCGTCGGCGTCGCCACGCGCCGGCTCGGCGGCACGGGTGGGGTGTCGGCGGTGCGACCGGCCATCAATTCATTCTCCACTGCGTCCCCCGCCCTCCCCGATACAGAGGCGGGGCCGCCCCGGCAAACGAAACACTTTGGAAGATCGGGTATGGCTTGCAGGCCGCCATCCAACCGCTATACCTGCCAAAAATTAGAACCGAGAGGATGGCCATGGCCCTCGAACCCGAGCTGTTCGACGCGCTGATCGACACGGTCCGCCGCTTCGTCGCCGAGCGGCTGCGCCCGCTGGAGGCGGAAGTGGAGGCGGCCGATGCTATCCCGGACGCGATCGTCGAGGAGATGAAGGCGCTGGGGCTGTTCGGGCTATCGATCGCCGAGGAACATGGCGGGCTGGGCCTCACCATGGCCGAGGAAGCCCGCGTGGCGATCGAGCTGGGGCGCACCACCCCGGCCTTTCGCTCGGCGTTCGGTACCAATGTCGGCATCGGCAGCCAGGGGCTGGTGATCGCCGGCACGCCCGAGCAGAAGGCGCACTGGCTGCCCAAGATCGCCCGCGGCGCGATCATCACCAGCTTCGCGCTGACCGAGCCCGATGTCGGCTCGGACTCCGGATCGGTGAAGACCCGGGCCGTGCGCGACGGCGAGGTGTACCGGCTGAGCGGCACCAAGCGCTACATCACCAATGCCGACAAGGCGCAGCTGTTCACCGTGATGGCGCGCACCGGCGAGGAAAGCGGCGGGCGCGGCGTCTCGGCCTTTCTGGTGCCGCGCGACCTGCCCGGCGTCTCGATCGGCGAGCCCGAGAAGAAGATGGGGCAGAAGGGCGCGCGGGTCGCCGATGTGATCTTCGACGACGTGCCGGTGCCGGCGGAGAACCGGCTGGGTGAGGAAGGCGAGGGGTTCCGGATCGCGATGCAGGTGCTCGACCGCGGACGGCTCCACATCGCGGCGGTGTGCGTGGGCGTGGCCGAGCGGCTGATCACCGACTGCGTCGCCTATGCCAGCGAACGCAAGCAGTTCGGCAAGCCGATCGCCGAGCACCAGCTGATCCAGGCGATGCTGGCGGATTCGAAGACCGAGGCGCTCGCCGCCCGCGCACTGGTGCTGGAAACGGCGGCGGCGAAGGATGCGCTGGACGTGCGGGCTGCCCGGGGGGCAGACCGCCCAGCGCATGGCGCGAACACGACGATGGAAGCCGCGGCGGCCAAGTATTTCTCCAGCGAGATGGTCGGCCGCGTCGCCGACCGCGCGGTGCAGATCTTCGGCGGCGCGGGGTACATCGCCGATTACGGGATCGAGCGGCTGTACCGCGACGTGCGGCTGTTCCGGATCTACGAAGGCACCAGCCAGATCCAGCAACTGATCATTGCGCGGGAGACACTGAAGCGCGGCGGATAAGGAAGCCCTCTCCCCACCGGGGAGAAGGTATGGAGAGGGGCAGTCGGACACACGAAACGATGGGCCGGAATCGAGAGACTGCCCCTCTCCCCGGCCCTCTCCCCGGAGGGGAGAGGGAGTTTGGCATGGATGTAGCTTCGCTGTTTCGCCTCGATGGCCGGGTGGCGCTGGTCACCGGGGGATCACGCGGGATCGGGCGGATGATCGCCGAGGGATTGGTCGCCTCCGGCGCGAAGGTCTATGTATCGTCGCGGCGGGCCGACGCCTGCGAAGCGACCGCCACCGCGCTGGGCCCGAACGCCATCCCGCTGCCCCATGACGTCTCCACCGTCGAAGGCTGTCGCGCGCTCGCCGCCGATCTGGCCGCGCGCGAGCCCCGCCTCGACATCCTCGTCAACAACGCGGGCGCCGCCTGGGGCGAGCCGTTCGAGAGCTTCCCCGAAAAGGGCTGGGACAAGGTGATGGATCTCAACGTGAAGTCGCCCTTCTTCCTGACCCAGGCCCTGCACGACCTGCTCAAGGCCGGCGCCTCCACCGACCGTCCCGCCAAGGTGATCAACATCACCTCGATCGACGGCCAGCGGCTCAATGCCTGGGAGACCTACAGCTATCAGGCATCCAAGGCGGCGCTGATCCACCTCACCCGGCGCATGGCCGCGCGGCTGGTGCACGACCAGATCCACGTCACCTCGATCGCGCCCGGCGCCTTCCCGAGCGACATGAACAAGGCCGCACGCGACCATGGCGGCACGGTCGCGCAGGCGATTCCCGCGAGGCGCATCGGCGTCGCCGAGGACATGGCGGGGGCGGCCATCTACCTCGCCAGCCGGGCGGGGGATTATCTGGTGGGCGAGACCGTCATCGTCGATGGCGGCCTGGTCAACGCGTCGCTGGGCGCGAGCATCGACGGCTGAGCGCTCTCACAGCTGGTTGGCGACTTCGACCAGGTTCTCGTCCGGATCGTAGAAATAGACCGATCGGATTGGCCCCTGTGCGCCGGTCCGCTCGATCGGCCCTTCGATGACGGCGACGCCCTCGGTCGCAAGGTGCGCCATGACGGTTTCGATCGGGGTGCGGGTCAGCAGGCAGAAGTCGCCGGCTCCGCGCGTCGGGTGCCGCGTGTTCGGATCGACGCCAACGTGTAGCTGCTGGAGGTTGATCTTCTGGCTGCCGAAGTGCAGCGCGCCCCGCCCTTCGCCCACACGCTGCGGCGTCATGCCGAGCACGCGGGCGTAGAAGGCGAGGCTCGCCTCGACGTCGAGCACGGTGAGGACAAGGTGGTCGATGGAGTCGATCATCGCGCCGCCTACTCCGCAATGCCGGATATGCCCACCCATAGAAGGTAGGCGCCGACCAGCAGCGCACCCCATTGCAGCGCGCGCATGGTGGGAACGTAGCGAGATTTCTGCATTGCGCGGGCAACGGCGGCGGGCGATGCCAGCATACCGGCCCCTTCCAAGGCCCACCAGAGGCCCGTCGCGGTCACCGCGATCTCCGCGGGATTGCTCCAGTGGCGATGAAAGGAGACAATTCCCGCGCCGACAAAAAATGCAATCGCACCCATGGCGTGCATCGCCGCCGGATGCCGGCAGAGGTCGCGGGAGAAATCGGCAACCGCGGTGGGGAACCGCAGGAACCCCACCGCAGATACCAGCAGATAGATGCCGAGCACCGGCGCCAGCACGAGCGTTTCGCGCGAGACCAGCGGCCCGAGCAGGTCGACGGACATCAGCGCGCGATTTCGCCCGCCGCCAGCACCGCCAGTGTCACCAGCTCGCTGGCGGTCGCAGTCATCGGGGCGATCTGCACCGGCTTTTCCATGCCGATCAGCATCGGGCCGATCATCGAATCCCCACCCAGCTCGCGCAGCAGCTTGGCCGAGATGTTGGCCGACTGCAGGCCCGGCATGATCAGGATGTTGGCCGGGCCCGAGAGACGGGCGAACGGGTAGTTGGCGAGCAGCTTGGGGTTCAGCGCCACGTCGGGCGCCATGTCGCCTTCATATTCGAACTGCACGCCGCGCGCGTCGAGCACCTTCACCGCATCGCGGATATTGTCGATCCACTTGCCCTCGGGATTGCCGAAGGTCGAGTAGCTGAGCAGCGCGACGCGCGGCTCATGGCCCATGCGGCGGGCCACCTGCACGGTACGCTCGGCGATGTCGGCCAGTTCCTCGGCGCTCGGGCGTTCGCTCACCGTGGTGTCGGCGATGAACACGGTGTGCGACTGGCCGACCAGCACATGGATGCCGAACGGCGTGCGGCCGTCGACAGGATCGATCACGCGACGCACCTGGCGCATCGTCTCGGCATAGGTGCGGGTGACGCCGGTGATCATCGCATCGGCATGGCCGAGGCGGAGCAGCAGCGAGCCGAAGATGTTGCGATCGCGATTGACCATCCGCTCGCAATCGCGGCGCAGATAGCCGCGGCGCTGGAGGCGCTTGTACAGCGTCTCCACCATTTCCTCGACCAAAGGCGAGTTTACGCTGTTGTGCAGCTCGAAATGATCGGGGTTGGCGCCGAGCGCACGCAGCTGCTCGTGCACCGATTCGCGACCGACCAGCACCGGCGTGCCATAGCCGCCCTCCTGAAAAGCGATCGCGGCGCGCAGCACCACCTCTTCCTCGCCCTCGGCGAAGATGACGCGCTTCGGCTGGGCGCGGGCGCCCTCATAGGCCATGCTGAGCACGGAGGTGGTCGGGTTCATCCGCGCGCGCAACTGCTGGCGATAGGCGGTCATGTCGATGATCGGCCGCGTCGCCACGCCCGAATCCATCGCCGCCTGCGCCACCGCCGAGGGAATGATCTCGATGAGACGCGGGTCGAACGGCGTGGGGATGATGTAGTCGGGGCCGAAGCTGTGCGACGTGCCATAGGCACTCGCCACTTCCTCGGGCACCTGCTGGCGGGCGAGCTCGGCCAGCGCGCGGGCGGCCGCGACCTTCATCGCGTCATTGATGCCGGTCGCGCGCACGTCCAGCGCGCCACGGAAGATGAACGGGAAGCAGAGCACGTTGTTGACCTGGTTCGGATAGTCCGAACGACCGGTGGCGATGATCACGTCCGGCCGCACGCGCTTGGCCTCGGGCGGAGTGATCTCGGGATCGGGGTTGGCCATCGCGAAGATGATCGGCTTCGGCGCCATCTTGGCGAGAAGCTCAGCCGGCAGCGCATTGGCGGCCGAGAGGCCGAGGAACACGTCCGCGCCCTCCAGCGCCTCGGCGAGCGTGCGGCGATCGGTCTTGGCGGCGTGCGCGGACTGCCATTGGTTCACGCCCTCGCGACCCTGGTAGATCACACCGGTGCGGTCGCACATCAGCAGATTGTCGTTCGGCAGACCCATCGCCTTGATCAGCTCGGTGCAGGCGATCGCGGCGGCGCCGGCCCCGTTCACGACGATCTTGGTCGTCTTGATGTCGCGGCCGGTCAGGTACAGCGCGTTGATCAGGCCCGCGGCGGCGATGATCGCGGTGCCGTGCTGATCGTCATGGAACACCGGAATGTTCATGCGCTCGCGCAGCGTCTGCTCGATCACGAAGCATTCGGGGGACTTGATGTCCTCAAGGTTGATGCCGCCGAAGCTCGGCTCCATCAGCTCGACCGCGTCGATGAAGCGTTCGACGTCCTCGGTCTTCAGTTCGAGATCGATCGAGTCGACATCGGCGAAGCGCTTGAACAGCACCGCCTTGCCTTCCATCACCGGCTTCGAAGCCAGCGCGCCAAGGTTGCCGAGGCCCAGGATAGCGGTACCATTGGAGATCACGGCAACAAGGTTGCCCTTCGCCGTATAATCATAGGCGGTGGCAGGATTTTCGGCGATCGCCAGCACCGGCACGGCGACACCGGGCGAATAGGCCAGCGCCAGATCGCGCTGGGTCGCCATCGGCTTGGAGGCGACGATCTCGATCTTACCGGGGCGGCCCTCGGCGTGGTAGCGCAGCGCCTCCCGGTCGGAAAACTGGACGTTGCTCTCTTCGGCCATCCGCTCGGCTCCTAACTTCGTTGGCTGTTTGCGCCCCTAAAGCAGCCCGAAGCAGCGATTGCAAACCGCAGAAGTCGTTTTCCGTGCTTTCCCCTACGTCGCTTTAATATGATGAATTGCATACAGCGCGCTGTCGCCGGAGCGCCAGATCGGTACTAGCCGCGGGTCGCGGACGCCCGGTGGCAGCTGCACGTCGATCAGCCACAGATAGTCGACCTTGTCGAGCGGCAGCGTCGGCACGATTTGCGCGATGCT
>Ga0105237_10009783_pt1 | contig 10252 bp, 6 predicted proteins | sample KBSC24metaG_FD_81520 | JGI IMG/M metagenome (GOLD analysis project Ga0105237, IMG submission 81520) | Corn rhizosphere microbial communities from Kellogg Biological Station, Michigan, USA - KBS C2-4 metaG | ecosystem: Host-associated > Plants > Roots > Rhizosphere > Soil | place: Michigan, USA... | reverse complement strand
TCGCGGTCAGCGGACGAACCGGCCTGTCCTTCAGTAGTGACACCAGTGCCGTCGCCATGGTCACGCCAGCAGATGGCCCGTCTTTCGGAATCGCCCCAGCGGGCACGTGAATGTGGATGTCGTGGTCCGCAAAGAAATTCTCCGCAATCCCCAACTGCTGGGCATTCGATCGTACCCAGGTCAAAGCTGCCTGCATGGATTCCTGCATCACCTGACCGATCTGCCCGGTCATCGTGAAACCGCCCTTGCCCTTCATCACATTTGCTTCCACGAATAACACGTCACCACCGGACGGCGTCCACGCCAGGCCCACCACCACTCCTGCACGCTTCGTGCGTTCGGCAATTTCCCCCTCGCTGCGCACCTTGATGCCGCCGAGGAACTCCTGAATGATCTCCTGCGTGACAACCAGCTTTTCGGTCTTCCCTTCCGCCAGCCTTCGCGCCTGCTTCCGGCAGATCGTGCCGATGTTGCGTTCCAGATTGCGGACGCCGGCTTCGCGCGTGTAGTGGCGAATCAAGTAGCTCATCGACTCATGCGGGAACTCGATCTGCTCCGGGTTGATGCCGTTTTCCTCGATCTGTCGCGGCACGAGGTATTGGAATGCAATATGCACCTTCTCCTCTTCCGTGTAACCCTGCAGTTCGATGATCTCCATGCGATCACGTAGCGGCTCGGCGATTGGGTCGAGCATGTTCGCGGTAGTGATGAACAGTACCTTCGACAAATCGAAGGGAACGTCAAGATAGTTGTCGCGGAAGGTGGCATTCTGCTCGGGGTCAAGCGCTTCTAGCAGCGCTGACCCGGGATCGCCTCGAAAATCGCGACCGACCTTGTCGATTTCGTCCAGCATGAAGACAGGATCTTTCGTCTCCGCGCGGCGAATGCCCTGGATGATCTGCCCCGGAAGTGCACCGATGTACGTACGGCGATGGCCTCGAATTTCGGCCTCGTCGTGAACGCCTCCCAGGGAAATGCGGACAAACTTGCGTCCGAGCGCGCGCGCAATCGAGCGGCCCAGAGAAGTCTTGCCTACGCCTGGAGGGCCGACGAAGCAAAGGATTGGCCCCTTCATCGTCGGCTTGAGACGACGAACTGACAGATAGTCCAGAATGCGGTCTTTCACCTTCTGCAGATCGTAGTGATCGGTATCCAAAATCTCCTTCGCCTTCGGGATGTCGACTTCCCCACCCGAAGTCTTCGCCCAAGGCAACACCGCGAGCCATTCAATGTAGTTGCGGGTCACACCGTAGTCCGCAGCCATCGGCGACATGCGAGAAAGGCGGCCGAGTTCCTTGAGCGCCTCTTTCTTCACCTCGTCGGGCATGCCGGCGCTTTCAATTTTCTGGCGAAGCTCTTCGGTGTCGCGCTGGCCTTCATCCTGCTCGCCCAGTTCTTTCTGAATGGCCTTCATCTGCTCGCGCAGGTAGTACTCGCGCTGGCTTTGCTGGACGCGGTCCTGAACTTCCGACTGAATTTTGTTGCGGAGTTGCTGGACTTCCAGTTCCTTGGCCAGGTGCTGATTGACTTTCTCCAGGCGTACACGAACGTCAGAAGTCTCGAGCGTGTCTTGCTTGTCGGCAGTCGAGAGCGAAGGCAAAGAAGACGCGATGAAGTCCACCAAGCGTCCCGGCTCTTCAATGTTCATCGCGACCGTCGAAAGTTCGTCGGACAGAGTCGGTGATCCAGCCACGATCTGCTGGAAAAGCGTGAGCACGTTGCGTTGCAGCGCCTCAACTTCAGACGTCTTCGGCGGAATGGCCTCGGGAACGGTTTCTACCGTGGCCATCATGTAAGGCGTCAGTTGGGAAAACTCCGCGAGTCGCACACGTTCCAGACCCTCCGCAAAAACGAAGAGGCTCTGGTTCGGCATCTTCACGACTTTGTGCACGACGGCCAGGCTGCCAACGGTATACAGATCGGTGGGCTGCGGTGAGTCGACGCGCGCCTCGCGCTGCGCGACCACCACAATGGTCTTGTCCTCCCCCAGGGAATTAATAAGCTGAACCGAACTCTCGCGGCCTACCGTCAGCGGCAAGACCGCGTGGGGGAAAAGGACGGTGTCGCGAACCGGTAGTACTGGAAGTGATCTATCATCAGCGGCCATTTTGGTCTCACTTGCAGCAACAAGGCTGCTTCTATTCGTCAATTATTGCGACTTGAGTGTATCGTACTCAAGTTTGATGCCGCACACTCTTCCTACGATTCAACTCACGGCGTTGCAGTAGGTTCCGAAAGCATTTGGATTCTAAACCTGCGGCGTAAGTTTGCGGGACAAGAAGGTTGTGGAGAAAGGTTCGTTGGTAACGTGAAGATTTCCACCACGAAGGGCACCAAGGTACACGAAGGAGTACTTAGCAGAAGGTAAAGGCCTCCTGTTGTTTTGCTTCGTGTACCTTCGTGCCCTTTGTGGTGAATTGTTTGGCGTTGTGACAAGCCGCTGGCGTGACCTCAAAATATCTGACCAAGCCCCGTTGCCGCCCTACGCGGCAGGATAAACGCCTAAGACCTTCACCATGTCCGCCACGGCATTGAGCTGCATCAGTGCGCCACGGGCCAGTTTGTCGTCTCCACGCAAAAAATCCGCATAGAAGACGTATTCCCATGGACGGCCGCGCATAGGACGCGACTCGATTTTGCTGAGGCTGATGTCGCGGTCGGCGAAGACGCGCAAAGCTTTGTACAGAGCGCCAGGAACGTTCTTCAGCCCGAAAGCAATAGAGGTCTTATTTGCACCGCGCAGAATGCGCTTCTGCTTGCCTCGGCGCAGCAGGAAAAACCGCGTGAAGTTGCGCTTATCGTCTTCGATCCCAGCGGCGAGGATCCGCCCCTTGTAGACGCCCGCAGCGTGTTTGCTCGCGATTCCGGCGGCATCGCGCAAACCCGCCTCGACAACATGCTTCACACTGCCGGCCGTGTCGTAGAAAGGAGTCGACTGGATTTGCGGGTTCTTCTTGAAGAAATCTCTGCATTGATCGAGCGCTACCGGATGAGAGAATGCGCGGCGCAGCTGATGTTTCTTCACACCCCGAGCGGCGATCAGGTTGTGAATGATGCGCAAATGAAATTCGCGCTGAATGAAGACGTCGCGAGCCAGTAGCAGATCGGCGTGCTCAGTCACAGTTCCAGCTAACGTGTTCTCTATCGGGATTACCGCAACCGGAATGTCCCCAGCTTCAAGATGGTCGAAAACCTCAACTGATCGCGCGCACGGTAGCAGTGTGCAACCCGGCACCATGCGGCGCGCGGCTTCGTGGCTGAAAGAACCCGGCTCTCCCTGAATCGCAACTTTCATTGGAGCAAGTTATCTGGACGCAGGCGGTGAAAGCAAATTTTTTTCAAGCAGAAGCGCGTCCACTCCACTCGAGTAATAGCGTGGAATTGTTTTTATCACATGATAGCCGTGGCGCTTGTAGAACGATAGAGCCGAGATGTTGTCGACAGCAGTCTCAAGGCGCACAATCTTGGATTTCCACAGCCGCAGTTGCTTCTCAGCCAATTCGAGGAGCGCGGACCCGACACGATGACGGCGTGCTGCGGCGCGAACGTCGATTGTAATAATGTGCCCCGTGCCACGAGTTTGCTCGCCGACAATGAAACCAATAATTGAAGTGCCGCCGTTTACCCTTTTGTTATCTTCTGAAAATTCTGCGACAAACGTGAACGAACTTCTACGGTTGATGTAGGACTTCAACTCCAAGGCAGAATAGGCAATCCCGGCGGCGAAGCATGACTGATCAATCGCCAGTAGGATCTTGAAATCTTCTTCCCGGTAATTGCGGATGGAAAATGGCACATTGAATCCGGAACGCGTCGAGTCTAATTGGAATATTGGGGTCGCAGTTAAGTTAAGCTTTCGCCCATGAGCCGGGTACGTTCATGAGGAACTTCTCATGCTCCACCGCCTGACTGACAGAACAGCATCGCTGCGGCTACCCAGGAATGTCAGAAAGCACAGAGCAAGGACGAGGTGGTTCAGCGCGGCACCGAAATACTCCCACAATGGCGCACCCGTTCCAGGGTAGTTCGATGAAAACAGAAGGGTCAGCATGTAAACAAAACCGAAAGCGCTGGCCAGTCTGACCCAAATGCCCGCAACGAGCGCCAGACCAATCGCGAGTTCTCCATACGCGGCCAGGAATGCGATCGCTGTGCCATGCGGTAGGACAAATCGTTGCAGCACCGGAACCATGAATGGGTACGCAGCGCCGTCCTGAAGGAAACGGTCGATCCACAACTGAAATCCGCCGCCCAAGGTGAATTTTGTTCCGAAAACTTTGTATTGAGCGAAGATCAGAAACAGGAAGCCGATCGCGATTCGCAATCCGGCAAGCGCAATTGCGTTTGTTGTGGCTTCGTCCGTCTTCTGAAGCATTACTTCTTCATCCCTTTCACATCGCGGCCGCCTTGATGCAGGATCAAGGAATCAACGTCACCTTTGTCGTTCTTCACAAACTCCACTTCAGCATCGACAACCTTGAGGAAGAACTTGGTTTCCGATTCAGCGAAGAGGGGGAATTTAGGCTGCCCGGTCGCCTGGGTCATAAGGTGTCCGCCTTCGACGGTCATGACTATGCTGAAATTCGGCGTGAGTTCATAGGTACCCACATATTTCTCCAGGACTGCCGGTGAAACCTGGATCTCCTTTCTTTCCGAAACCAGGACCACCGGTTCTCCGCGTGTAACAGATGCCAACTTCATCGCGATATCGCCGGTTGCGCCGGTATTCTGGTTCGACAGAACGACGACTGTAAGCTTTTCTTCTGGGTAGTAGGCCAGTTCGGTGTTGAAACCCTCGATACCGCCGCCATGTTCAATCAGCTTGTGCCCTTTCACGTCGCGAACAGCCAAACCAAAGGCGTAGTCACTCTTGAAGGGGGTAATCATCTTTTGCAGGGATGAGGCCGAAATGAGCTTGCCGCCGAAGAGGCCTTGTTCCCACTTCAGCAGATCGAGCGTCGTCGAGTAGAGTGCGCCCGCTGAAAGCGGGATTGTCATATCGATGTAGCCCGCATTTTGCAGCTCTCCTTTGTCGTTGGGCGTGTAACCGGAATCGCGGTGGGGAATGATCGCCTTGTTCGAATCGTAGCCGGAATCCTTCATTCCAAGCGGAGTGAAGATATTTTCCTGAACGAACTGGCTGTAGGGTTCGCCGCTGATTTTCTCGATCAGATATCCCAGCAGGACATAACCGGAGTTGCTGTAATTCCATTTCTCGCCCGGCTGAAATTCGAGCGGCTTATCGCGAAAACGCGCAACCAGCTTTTCTGGAGTCGTGGCAATCGCTTCGGTCGAGGCGTAGTCTGCGAATCCGGTGAAGCTCGGGATGCCTGAGGTATGGGTCAGCAGGTGAAAGAAAGTGATTTTGTCCCATGCGGCGGGTGCGTCTGGCATGTACTTCTTTATCGATTCGTCGATCTTTAGCTTGCCGCGTTCCTCGAGCATCAGGATACAGGCCGCGGTGAATTGCTTGGTTACAGAACCGAGGCGGAACTTCGATTCAGGCGAGTTCGGAATCTGCCACTCCAGGTTCGCAAATCCGTAACCTTTACTGAGGATGATCTGGTCACCCTTCGCAACCAGCACAGAACCCATGAACTGCTTCGCCGCAACATACGACTGAATAACCTGCTCCATGCGCGATGGGTCTTGCGCGACACAGATGCCACTTAACAGTAGAAAGATGATCGCGAGGCGACGAATCATGTACCCCCTCCAGTCAGCAGGAACTTAGTGGAGGATTATAGACGTGAGCACAAAATAAAAAGCCCGCTGCTTGTGCGGCGGGCCTTACCATCTACCGAACTTTATCCTACTTAATCGTCACCGACAGCAACTGTGCTCCGGAGACCACGTAATCCAGCGGCTTGGTCGCCGTCTCGCTGACGGACGACTCACCCAAAACCGTCATGTCCTGCGTACCGCGCATACCGTCCATGACGTTCATGACCGACAGCGGCAGCGCCGGCATCACCTTGTCGGCAACCATGGCCTCCGGATCCTGGTCCAGAACCGAAACGTAGACCCGATTATTCACGTGCTGTTTGTTGAGTACGCCAATGGTGGAAGCCAAGTCGAGCTTCTGTCCCGACGGGCTATGGCGCAGGCGATCGAGCATGTCACCGTCGCTGACCAGGACATGTAGCGTAGAGCCCTTCGATGCCGATGTCGGAATGTGCACCGGCACGTGTTCGATGATGGCGTCGCCGCGATACGGCCGCAGCAAAACTTCAACCATCACTTCATCCCCGGGACGCGCCTCGCTAACATCCGTCCGTGCACTCTCCAGCCGCGCCGAACGTCGTTCGTTGGTGACCTCGAAATCCAGTTGCAAGCCCTTGATGTCGGGCGTGCTGTAAGGATTGTCATAGATTCGCCCAAAACTTCCGCCGATGGCGCTCGCCGCCATCATCGCGGCAGGCTGCATCCCGTCGGCGCTAGCCGAAAACATATCTTCAAGCTTCACTTCAGGAAATCCACCAACGTTAATGATGCCCTTCATCGAATAGGTGGTTTCGTCGCCGTATTCGTTGACACCGTGAAGCGCGTTATACACCGTGGTCGAAATTGCCACCGGGCTCAGGCGCGCATTGTTTAGCACTTCGTAGTGGAAGACCTTTGGCGTGGTGCCGCCGTGAATGGTCAAAGTCACCGGAATCATTTCGGCAGCCTTGCCGAACTCACCCAGAATTCCGTTGTGGCGGTCTTGGACGAATGATCCGACGGTCTCCGTCGCGTTCACGATTTTGAAAGCGTTCAGCGGCGACGGCAGCGTGGCCAGCACCTGCGCCTTGGTCATCGGCAGATCGACCATGCCAAACTGCATCAGCGGATGGCCGCAGGCAAGGAGGTGTGTCGCGTCTAGATAAGTCACCGTGCAAGTCGCAGCGATATTCATGTCGCCGCTGACCAACACCGCGCTGACTGCCGATCCCGGAACCAGCGGTTCCGGCTGCTTCACAGAACTCGCCGAGCCAACACCCATCACCGGCACAATTCCCTGCGAGGCAAACTGGCCGGCAAACCTCTGAACTGCATCTTCCGAAAACCCGCTAAACACCAGCGGCGTTTCAATCGGCTTCAAGTAGTTCGCGAAGCTTTGCACCGGAACGCTGGAAACGCCCGGCCCTGATGTCTTCGAAGTTAACGAGGGCAGCGACTTCGCTTGTACCGGAACGCTGGTCGGCGTGGTATCGAGCGCGCTGATCTCCAGCATCTCAGAAATCGGCGTCACCCCGGCGATGGGCTCCTTCGAGAACTCGCCAATACGGAACGCGACCGCACCAGCCAATTTGCCGTCGATGTAGACCGGGCTGCCGCTCATGCCGGCAACTACGCCGGTGTATTGCGCTTTCTCCCCTCCGAGGCGCACAAGAATAATGTCGCCTTTGGGCCCGTTGGCATTCTTCAGCACACCCAGGACTTCCACATCCATCGGCTCAGGCGTGGTCCCCTGAAAGACTGTGTATGCGATCCCGTGCATGCCGGGCGCTATTTTGTCGAGGGGAAAGGTATTAACTGGTTTGCTATCTTGAGCGAAAGTCAGCGAGGAGAGTAGAAGACCGTACACTACCACGACGCCGAGAGCAGCTTTTCTCATTTTGCCCTCAGGACCACCTGGAAGGTCCCAAATTACTGGAATTCACTTCGTTTGTTGATTTGCCCGCTGGGGAGGTCAAGGCAAAACATCCCAATCACGAAGCCGTGCGTCTATACTAGCATGGGAGTTGCCGGAAGGACCCCAATGTTTTCGATGGGTTGCATTCAGAAATTCATTCGCAGCGCACAATTCTGCGCACTATTCCTAACTTTTTCCGTTGCAGTCCTGTTCGTGTTCCCCGGACACCTGAACGCGCAGTCTGGGTCGAATTCGCAAGGCTCAGGTGCACAGTCCGGTTCGCAGAACCCCAACCAGCAGGAAGCGCCCCCCGAAGCCGGCGGCCCCAATGGGAGTACCGGCCCTTACGCGATCCCGAAGAAGACCGAGGAACCGCCTCCGCCGCCCGTCGAGAAGCCCAAAAAGATCGAGGGCATGCCGGATTATTCCATCCACGTAGACGTGCCGCTGGTGACTATCCCTGTCATGGTCACCACCAAGGATGGCCAGTTCATTCCGAATCTCAAGAAGGAAAACTTCCGAGTCTTTGAAGATGGCAAGCAACAGACCTTGAGCGACTTCAAGATTGAGGAAGCGCCCATCACCGCGGTTCTCCTGGTAGAGTTCGCATCAACGAACTACTACCTGATGTACGACACGCTCCAGGCCTCGTACATCTTCGCCAGCACCCTGAAGCCGCAGGATTATGTCGCGGTCATTTCTTATGACATGAAACCTGACATCCTGGTGGACTTCACCCAGGACAAAAAGGCAATACAAGGCGCGTTAAATAGTTTGCGGATTCCGGGTTTCTCCGAAACTAATTTGTTCGACGCGGTGTACGACACGCTGGATCGCCTCGATCGCATAGAAGGTCACAAATACCTCATCCTGATCAGCACCGGCATCGACACCTTTAGTAAGTTGCGGCTCGATGAAGTATTGAAAAAGGTCAAGACCACCAAGGATGTCACCATCTTCACCATGAGCATCGGTTGGGTGCTTCGCAACTACTGCGAGACCCATAACTGCACCGGCATGAGTCACGGGATGGCAAGCTACGGTATGAGCCAGATCGACTGGCTGCAGGCCGACAATCAGTTGCAAACCTTCTCCAAACTGACCGGCGGACGTTTCTTCCAGCCCCGCTTCACCGGTGATATGGTCGACGCATTCAAGGAACTGGCCCAGGACATTCGCCACGAGTACACGCTCGTGTATCGCCCGACCAACACCGCTTTGGACGGCACCTACCGCAAATTAAAAGTGGAAGTCGTAGCTCCTGACGGTGGCCCGCTGAAGATTCGCGACCAGAAGGGCAAAGACGTGAAGTACCAGGTCATCGCCCGCGAAGGCTACACCGCCAAGCACACAGTCGAGTAGCGATACGGCTTCTGCAAAATTGAATCATTGAGTCATCGGATCATTGAATCATTCAAGACTTGTGTTCGTGCGTTTTTTCAATGATTCAATGTCTCAATGATTCAATTGCTTCAGTGCACCAACCGGTCCAACACAAAGAACACCGCCACTCCCAACAGCACCACCACTGCCATCTTCACTCCAGGCTCGCGGTTGACCTCCGGCATAAGATCCGACGCCGCCACATAAATCGTCACGCCACCTGACAGCGGCAAACCGATCCCAATATGCTGCTTCATCGCGGCCATACTCAAAACCCCGGCCAAGGTCGCGCCCCCCAGTAATACCGATGCCCCCCACGCCAGCCTCTTACTCTGCCCGCTGGCCAGCATGACCGACGCCACCGTGAATCCCTCAGGTATTTTGTGCAGAAACACCGCCAGAAAAATCACCCACCCCAACCAGTTGGACACGATAAATCCCGACGCAATGGCAATCCCGTCAAAGAAGGTGTGAATCACGAGCCCGAGCAGGACGGAGGCGCTTTTATGCGGCGCAACAAATTCGTCCGCGTGGGTTTCTTCACCAAAGTGAAAGTGCGGGGTGATGGTGTGCTCGAAGAAGTGAATGATGAGGTAACCGATCAATACCAGGAGCGCAGCCTTTTGCCCTGCGAGGGCCAGGCTTTGCGGAATGATTTCGATGGTCGCCGTCGCCAGCATGAACCCCGCTCCCAGCGCGACAAAATACTTCAAGTAGGAGCGCTCCCAGTTTTTCTGGACGATCATCGTCCCGCCAAACACATTGGCCGCAGCCGCTGTCAGGCCCAGCAGCAAACTGAGAAGTATCGGGTGCATGGTAAGAAGTCGAGAATGATAACAGCTTTGAGCCATCAGCCGTCAGCCATCAGCCACTCCAAATATGATTGCCACTGTTCGAAGCTTCAGGTTTTAGAGGAATCTGTGTTTCCTGCTCATCTGCAAACATTGCGCCTAGATGGTTTGCTTTTCCTGACCGCTGATGGCTGATGGCGGATGGCTACCAGCTCCCCTGTGCAAAACGCACCAACTTTATTCTTCCTATCGCACTGCAAATAAAGTTATATTGAACTTGCTCTGCGGTTTCCTCGACAACTGACCGGTTGATGGCCAGAAGAGGATCTGCCACCATCCAGGAAGAGTTGTACTCCACGCCCGAAGAACCGGCGCGCGAAGAACTGGACGACGCTCGCCTGCTCGACTTGGACGCGGAGAAGGAATCCCCATTTTTGCGCGCGCAAAAGCGCGTTCCCGC
>Ga0105237_10009781_pt1 | contig 10253 bp, 7 predicted proteins | sample KBSC24metaG_FD_81520 | JGI IMG/M metagenome (GOLD analysis project Ga0105237, IMG submission 81520) | Corn rhizosphere microbial communities from Kellogg Biological Station, Michigan, USA - KBS C2-4 metaG | ecosystem: Host-associated > Plants > Roots > Rhizosphere > Soil | place: Michigan, USA... | reverse complement strand
CGGCGGAGGCGGAGAGCCCCAGATAAGCAGCGACAGAGAGGAGGGGCATGCGCAGGAGCCAGTGGACGAGGTAGACAGGGTAGGAGAGTTCACCGATGGCGATGTCCCAATGTTTCCGGCTGAAGAGGTGGAAGAGGATGGGGAGCATGGCGACGCTGATGAGGGTGAAGAGGAATCCGGCGGCGACGCGGATGAGAGGATGCTCGACGCCGATGGTGAAGGGGAGGATGACAGTGCCGATGCCGTAGAGGATGACGAGGCCGAAGAGCCATTTCGAATCACGACGTTCCAGCGCGAACCAGGACTGGCAACGGTAGGCGAGGATGCCGAGGAGGAAGACGTGGAGCTCGGAGGGGAAGAAGCGGTAGGTATAGGGGATGCCAAGTTTCAGGACGAAGAGGAGCCAGAGCTTGAGTCCGAAACTGATGGCGGCGACGAGAGCGATCTGCCAGACGGGTCGCCGGGCGAGGAAGGGGGCGAGGAGGTAAAAGAGGAGCTCGAGGGAGATGGACCAGGCGGGGGGGTTAAGGCAGAAGTCGGAGACGGCAGGCAGGGTGCGAATGGAGGGCCAGTGATAAGGGTCGCCCCAGGCGAGGGCGCCATGAAGATCGGTGAAGTGGAGGAAGTAGGTGGCGTCGAGGCCGACGATGGAGAAGTTGACGCCGGAGAGGAGAAGGAGAGTTCCGGGATGGAGGGTGGAGGCGAAGTCAGTCCAGGGAAGGAGGGGTCCGGAGTGCCCGGTGAAAAAGTAGCGGAGGAGTTCAAAGAGGAGCCAGCCGCCGGTGATGGCCCAGTAGATGGGGTAGATGCGGGTGAAGCGGTTGACGTAGAAGGTGTGGGTGGAACCGGGGCCGATGTATTTTTTGTTGAGGATGAGGCCCATGTAGAAGCCGGAGATGGCGAAGAAGGTTTCGACGGCGGGGGAGCCGCTGAGGGTGCGGAAGCCGAAGAGGGCGGTGCCGGAGGGGTCGAAGAGTCCCATGACATGGTCGAGGACGACGGCGAGGGCGAGGTAGAGCCGCAGCATTCCCATGGGTTGTGAAGTTCATATCGTTCCAGCTGGAAAGCTGCGAGATAAAATCTCGGGTCCTGGGTCCTGGGGGCGGCAGTTATTTTTTCATGATTGGCCTGGGCGGGAGGATTGATGGATAGTTGGACCGTGGAAGAGGAGAAGAAACTTTCGCCGAAAACGGAGCAGGAAGGAATGCGCGCCTATGAGCAGGTATGTGCGTTTGAGGCGTTGCGGCGACGGAGGATTCCGGCGATTTACAGCGGGGTGGCGCTGTTGCTGGTGGTGGCGGGGTTCGTGCTGCTGGTGAAGGATGAGCCGCGTTGGGCGGTGGTGTGCCTGGTGACGGTGGCGGGATTTTCCGCAGTGGCGTGGTGGAATTGGCGGGCGCTGTCGCGGCGTTACGCGAAAAATCTGGAGATGATCGAGGAGCTGGAGAGGACTTATGGAGAGGCGCTGCCGTGGGTGGCAGTGGAGAAGCACTTTGCGGCGCTGGAGCAATTGAAGCGGGATTTGGAGGAGGAGAGGCGGAGAGGCGAGGGATGACGGAATTGGGGGAAAAGAAGGGCGGGGGAGTTTCGTTGAGAAGTTTTACCTGATGGCGCTTTCGAAATGGAACGGAAAGAGAGGCAGGTCCTTCGACTGCGGCTCTGGAAGCCTTGGCGGAGAGAAATACTTTTGGGTTCGCCTCCGCTCAGGATGACGGATTTTTTTAGGGGTCGCTGATGCGACTTCCATCGCGCGACGCCTACTGCGGAGACGGCTTGTCGAAATTAAATGAGGGGGCTGGCGAGCCAGCGGAGGAGGTCCCATGCACTTTTGCCGGCGAGGAGGAGGGTGTCGCCGCAGGCGAGCATGACGAAGACGACGAGCGCGAGGAGGATGGAGATTAGGGTCCAGCTTTTGATGTAGCAGGGGTTGTAGGGGCGGGCTTCGTCGCTCATGGGGAGAAGGTAGAAGGAAAAGGGCGGAAGGGGAAAGGGGAAAGTGAGCTTCTAGGCGGGCTGGGGGACGAGGCCCTGGCGCGCGGCCATGGTGGCGAAGAGGCCGCCCTGGGCGAGGAGTTGGTCGAAGGGGCCTTGTTCGACGACGCGGCCTTTCTGGAGGACGAGGATGTGGTCCATGGAGCGGAGGGTGGAGAGGCGGTGGGCAACGCAGATGACGGTGCGGTTTTCGGCGAGGTGGTCGATGGCTTTCTGGACTTCGGCCTCGGATTGGGAGTCGAGGGAGGCGGTGGCTTCGTCGAGGACGAGGATGGGGGCGTTGCGGATGAAGGCGCGGGCGATGGCGATGCGCTGGCGCTGGCCGCCGGAGAGGCGCAGGCCACGCTCGCCGAGAGGGGTATCGTAACCGTTGGGGAGCGCGGCGATGAAGTCGTGGGCGTGGGCTTCGCGGGCAGCGGCGATGATCTCGTCGCGGGTGGCGCCTGGTTTTCCGCCGGCGATGTTTTCGGCGACGGTGGCGTTGAAGAGAAGGATGTCCTGGCTGACGAGGGCGAGCTGGTGGCGGAGGTCGGCGAAGCGGAGATCGGGAAGGGAGATGCCGTCGATTTCGATGCGGCCGGAGGTGGGATCGTAGAAGCGGAAGAGGAGGTTGATGAGGGAGCTTTTGCCGGAGCCGCTTTCCCCGGCGAGGCCGAGACGCTGGCCGCGCAGGAGGGTGAAGCTGATGTTGTCGAGGACGGGGCCGTCGCCGTAGGAGAAGCCGACGTTGCGGAATTCGAGGCTGCGGGTGAAGGCGGGGAGGGGAACGGGTTGCGCGCTTTCCTGGACGGTGGGCTGCAGTTTGAAGAGGGCCATGAGGCGCTCGAGGGAGATGGTGAGGTTGGTGAGGTAGATGCCGATGCCACTGAGTTTCTTGAAGGGGGCGTAGAAGAGGCCGAGGGCGACGATGAAGCTAACGATGTCGGCGTAGGTGCGGTGGGCCCAGACGGCGTAGAGGAGAACGGCGCTGATGCCGAGGGCATTGAGGGTCTGGACGATGGGGCCGAGCATTTCGCGGCTTTGGACGCTTTTGATGTTGAAGTAGGCGGAGCGGCGGCCGGCCTTGCGAAAGGCGTCGGCGTGGACTTCCTCCAGCGAGTAGGCCTGGGTGATGCGGATGTTCTGGAACGACTCCATGGTGAGGTTGCTCTGGCCGACGTTGGTGGCGAAGTCGCGGCGGCCGAGGTCCTTGATCTTTTTGGTGATGAGGCGGGTGGGGATGAGGCAGAGGGGGAGGAAGGCGAGGGCGATGAGGGTGAATTTCCAGTCGATGAGGACCATCATGCCGAGGACGCTGAGGATGGTGATGGGTTCCTTGATGAGGTCGGAGAGGCCGAGCTTAAGGAAGTTGTTGAGGTTGGCGCCGTCGGTCTCGATGCGGGAGATGAGTTCGCCGGTGGTGGTGCGATGGAAGAAGTCGAGGGACTGGGAGCCGATCTTGCGGAACGCATCGGCTTTGACGTCGTTGGTGATGCGCTGGCCGCTCCAGGCGAGAAGGTAGCTGCTGCCGTAGCCGAGAAGTCCGCGGAGGATGACGGCGAGGGGGATAAAGAGGAAGCCGCCGAGGATTTGTTTCCAGTCGAGGGGACGGTCCTTGAGCGGGAGCCAGGGGTCGATGAGGACGTAAAAGTCCTGTTTGAGGGCGGTGCCCTTTTCCTTGAGGGTGTGGAGAGCGATGCTCTCTCCGGCTTCTTTTTTGACCTGGGCTTCGCGGCCCTTTTCGGTGATTTGCTGAACGTGGGCGGGGTCGTCGAGACGGTTGAGGATGGTGTAGACGCTGCCCATGAAGAGGCCGTTGGAGACGCCGAAGAGGAAGGCGAGGAGGACGCCGCAGGCGAAGCGGAACCAGTAGCGGCGCAGGTAGGTCCGCGAGAATTGCGCGGTTTCGAGGAGCGTGTGCATCGCGTAAACGGGTAGGTTAGGGCTTTGGGGGAGATTGGACAAGCTCCCGCGCTCCGACGAAGAACGGTCGCGTCTGGCGGTCGACAGTTCTCGCGGAAGGAAATGTTCTCGATTCTACGGGGCGAATTTTGGCAAGGTAGACGTTTCCGCCATGTCCTCGCCCACTGATATTTCCAAGAAGATTTTGGTCACCGGAGCCGCCGGTTTTATCGGCTCGCGGACGGCGGCGTTGTTGCGCGAGGCGGGGCACGAGGTGACAGGGCTGGATAATTTCAACGATGCCTACGATGTGCGATTGAAGGACTGGCGCTGGGCGCAGTTGGAGAAGGCGGGCGGAGTGACATTGCACCGGCTGGATCTGACGGATGCCGCGGGACTGGAAAAGCTTTTTGCGTCGGCATCGAAGGATCGTCCGTTCGACGCGGTGGTGAACCTGGCAGCACGCGCGGGAGTGCGGGCGTCGGTGGAGAATCCGGCAGTCTATGTGGCGGCGAATGTGTCGGGGTCGCTGAACCTGCTGGAGATGTGCCGGAAGTTCGGGGTGAAGAAGTTCGTGCTGGCCTCGACGTCGAGTCTTTACGGGAAGGACCACGCGACGCCTTACCGGGAGGACATGAATACAGACCGCCAGCTTTCACCCTACGCGGCGACGAAGAAGGCGGCGGAGGCGATGGCGTATACGTATCACTTCCTGCACAAGATCGACGTGAGCGTGCTGCGTTATTTTACGGTTTACGGTCCGGCGGGGCGGCCTGATATGACGCCGTTGCGCTTCACGCAGCGGATTTCGGAGGGGCGGACGATCACGGTTTTCGGCGATGGGTCGCAGTCGCGCGATTTTACTTATGTGGACGATATCGCGCGGGGGACGATCGCGGCGCTGAAGCCGGTCGGGTACGAGGCGTTCAACCTGGGCTCGGACGAGCCGCTGAAGCTGAGCGCGATGATCGAGCTGGTGGAGGAACTGACGGGGAAGAAGGCGAAGATCGATTACCGTCCGTGGCATCCGGCCGATATGATGGCGACGTGGGCCGATATTTCGAAGGCGCGTCAGACGCTGGGTTGGGCGCCGGAGACGAGTTTCCGCGATGGGCTGGGGAAGCTGGTGAAGTGGTACCAGGATAACCAGGGCTGGGCGCGGGAGATCGATACGGATTAAAAAGTTCCAAACGTAGCGACGATCCGTGACCGTCGCACTTTGATGCCTTCCAGATTATCAGCGACGGTTCCTTCGGCTCTGCTCAGGACAAGCGCCGACCGCCGCTAAATCAATGGAAATGGAAGCCGAAGCCGAGGAAGATGGGAGGGCCGTAGTAGCGGCGGGGCGGCGGACCGTAGTAGTAGGGTGGAGGAGGTCCATAGGGACCGTAGTAACCGGGTGGAGGTCCGTAGTAGGCGAAGGGGCGCGGCGTGGGGGAAGGCACCCAGTAGCCTTGCGGGCTGTTGGCGAGCTGGGTGAATGGATCCTGATGACTGGGTGTGGGTTTGGATGAGGCCATGCCGGTTCCGGCGTGGGCGGCGGAGAGAAAGGCGAGGAGGGCCACGGCGGGAAGGAGCCCGCTTATAAAAGTCTTCATTGCATCTATGTAGACGTCGCCCGGGCGCGAAATGTTTAAAAAAAATGAGAGGAGGGACGTAAGAATCAGTCCCTGACTTACTTAGGCTCCATTAAATCTTGAGCCGGGTTTCTTCCAGGTCGAGTTCGTGCTCGATCTTGTGCATGACGTCGTCACCAATGATGCCGCTGCGGCGGAGATCGAGGAGGGTGTGGCGCTCGGTGGAGAGCATGGAGTGGCGCAGGCGGCGGAGGCTGACGAGGTGGTGGCGCTTGTCGCTCCAGCCGAGTTGCTCGGCGAGGTCGTCTTTGAGGGCGAGGGCGCGCTCACGGTAGAATTGCTCGACGTTGTTGACGATGGTTTCGGAGAATTTTCCCTCCTCGCGAATCTGGCCGATTTTTTCGAGGACGGCTTCGGAAATACGGTTGCGGGCCTCGTTTTCCTCCTGGGCGGCGGTGCCATCGTCGCCGACGCCGAGGTAGCGGATGAGGGGAGGAAGGGTGAGGCCCTGGAAGACGAGGGTGACGAGGATGACGCTGAAGGCGAGGAACTGGACGAGGTGGACGCGGGCGTCGGGGAAGTTGGCGGAGTAGCCTTCGAGCGCGAGGGCGGCGGCGAGGGAGACGACGCCGCGCATGCCGGACCAGCTGATGATGAAGACCTGGCGCCAGTCGGGGAGGACTTCGTGCCTGCGGACTTTCTTAAAGATGAAGGGAAGGTAGGCGCCGGGAAAGACCCAGCCCATGCGGACGACGATGCAGGTGGCGTTGATGACGAAGGCGTAGAGGAAGAGCTCGGGCCAGGTGTAGCCGGTGATGCCCGCGAGGATGCCAGGGAGTTGGAGGCCGATGAGGACGAAGACCATGCCGTTGAGGAGATAGATGATCATTTCCCAGATGCTCTGGGCCTGGAGCCGAATGTTGGAGGTCATGATGCCGGGCGATTCCCAGCCGAGGAAGAGGCCAGTGGTGACGACGGCGAGGACGCTGGAGACGTGGATCTGCTCGGCGGCGAGGTAGCTGGCGAAGGGGGTGAGGAGGGAGACGGTGAGGACGATTTGCGCGCCGTCGTTGATGACGCGCCGGCGGACGAGGCTGACGAGGTAGCCGACGACAAGACCGACGGCGATTCCGCCCGCGGCAACGGAGATGAAGAGTCCCGGCATCCAGGCGCCGCCGATAATGGGCAGGCCGGTGGTGGCAGCGACGAGGGAAATTTTGAAGGCGACAAGACTGGTGGCGTCATTGACGAGGCTTTCACCCTCGAGGATGGTGACGACGCGGCGGGGCAGGCCGAGGCTTTGGGCGATGGCGGAGGCCGCGATGGCGTCGGGCGGGGAGATGATGGCGCCGAGGACGAATCCGGAGGCGAGAGGGAAGCCGGGGATGAGGGCGTGCGAAACGAAGGCGACGGTGACGGCGGTGACGAGGACGAGGCCGATGGCGAGGAGGGAAATGGGGCGCAGTTCGCGGCGGAAATCGCGCCAGGAGGTGTAGAAGGCCTGGATGTAAAGGAGCGGCGGAAGGAAGACGAAGAAGATGAAGTCGGGATCGAGAGTGAGTCGGGGCAGATGGGGGAGGAAGCTGATGAGGAGTCCGCCGAGGACGAAGAGGATGGGATAGGGGACGCAGAGGCGGCGCGCGAGAAGTCCGAGCCCGAAGATGAAGGTCATCAGGAGGACGAAGACGATGGCGTAGTGCACGAGAGAGTTTTGGCGGGAATCGGTAAAATTGAAAACCGGGAATTAATGGAATTTACGATAAAAGATACGGATGTCTTCCTGGAGGGACGACCTCCGTGTCGTCCGGTTTTTATTTCTCGTGCCACTCCAAAGGATGAACTTCTCCTTGATAAGGCCATTCTTGCGGCTGGGTGACCAATTTATGGCGCACTGGATTTAACCGCACGTAGTCCCATTTGTTGGCATAGCTTTCCCCATGTCGCAATTGGGTATCCCAGAAATCTCTTTGCCAAAGTTTCCCATGGATTGCATGGGGCCATCTGGCTGCAGTCAGCGATTTCCAGTAACGAATCCAACGAGGTAGGGAATCCGGTAACAAAGTCGCTGGAGTACAAAAGAGATGAAGATGATCGGGCATGAGTACGTAGCGGCCCACTTGAAATGAATCAGTGCTTTGCCAGGAATCGAGGAGCGTCTGATGAGCTAGCGGGGAAGCAAGGAGAGGGCGGCGATCTTTAGTGCAAACGGTTACAAAATGGATGACGGTTTGATTGTCCCGCTCCCGGAGAGGAAAATGGGGAGGATGTTTGCGTTTGGGAGGATATTCCTTCTCCATGGAGAAGGCTTTATTAACAAATAAAGACAGGGAAGGCACGGACGACACGGAGGTCGTCCCTCCAGGCTAATGCGCTTCGAGCCAGTTGGGGCCGAGGCCGGTTTCGACGACGATGGGGACGCGGAGGCCGGGGAGGGCATTTTTCATCCGGTCCTGCACGACGGCGAGGACGCGCTCTTTTTCGGGGAGGTGGAGGTCGAAGACGAGTTCGTCGTGGACCTGGAGCAATAATTTCGTGTGCCAGTTTTCCTCGCGGGCGGCCTGGGCGATCCGGACCATGGCGATTTTGATGAGATCGGCGGAGGAGCCCTGGATGGGCATATTGATGGCATTGCGCTCGGCGGCGGCACGGACGGTGGCGTTGGCGGAGCGGAGATCGGGAAGGTAGCGGCGGCGGCCGGTGACGGTCTCGACGTAGCCGCGCTCGCGGGCGCGGGCGACGGTTTCGGTCATGTAGTTCTTGATGCCGGGATACTGGGCGAAATAGCCGTCGATGAGGTTCTTGGCGTCGGCGCGGGGAATGCCGAGGCGTTGGGCGAGGCCGAAGGCGGAGATGCCGTAGCTGATGCCGTAGTTGACCATCTTGGCCTGGTTGCGCTGGTCCTTGGTGACCTGGTCGAGGGGGAGGCCGAAGACTTTAGCGGCGGTGGCGCGGTGGATGTCCTCACCGCTGGTGAGGCCTTCGAGGAGGCCGGGGTCCTGGGTGAGTGCGGCGAGGATGCGGAGCTCGATCTGCGAATAGTCGGCGGAGAGGAGGGTGTAGTCGCCCTCGCGGGGAACGAAGGCGCGGCGGATTTCGCGGCCGGTGGCGGTGCGGATGGGGATGTTTTGCAGGTTGGGGTCCTGCGAGTTGAGGCGGCCGGTGCTGGTGGCGAGCTGGTAGAAGGTGGTGTGGATGCGTCCGTCGATGGGCGAGATGGCGGCGGGGAGGGCGCTGACGTAGGTGGAGAGGAGTTTGCTGGCTTCGCGGTGCTCGAGGATTTCGCGGATGATGGGGTGGAGCGGAGCGAGGGCGGTGAGGGTGGCCTCGTCGGTGGCGTACTGGCCGGTCTTGGTTTTCTTGGCGTCGCGGACGAGGGCGAGTTTGCCGAAGAGGAGTTCTCCGAGCTGCTTGGGGGAGCCGATGTTGATGGTGGTCCCGGCGTGCTGGTAGATGGAAGCCTCGAGCCGGGCGAGATCGGTGCGCAGTTTTTTGCCGACTTCCTCGAGCGCGGCGGGATCGAGGCGGATGCCCTCGTTTTCCATGGTGGCAAGGACGGGGAGGAGCGGGGCTTCGATGTCGTGGAAAACTTTTTCCTGGCCCGATTCGTGGAGGCGGGGAACGAGGAGGGCGTGGAGCTGGAGGGCGAGGTCGGCCCGCTCCATGGTCCGGCGGGCGGCGAGCTGATCGGCGTCGGGCGCCTCGAGCGCGGCGAGGAAGTCCTGCTGGCCGGAGGTGGCGTCGGCGGGAATAGGGGTGTAGTTGAGGAGCGATTCGGCGGTGAAGTCGAGGGTATGGCGGAGGTCGGGGAAAACAACGGCGTGAGCGAGGGCGGTGTCGAAGAAGAGGGGAGAATTTTTGATGGAGTTAACGGAATGGCGGAATAGGGGCGGGAGAAAGCGGAGACCGGGCTTTAGGTCGTGGCCGATGAGGAGACCTTCGTGATTCTCGAAAAGCGGGAGGAGAAGGGGGAGAAGATTTTCGTGGTAGGGGATGTAGTGGGCGCGGCCCGCGCGGTTGGAGAAAGCGAGGCCGCGGAGAACGTTTTTGGCGTCGAGGTCGAAAGCGAGGGCGAGGCTTTTCAGCTCGGCGAAGGTCGCCAGCAACGTGCGCTGGGTGGGGAGGGAGGTGACGATCTGGTAGTCGGGATCGGTGTCGTCGATGGTGCGAAGGGCGGCGGGGACGGGGGGAATGGGGGGATGTTCGGGAGAAGTGGAAGAGGGCTGAACGGATCCTTCGACGGGCTCAGGAGGAGGGGTTGGCGCTTTGGATGAGGACTCGCTCGGGATGGCAGGGGAAGCAGCTCCTCCGCGCCCGGCTTTGAAGGAATCGCCGAAGAGGCGGCGGCCGAGGGTGTTGAATTCGAATTCGGTGAAGAGGGATCGGAGGAGCTCGTCGTTGCGGGGGCCGATGCGGAGTTTCTCGGGTTCGAAGGGGAGGGGGACGTTGACGTCGATGGTGGCGAGGCGCTTGGAGAGGAGGGCCTGGTCGCGGAATTTTTCGAGCGATTCCTTGAGCTTGCCCTTTTGTTCGGCGGCGTGGTCGAGGACGCCCTCGAGGGTGTCGTACTGCGCGATGAGTTTCTGCGCGGTCTTTTCGCCGACGCCGGGGACGCCGGGGATGTTGTCGGAGGTGTCGCCCCAGAGGCCGAGGATGTCCTTCACCTGGTCGGGGCGCTGGATGCCCCACTTGGCGAGGACTTCGGGGACGCCGAGGATTTCGGCGCCGTCGCCCATGCGGCCGGGACGGTAGATTTTGACGCAGTCGTTGACGAGCTGGCCGAAGTCTTTGTCGGGCGTGACCATG
>Ga0105237_10009779_pt1 | contig 10254 bp, 8 predicted proteins | sample KBSC24metaG_FD_81520 | JGI IMG/M metagenome (GOLD analysis project Ga0105237, IMG submission 81520) | Corn rhizosphere microbial communities from Kellogg Biological Station, Michigan, USA - KBS C2-4 metaG | ecosystem: Host-associated > Plants > Roots > Rhizosphere > Soil | place: Michigan, USA... | reverse complement strand
TGGCGCTCTCGTCAAACGTTAAACAAGCCATCGTGCAGCAGGCTCCCGATTTGTTGAGCATAAGTAAAGTATTAAATTTCCCAACCCAATTGGATGGTCACGAACCCGAATTTCCTATCAATACGGCAAAGTTAACCTTGAATCAGCTGTCAACTTTTTTGCAGATTGAAAGTCCGGCGCCTTTTGTTTTCCCACCGGATAATGGCCTTGTTGACATGCAGGTGGTGCCTTATCAAACCATCGGTGCTTTTTACAACGATATAATTGCCTGTGTAGAGGCTAATTATCCGGGCCCATACGCCCCCAGGCCACAGTTACTTCCTCCGGCTCCGCAAAAAGCACGCCCCTATTATTCTCAAAACTCTGTCAATACAGTTTATTATGACAGGAACCACAACCCTCAATTTGCCAGCACAGATGATGGGCAGGAGCTGATAGGCGTAGTGGATGCAGCGTCGGCCATTGCCGCTATGCAGGAAATTCAGCACCAGGGCGAAGGAAATATACAACCAGATCAAACCCGTTTAGTGTTTGATCCTGTAACCAAAATGCCGATACCTTTACCGGTTGTTGACGGCCAGGTGCATTTTAGACCGGGCGATTACGACGAGAATGGCGAATTATCGCACTTTGCTAAATTTATGGAAATTTATAGCCTCGGTGGGTACTATCAGCAAAAGTTTGCTGCCATACCCGGATTGAATGATTTCTTTAGCTACTTTGTAGTAAACCAGGGACCAAACCCAACACAAGCTGTTTACGATGCTTCGGGAAACAACGCATTAGCCCTGTGCTCAGCTTTAGGCAATGCTATTTTTACCTATATTTTGCTGATGATAGAAACCTGCTATTACCAGGAAGAAAGCGCCCAGTTTGATATATTTATGTACGGTATTCACAAATCAATGATCTGGCTGCTCAGCGGAGTCGGAAATAATATTAACAAATACAACTACGCTAACGGCGGGCAAACTTATTTAGGGTCCCTTACTTTTGAGTACTTCCCATTCGAAAATCAGTTATCAAGTCCAAAAGCTCAAATAATGGATTTGGTTAATAAGTTAGCCCTTGCCGATCCTAAAAATTGGGGCTGGTTAACAAAACCCCAATATGATAATTACTGGCCATCGTTGCCCGATGTAGGCCTGGATCATTCTGTAGTACCTAACGTTCCTCAAATACCTTAATATAAAGCATTACATCATGGCAGATACACCAACAATAGTAAAAGAACTTCACGTTTGCATGGGGCTTAACTCGTGCAAGGCAAACGGCTACTCAGGCACCAATTCCTGTGCAGGCATGGGCGATTGCGCTACCATAAACCACCCTTGCCACACCTTAAATGAGTGTAAAGGTCAGGGCGGCTGCGGGCTTTTTGGTACGACAGAAGAATTCTGTTTCCCCTCGCAAAACGACTGCCGTTACCAGGGCAGCTGCGGCTCACCCATTTTATCTTCGCGTTTTGTAACACAGGGACCAAATAAAGGGAATAGCGTATGGCAACTTGCCCGGCAACGGTTCGAAGCGCTCCGCGCCGGTACAAACCAGCCTGTTGGCACCCCTCCGGGCGGGCCTTTCGGGCCAAGTAACACTTATGTTAACGAACTGAGAGGTACAACCGGGCTGGATTACTCATCGTGCGGGCAAAGCGGCAGCAGGCATTGTTCTTATTTGGCCGACCCTGCTGAAAGAGCCATGGCTGCTGATGCAAGGGTGCTGGTTATGGAGATAACAAGCGCCGCCGAAATGAAAGAAACCCTATCAACCTGCCCGCCGCGTGTATATTGAGCAGTTACCGAATTTAGGATTAGGCTTAGGTCTTCGCAGCCGGCACTTCAATCAAATTTTGGAGGAAACGCCGGCTGTTGACTGGTTTGAAGTCATCTCCGAAAATTTTATGGATTCGTACGGCCGTCCGCGGCAGGTACTTAAACAAATAGCCGAACGATACCCCGTAGTAATGCATGGGGTATCGTTATCTATTGGCAGCACCGATCCCCTGAACTTCGACTATCTTAAAAGTTTAAAGACCCTTGCCGGGGAAGTAAAGCCGGCCTGGATAAGCGATCATTTATGCTGGACAGGTGTACTCAGCGTCAACTCGCACGATTTACTTCCACTGCCCCTGAACGAAGAGTCCCTAAAGCATGTCTGCGACCGTATTAGGCGGGTACAGGATTACCTTGAACGTCCCATTATCATTGAAAACCCGAGCACCTACGCCTCATTCAAACATTCAACCATTACCGAATGGGAGTTTTTAAAAAGCATGACCGAAGAAACAGGCTGCGGCTTACTGCTCGATGTTAATAACGTATATGTGTCTTCCTTTAATAACGATTTCGACCCGGCTGAATACATAAAAGCCTTACCGCATAACCGCATTGTGCAAATGCACCTGGCCGGGCATCAAAACTGCGGAAATTACATCATCGATACACACGACCGCGAGGTAGTGGGTCCGGTATGGAAGCTTTTCCAACTGGCTTATCAGCTTACCGGTGGTACCTCGGTACTTTTAGAGTGGGATGGCAATATACCGGCTTTTGAAGTTTACCACGCCGAATTGTTAAAAGCAAAAAAATACATGTCGGCCGATTTTGATGAACTATTGCCGCAACCGCAGATTGGCGGGCCGGAACTCGTTTCTAATCCATTAAACCTGGTTCCGCTTGAATTGACCGACTAACTCCAGCGTTAAATGGCCAAAACTACCGATATACCCCTGGATAAATTTCAGCAATGGATGCAACACATGCTGCTTAATCCATTGCAAAAAAAAGGTATAAATCCAACCGGCGTGCTTCCATCCGAATTTGACGCCGCGCCGCTTGATGCTATAGTGAATCATTCCGGAAAACTGCCCGCTAACGAGCATTTGGCCATTTACCAACGCAGCTATATTGCAAGGCTGCGCAACTGCATGTCGCAGCAATTCAGCGCCCTGGAATATGCCCTTGGCGAAGAACTTTTCCGGGGCTTTGCTGATGACTATCTCGTGTCATATCCATCAACCAGCTATAACCTGGCGGGATTGGGCGCACATTTTGCCCAACATTTACAAGATACCAGGCCCGATGCGCACGACGATGTAAAAGAAGATTGGATTGACTTTATTATCGAACTGGCAAGGTTTGAATACGATATCAATGTGTTATTTGAGCAAAAGGCAGAGGAAGGCTATCAATTGGCAGACACCAATACCCCTGAGGATAAGATGGAACCCTTGCCCCTTTGCGCGCTGTTCAAATTCCAATTCCCCGTCAGGTCATTCTACCTTGCCTTTAAAAATGGCGAAAACCCTGCTCTGCCTTTCGGAAACGAAAGCTACTGTCTGGTTTTACGCTATAACTACAAGCTGTTTATATACGACCTGAACCCACAGCAGTTTGAATTCCTTACCCTCCTGAAAAGCGGGATGAGTATTTCCGCGGCACAAGCCACATTTAAGCAACAAAACCAACTCGATGCCAATACATTTGATGAGGTATGGCCCGTTTGGAAACAATATTGGATAGAAGCCAAATTCTTCCGGATATAAGCAGGTAGCAGCTCTATATATAGTTTTTTTTAGCATGGTCATGGGCTTTTGCGCAATTCAAAATACCAGATGTTTTAATTTCAATTTGAAATACGCGTTTTAATAAAATATACATCCCCCTTCTCTACAATAAACAGAAGCTGAGACCCATAGAAAGCTTAATTCATTACTACGTTCAGACGATTTTCCGGGCCCTTCCGGCTTCTAGATATTCAACAACCCAGGCACCAGGCTTGTTAAAACCGGGGCAAGGATAGATAAAGCCACTTTAAAGCTTTCTATAGGAGTTTGCTTTATATTTAACACCGCGGCAATATCCTGACCTCCTCCATCCAGTTCACCCCGGGGTATTTCCTTTAGCATCATCTCCCCTTTGCGTTTCAGGCGGTAATAGATAGGCATATAAATAACAGCAAGCAAGAATGTAAACAGTAAACCATAAATATAGCCATAGTTGCGGGGTACGATATCCATATTTACACTTACCTCGCTGATGATAGCCCGCCTGTAAGTATCAGTATTAAGTACCGACAATACAATCAGCACAGAGTCTATCAGTAGAAAAAATCCAAGCTGGTTACGTAACAGCTCAAATTTAGCAGCTATCTTATTATGAGCGGCAACATCCAACCCGAGAATCGTATTTGGTAATGTGCTGATGGCCTGGTTAATCATCAATTGTCCGGCTATGGCGATAAGGGCGACACTAATGCTGGTTATGATAAAAATGTAAAGATAATCCGGGTGCCCAAGCACTATACCGAGCTTAGCCAGCACTTGCGTCGGTTTCAGCAGGTAGTTGATGTGCTGGGCATAGAAGATCAATATTCCCACCAAAATGGCTAGCAAAAAAGCCAGTAGCTGCCGCCGGCGAGGTAACTTAAATTCCCTGACGATATTATTTATAGCGCTTATGATAACCGGCAGTAAAGCCAGCGAACAGCCCAGCATCACCGAGAAAATGGCGAACCAAACAAGAATCACCGAATTATAGGCAAAGTAAATCGATTCAAAATCAAATGCTTTTCCTACACCTGTGGCAGGCGTTTTTGTTTTTTTGTCCGATACAGCGCTGACTTTCGAATCGGCGTGATGTGTTGCTATTTGGGGATGATAGACAATCGTGAGCGTATCGATGAGTACGTTTTTTTCTTTGCCGGTCCTGCCAGTCGAATCCCGCACCGTCCAGTTTTCTTTTTTATAGCCGTTCATTTTTAGATCGCTTAGCAGGTATTGAAAAGTGCCCATCATACCAGCGATGCCCAATATAATAATAACAGAAATATCAAGGCTTGATGGTATTTTATGCTGATTGGCCTCATGGCTGGAAATATTTTTCATGGGAATTAGGTTAGGAGATATAAATGTAGGGAAATAATGATTACCAACTGATAACTAATATTTAACTAATGAATATGCGTTCCGCGGTGTTCCGGGTGTTCCGCACAGAAAAACGGAACATTTTACTAAAGCCCAACAATCTCTTTCAAACTGTCCCTGGTTAATGTTTGCATGAATGCGATGGTCTTTTTATTTACTTTGCCATTAGTATCAATAACCACGTAAGTTGGAAATCCTCCCTCTGAATTGAAGGCCGTCTTTAATTTGGCTATAATTTTATCATTCACATAAATATGCGTTCCCGGGATTTGCAAGTCCCCAATTCTGTTTTTCCATAAATCTATACTTGAGCCGCTGGTGGTGCACAGGTAAATATATTCTATGGGCAGATCTTTATTTTTCTCGTGCAAATTTTTACTGTAAGGAAGATCAGCGAGGCAGGGGCTGCACCAGGTAGCCCAAAAGTCAATAATGAGCGCTTTATCGGGGAATTTTGATTTCAGGTTTAGTATAAAATCGTCAATGTTAGCAACTGTATCCAGCCTGTATAAGCTGGCATCAAAAGGCAGGCGCATTAACGGAACGCCGATGTCTGCCTTTTCTAACTTCTTTGATAAAGCTAAAACGCTGTCTATCCTTTTTTGGTTTGCCCTTGCTTTGGTTAGTTCATTTATTGCCAACCTTTTGCACCAGCTCGTTTTAATATTACTGATTATCAAAGGGTAAGAACTGGCGTAGTTATCCTTCTGCGGCTCCAACAGCGCTAATTTTAACACGTCAGACCGTTGCTGCGAATATAAGCTGTCAAATAGCTTCATAGCACCTGTAAGCGCGTTTTCCTTTTTAAAGCTTCTTTTACTCACGTTGTAAATACCCAGGTACTTGTAATACCCAACGCCATTGTTGCTTGTAAATAACGGCTGATGTGCGCTTAGTTCCTTAAAGACCTGGTTAGGCATCGTGTCATTCCAATAAGACAGGCAAATATTCCCGTAAAAATCAGACAAGGTTTCATTTCTAACGGCCCAACCATAACCTGGAAAGCCGGCAATAAATTCGCTGTCTATGTTATTCAACAGCTTCAAAATAGAATCGGTTTTACAGGTGAAAGAATCAGCGGCGTACTTTTTTCTTGAATTGCATAGTGTGCGCAGGTTGTTAAACAAGCCTTCTTTCTGCTCCTTTTTAAAAAGCACATCTTTATTCATTACGGTGTTCAATTCCCCGTCGTAACCCGTATAGGCTACCCCCTCGCCCATCATATATACGCCATCTTTGGGTACTTTTTGCGCATCTACGGTAACGGTAAGCCCGGTATTCACATATACCCCGGCGTACAGGTAATCACCGGCGCTTAGCCATATTTGCTGGTATGGCAAATTTTGATCGAGAATTATTTTTGCTGAACCGCCCGCATCTGTCTCTGTATATTTTGTAGCCTGGAAACTTCCGGCCAGCTGTACCACGGTATATTTAATGTTCACTTTTTTGACACTGTCGGGAAGGTTTTTTATTTTGATAGTCAACGCTGCGGGGCCGCGACCAGCGAGATTAGCGTCCATTTTTTTATCCTCGATAGCAACGGGCGGTAAATTTTGGGCATACAAGTAGCCGCTGCAGCACAGTAGTGCTGCGAGTAACAGATTTTTCATGATGAGTTTTTTTATTTTTTAATAGTGTGTAAGGCTTTTATCACGTTTTCCTTTTTATTCCTCGAGATAGGGATACGGGTATTGTCGTCCATGAGCAAGTAACCCGAATCTTCCTTGAGTAAACTTTTGATATATTTTATATTGACCAGGTGCGATTGGTGGCACCGGATGAAATCATAGCTGCTCAACAATTCTTCGTATTCGAAAATGGGTTTTGATACAATGATGCTTTTCCCGTCAGATAATAAGAACTCCGTGTAAGTATTTGACGATTCACAGCGGATGATATCACCGGTATGCACAAACCTGATTTCTTTAGTTGAAGCCAGGGCCAGTTTGTGCTCTTTTTTCGCATCCTTATCCTTAATAAACTCCATCAAATTTTCAAGCTGAAGGTTAGCCTTCTTTTTGTTAAGCTTGGCTTCCACTTTACTAACCGATGCTTTTAACTCCTCCGGATCAATTGGTTTAAGCAGGTAATCAATAGCCGAGAACTTGACGGCTTGTATGCCATATTGATCAAACGCGGTAACAAAAACCACTTCAAACTGGTGGTGTGGCAAAGCCTTCAGCACTTCAAATCCGTTCTTACCCGGCATTTGAATATCTAAGAACAACAAGTCGGGATTGCTTGCCGTAATTACATTAATTCCCTCATCGGCATTAGTGGCAGAGCCTACGACAGCTACCGGCAATTCATGCTGTTTTAATAGGGATACAATAGTTTCAATATTGTTTTTTTCGTCGTCGATAATTACCGCCCGTATCATATCAGCCAATTTTTAAAATTGATAATAACCTGTGTTTCATCGCCCACCCTTTTTACCGAAAATTCTATTCGCTGCCCGTTAAGGGTTTGATTCAATAATTTTATCCGCTCCCTTGTCAGCTGAAGGCCAAATCCCTCGGTGTTATCATTTTCATTAAACCCTTTGCCATTGTCATTTACGCTAACCACCATACCGTTATTCAATTTCTCAAACACCACCGTCAACTGCCCGTTTTCCTGCAGCGCCGATATGCCATGTTTTACAGCATTCTCTACCAACGGTTGTAAAAACAAAGCCGGTATTTCAAGGGCGTTGGCATCTATTTGTCCGTCCACTTTAATTTGATAGCCGAACCCAAAACGCAGTTTTTCAAGTGCCAGGTAGTTCTCCAGTATCTTTATTTCGGTAGAGATGCTGACAAATTCCTTATCACTGGCTTTTAACGAATCGCGCATTAAATTGCTGAACCCAATTAAATATTTCGATGCGTTCTGCGAGTCATTTTTGGTGATAAAACCTTGTATGGAACTAAGGGCATTAAACACAAAATGCGGGTTAAACTGCGACCGGATAGATTTGAGCTCAGTCTGCACCAATCGTTTTAAGGTGCTTTGTTCTTTTAGTTCTTTCGCTTGCTTTCCTGATCGCCATAGCAGGAAAAGAAAACCGCCGGCCAATATACCAAGCAAACTTAAAGCAGCTTTAGCCCATACCGTTTGATACCATGCCGCATTTATAGTAAAAGCATAGCTGCAAATATTATTGCGCTGTACGCTATAACGAATTTTTAGCCGGTAGTTTCCGGGAGACAGATTTTTGAGCCAAACCAAATTAAAATCAAAATCATTTATTGCCCAGCCTGTGCTGTCTTTTCCGTTTACCAGGCTGTATTCAATAATTTTCTTTGATTTAATAATATCATCCAGGTAAAAGATGAGGTTATTTTCATCATGCCGAAAGTTCCTTTTTAACTTCAATAGAACAGAATCCTTACTCCAGTCCCTCCTGTTAGTAATTTCTGCTGCGCTTGTCCATTGCTTTTTAAAAATACTTAAAAAATCGGGTAGCTGGGCAAAGGTGAATACACCGATCACCCTTGGCTGCCATTTTACCCAATAAGCCGATATGGAAGTTATGATACTATCTGGCATGCTTGCCCGGCGCACCTGAAAAGTAAGGGCATTACCCCATGAGGCTTTAAATTGCCCTAAATAAGCCGAAACCTCATCTACCTTATCCGGATCGGCAATTTTTGTCATTATATAGGCTTTGCAAAACAGCTTGGGCTTTGTCCAGGGCAATACCGTTTTTTGCTTATTCTCGATAACTCTGAACTGATAGTCGTCAACATTTTTAGGGTTGATGCCATTAACGGTTATAACTATCCCTGATGAATCAAAAATAGGTATGGCGTATTTGCCCGCGTAACCATCAGCAAATTGCACATACGATTGCGAGCCCGGGTTGCCGTACTCTCTTAACCTGGGTATCTTTTGAACTGCCTGGGTATAATTCACCGCCAGTTTATTGGAATAAAATGCGGTGATCAATACGTTTTTACCAGGATGCGATGAGTGATCCCGCTTGATATTAGGATTATCGTAATTGAAAATTGTAACGGAAAAATATTTACGAATGGAATCGCCATGGCTATCATTCCGAATGACCGGATTGACACTATCAAGGTACATTACCGGCTTTTGCGCCCGGCACCAGAGCTGGTAAAAACAGAAAATTAAGGATAATACAATACCGCGCATACGCTCCTTTTGATTATATAAATCAAAGTAAAGCTTTTAGTACGTTGTTTGCCTATGCCGATTTGAATCCGGCGGGTGTTATTTTGAATTGGGTAGCAAAGTCCCCTCTCTGGCTAGAGTTTAGCATCGCGTAACTTCAACCTAAAATATTTTAAGTTTTCAGCTTATTCACACAAACAGTAATTCACCACGCCGTCAATTCGTTTATATAAGTTATACAAAATCCCTATCTTCGAATACTTAAAGCCGTAAGCAATTTCCAGCTAATATTGCTTCAGCTTTAACCTGAACAGAATACAAAAATTCACTTATCACATACTCATGGAACAATTAAAAGTTGCTGTACTTATTTTTCCCGGCGTTGAGCTGGTTGACATGAATGGCCCGGTTGATGTTTTTTTGCATGCTAACCGCGCTTACAATACTTCTTTTGATAACCCCCGGTACAAGGTTTTTACGGTTGCCGAAACGCATGCCCTGGTTGAGGCTGAAGGCAAGGCCGTGGTGATAAAACCGGCCATGTCGATTAAAGAATGTACCGAGGCAGATATCATTGTCATTCCTGGCAGGATAGCCTTTACTGCTGCCGCAGATTCTATCCCGGCAGATCAGGCCATTATCGACTGGATATCCATGATGGCGGGTAAAGGCTCTACCATCCTGTCGGTTTGCGTGGGCCTGTATTCGCTGGCCCCTACCGGGCTGCTCGACGGTAAAAAAGCAACCACGCATTACCTGGCTATGTCGTACGCCGGGAAAACATGGCCAAAAATCGAGCTAATTAAAAACGTTCGCTATGTTCACGACGGGCAGTTTGTTACCACCGGTGGCATCACTTCGGGCATCGACGGCGCCCTTTACCTTGTTAAACATAACGACGGACATATAGTGGCACAGATGGTAGCCGATATAATGGTGTACAATCGCGAGGCCCCGCTGCCGCCTTATACCCTGCAGCCACCCTACCCTCCTATGTTCTGATGTTACTGGCTACACGGAGTAATTATAAAAACGCCCACTATTGTTAACAGCGGGCGTTGCATTTCGGTACCGGGTGTTAAACTACGCTCAGGTGGAATGCTTTACTATGTGCTGCCTGCGCAGTCGCTGGTGCTGTTGTCAAACTTTTAAAAGCTGGGGTTGGCGCCCCGGCAGCGCTCAGCATCCTGGTGGCATTGGCATTGTTG
>Ga0105237_10009777_pt1 | contig 10257 bp, 8 predicted proteins | sample KBSC24metaG_FD_81520 | JGI IMG/M metagenome (GOLD analysis project Ga0105237, IMG submission 81520) | Corn rhizosphere microbial communities from Kellogg Biological Station, Michigan, USA - KBS C2-4 metaG | ecosystem: Host-associated > Plants > Roots > Rhizosphere > Soil | place: Michigan, USA... | reverse complement strand
CATCCTTCCCGCTGGCCTTGAACCCTGGTCAGACCTTGGCTCTCAACGTCCAATTCCATCCGACGAACGCTGGATCGGTCACCGGGCAACTCACCATAAATAGCAACTCTTCCACCAACCCCAATGCAGTAATAAACCTGAGTGGCACAGGCACCGTCACGACGCCGGCACTAAACTCTCTCACCTGCAGCAATGCGACGATGACGAGCTCCGGTACGGATGCCTGCTCAGTCGTGCTAAGCAGCGCTGCACCGAGTGGAGGGTTCAATGTCACCCTGGCAAGCAGCAGCACCCTCGTTTCGTTGCCATCTTCGGTCACAGTTCCAGCTAACGCAACGAGCGCCAGCTTCGGCGCAACAGTGTCTTCCTTCAGTTCGACTCAGACCGTTACACTAACTGCCAGCGCCAACGCAATATCAAAGAGCTTTGCCCTGCAGTTGAATGCCGCGACTGCAACATTGAGCATCAATGCGTCAAGCGTGTCGTTTGGAAGCGTAGTGCTGAACAACCCTTCCACGCAGGCGATCACATTGACATCGACTGGGACAGGGCCCGTCACCGTTAATTCTGCCTCTGTGACAGGCACAGGATTTACGGTTTCCGGGTCTGCCTTCCCCGTCACTCTTAACCCAGGCCAGGCATTGACTCTGAGCGTACAGTTCGATCCAACGACCACGGGATTGGTTACAGGTCAATTGACCATCAAGAGCAACTCTTCCACCAACTCAACCGCGGTGATCGGTTTGAGCGGCACCGGTGCTCCGCACGAGGTTGACCTGACGTGGAACGCACCCGCCACCGGCTCCGGCGATCCCATCGCGGGCTTTCATGTTTACAGAGCACTCAGCGGCAGCTCGTCGTATCAATTGGTAAACTCTGCCAGCGACGTGCAAACGTCCTATGCCGACACCACTGTCCAGAGCGGGAATGCGTACGACTACATCGTCAAGAGTTTCGACGCATCCGGAATGGAGAGCGATCCCTCCAATACGACGACTGTGACGATCCCCTAGTGCTATGGCTCAGTGGTAAGCACGATCTAGATGGCCGCACCGACAAGCTTCAAGATTTGATCCGCAGCGGGGATGACATCCCCGCGACGGCCGGAATAGCAGCCTGCCTTCGTGACCGCCTGTAGAAAAGTCGTCGTCATCGCTGGCGATTCAGCCAATGCATGTGGCGTGTTTTTCAACAAAATCAGTACGGCCTCGCCTTGGGGGACTTTCTGAACGCTCCACACCGATCCGGCCTCGTACTCCAGGTTCAGAATCCAGCCAATTGGAACCGGGCCGCCTGCAAAACATGCATTGAACTCTTCCGGAAGTGTTGGGGATTGCCGAGGCTTTCCATTTCGAAGGAGCATGGGCCGAGGATATGGGTGCACCAGCCCGTGTTCGTCTATCAATGCATACTCGTCTGAGAGATAGATCGCTCCACGCCGCAGCAATTCAGCCACCATTGATGATTTTCCGGCATGCGAAGAGCCTGGAATCAAGAGGGCTCGACCGCCCAAAACAACCGCCCCCGCATGCACTGCATACAGGTTGCTGAGGTGCTTGATCACGACATCGTCCAGTGCCTTTATGGAAGCGAGCACTGCATCCATTACGTCGCAAGCTGTTGCGACCTCTGCACCATCGACCGATATCTGAAACCGCTCTCGGAGCTTTTTGACGCAAACAAGGATTTGTGGAGGATCTAACGGACTGTCACTTTTTGGCAGAGGAGGAAAGATATAGCGGACGAGCATGTCGTAGGCTTCACGACAGGCCGTCTCTACACGAATATTACAGTCCAGCGCACGAACACTGAAAGCAAAGATGCTCGACATAGGGATGCGTGGCCAGATGGATGCGATACTCCGACTTTATCTGCAATGGCGATCGTAAAGACCGCCATTGCCGGAATATCATCGAATATCACACTTCAATCGTTCGCGTAGTCTCGGCGCACCTTTGCGCGTCGAAAGCTATGTGACCATCAGTGCGCTGACTCAAGACTATCTGAGCTGGTCTTGAACGTAGATGCCCACTTCGGAGAGTTGCAATATCAGTGTTTCAAGCTTGAATGCTTGGGGACGCTAACTTGCGGCCTACCCCCAAACGGGCTGTCATTTGACTTGGCATCTTCAGCGTGTGCCTTTTGTTCTCCGACGGTCAAAGAAACAACGAGTGGCAAGGCCGCCGCACTCAGACCCGCTAGAACCGCGCGACGAGTGGTCTTCGGCCATTTCCCTGAGGTGCTCACAAGCTCTCTCTCTTCAAGTTGCCGAATTGCCTCTTCGGCAAGCTCTTCAGTCACACTGGGGTCAAAGGAACGACGCATCTCGGCCGTGATTTCAGACAGCGTTGTCGGAGCACTGCAGGCGTCCCAGGCAGCGCCGGCAGTCGCATTCAATGCGAATACCGTTTCGTTGTTGGAGTTGACTATCACCCGGGAGCCGTCGGGGAGACCGTTTACTACAAGATCACTTGAGTTCACACGCTCTACGTGCATGGAGACTTCTCCTTCTTGATCCAAAATCGAAACGGGGTTTGGGGGACTACTCGGCAAATATACCTCGATTCGCATTGGGCCAATAGAGATTACGACGAGTCTCGGTTGTCCTAAGTAATCGTCTACATCGTTTAGGTAATATCCCGCGCTCGGTACTTTGTGTGTAGATACTAGAGAAGCTTATGTTGGAAAAATTGTGGTAGTGGGAGTTCCGTCGCCACTGACATCAGCAGCGATGTCTTTGTTCGAGTCTCACGAGACTGAATCCACCACTGAATTTCCGTTTTGTTTAGTCCTGTCAAATATGCAGTTCTGTATATATTGACGACATCGAGTGGAGAGGAGTCGCGCACAATGTCACCTGATCGTGAGTCTTGTGAACTCCTGCGCGAGATCGTCCGACCTGAGACTCAGGTGAGTGCTGATCGAATTGCTAGGATCCTGCCGACCATTCAAAACTGGGATGCGCTGCTCACCCTTGCACGAAGTCACGGTATACTCCCCCTTTTGTATCTCCGCGTCGTGAATCAACAGGCAGATATTCCTCGATCGTCGTTCGAGCGCATTCAGTCGGATTACAACCGCAATGTTCTGCACAGCCTCACCAATGCGGCGGAACTCATAAGTGTGCTCAAGGATCTGTCTGAGAAGAGCATTCCCGCAATGCCATTCAAAGGTGTCGTGCTTAGTGCTACAGCCTACCGCGATCTCGCCGCGCGACCAGCTGGCGACTTAGATGTACTGATCTTCTATCGTGACCTTATTCCGGCTGCGGCTGCCTTACTAAATCGAGGTTATGAGCTAGAAACTTCAACGCGCGAAGATGGTTCACCGGCGATTGAAAACTACTACGAATACCATTTCGAGCGGCAATCGGACGGAATGGTTCTCGAGCTTAGATGGAGGCTCGAGCTGACCCAGCCGCGGTTCAGGCGCAACCTTGGCATGGACTGGGTGTGGCCGGCCAAGAGATCAACGCTCCTTGCAGGGGCCGAAGTTCCAGAAATGGAGCCTGAGATAGCTCTACTAGTGTTGTGCATGCACGGAAGCAAACACGTGTGGTCCAGGCTTATCTGGATTTGCGACGTCGCCCGCTTATTAGAGACCCACCCTGGAATGAACTGGAAGCGAGTCAGATCAGAAGCCAAGGCCCGAGGTCTTTCGCGCGCCCTGGCACTAGGAGTCCTACTTGCGCATCGCGTCGGCGAGGCTGTCATCCCCGAGGCTGTTTTGCGTGTTTTCGAATCAGATTCGACCGCACGCAGCCTTGCTCACCATATAGCGGATAATCTGTTCGAGCGTCCCGGCAGTACTCCTGAAAGCAGGCTTCCCTATCACGTTCAACTGCTCGGATTCAACGATCGGATGAAAATGTTATTCTCGATTGACTTTCTCCGTCCCAATGCGCGAGACCGAGCTGTAGTCGGGTTGCCGAAAGCACTCGAGCCCCTCTACTTCTTTATCAGGCCCTTCAGAATATTGTGGGACAAAACTGCGCGATAGGGTGGCCACCCGAATCATTTACTGAGTAGATAATACCCGACATGGAAACATTTACACAGTTATGCGCAATACTCCATTAAAATTTCGCCGATAGAGCCTATCTAAGTTGCACAAATCAAAAACCAAAATAATTTTCCAAGCGTGTGCAACCCTTTGGCACTGACTTTGCTCACGAAAGCACTGATACTGGGCCAAAATTACGCATACATGCCGGACGCGTTGCGAATTTCGAAATGCAGATTCGTCTGCACGTATCGCGCAGAAGGAGGGGAGGTCACGCACTGCAGCGCGGAGTTACTCGCCATCTAACAATTCCGGGCATATTCAAACTCTTCAGAGATTCCACTCAAATTCCCCATTGGTCGATCAACGGGCCATCTCGCTCCGTACACGTGTTCTTTGTCATGATCAGGCGCACAGACGTTCGCTAAGTCACACCGCCAAAGAATCACCAGGAGAAAGCACTGCCATTCGAAAAACTTCATACCAGCAGGAAACTCGTTCGGTGTCGGAAGTCGTGCTCTTCAAGTGCGTCCAGCATTCTGCAAATTTTTTCCAGCACAAGTGATCGCTGGCCGCTTCCATTTTTCTACGCGTCGACCAAAATAACAGGTGCCAGGGCACCTGCGGAGGAGAAGTAGATGTACAAGCTTCAGATCCGGCCGCCATCGGGCCGCGAACGTGCAACACCGCATTCTTTGCCATCCGAAAACAGCTCGCAACTCTCTCAACGAAGCGCAGATCATTCCCTACAAATCTTTCAACCAAAGTTCAATCCCGGGAACACCTTCCTTTCTCTTCTTATCTGTCTGCTGTCCGTCACCTTCACCGGTTGTGGAGGCTTGGTTTGGAATCCGTCAGTAGTAGGATCCATCACTCCGACACCGGGAACAGTCAAATTCGGCCCAGTACTGGTTGGTAAGAAGGCAACCACCAGAGTTGCACTCGGCAATCAGAGCTCTTCACCAATAACAATTTCGAAAATTGACGTGAGCGGGCCTTCGTTTTCCCTTGACCAGGGCAATGTTCTTCCTTTGACTCTCTCAGCAGGTTCGACCTTAAGCGTGAATGTGCATTTCGTCCCTTCTGCCACTGGGACGCAGACCGGGAGAGTCATGATCGCAAGTAACTCCACAACCAGCCCTAATGCAGTGGTTGCCCTGACCGGAACCGGCAGTACGAGCGATGGCCCCGCGTTGAGCGCGATCTCGTGTGGTACACAATCGCTCGCAGCACTGCAAACAAAAGCATGCTCCGTGTACTTAAGCGCAGCTGCCGTGGACCCATTCGTGGTTTACCTGACGAGCAACAATGCAGCCGTCAAAGTGCCGACTGCAGTAACTGTAAGTTCAGGGGCGACCAGTACGGGTTTCAATACGATAACTTCGGCGATCAACACCGCTCAATCAGTGACTTTGACAGCAAATGCAGGAGGAGTTTCTCAAACAACCAACATTCAACTCAACCCCGATCCATCCCAGCCAACTGCTGGACACGAGGTAAAACTAACCTGGGATGCACCGGCTAGTTCGGTAGATCCGATTGTCGGATTTCACGTCTATCGGACTGGCGGTACTACGTCCACGTACAGCCTCTTGCAATCAGTAGTCGCCACTCAGACGGCATACTCCGACACCACGGTCCAGGGCGGACTTACCTATAACTACGTTGTGAGGAGTGTTGATGACGCAGGCGTGGAAAGCGGGCCATCAAATATGACTAGCGTCGCAATTCCCTAGAAGCGTAGTCCGCCTTGACTGAACGCCACCTTTTGAGCAACTATCTGTGCTCAAAATGGTGGTGCGCAAGGCTCCAGGGAAGGCCGCTTAGTCGCCAATTGCATCGCTAGCGAAGTCGATGATTTCGTCGGCGATCGACAGACAGGCTGTTGCCGCTGGGCTAGGTGCGTTCAGTACATGAAGCGCACCCGCCTGGTGGGCAAAGTGGAAGTCCTGGACAAGTTCCCCGCTCGGCGAGAGAGCCTGCGCCCGCACTCCGGCGCCACCCTCCATCAGATCGTCAATCTGGAGCTCTGGGACGAGCCTTTGCAGCGAATGGCAAAACAGTGGTTTGCTGAATGAGCGCTTGAACTCATCCCAACACATCGATGGATATCGTAGAAGAAACCGCCAGAACCCAGGATAGGTTGCAGTTTCGATGACGTCTCGAAGGCAGAAGTCCGTGGAATGATATCCCTCTCGCGCGAATGCCAACACTGCGTTAGGTCCGGCTTCGATTCCACCGTGAATCAATCGAGTGAAGTGCACGCCAAGAAATGGAAACTTCGCATCAGGAACTGGGTAGATGAGGTTCCGAACCAGATGTTGACGCTCCGGCCTAAGCTTGTAATACTCACCGCGAAATGGAACTATCTGAGTTGGATCCCGGTTGCCTGCCATTGTGCTCAAACGATCGCTGTGAAGCCCAGCACAGTTAATTAGGAACTCTGCCTCATAGTCGCCGCTCTTGGTGTGGATTCTCCAACCATTTTGGTTCTTGAGGTTGATAACTTCCGAGGAGAATCTGATCTCGCCTCCCCGCAAGTTGATCTCACGGACCATTGCTTCGGCAGCGGACGTGAAGTCTACAATCCCTTCTTGTGGCACACGGATCGCTGCTAGACCCGCAGCATGCGGCTCGTATTCTCGAATCTGCTCAGGTCCGAGGAGTTTGAGGCCATCGAGGCCGTTTGCGGTTCCACGTTCCAGAAGCAAGTGCAGGCGAGGAACTTCCTCCTCCTCGGTCGCCACGACAATCTTGCCGCACAACTCGAAGGGAACGCTATGCTGCGAACAGAATTCAACCATTCTTCGAATTCCCTGCACCGCCAGGCGAGCCTTCTTCGATCCGGGCTTGTAATAAAGTCCGCAGTGCAAGACCCCACTGTTGTTCCCAGTCTGGTGCTTCGCTGGGCCCGTCTCCTTTTCTAATACGAGGACCTGAACACCTGGATGTCGCAACAGAAGTTGGTAAGCTGTCGCCAACCCTACGATTCCACCACCAATGATGGCGACTCTCATTTTGGATCTCACGCTTTCAACAAAACACCAGGGCTAGTGTCCCGTTGAGGCTCGATGGGCTCACGAGACCACGTCTGTTCGCACTTCGTTGTTAGAGTTGGATTGGCGCCGGCACTCTTCAATCATCCCCGCCGCTTTCCAAACATTCAACTTGCTCGAAAATCTTCGTCGAGAATCGATGCTGCACATCCACCGAGCGGCCCATGTACATAGCCGACGAAGCAAGTACACGGGGATACCAGCAACGTACCACCTTGTATCCTTCGGAATGCCATGTTCTCTTATATCCGCCCGAGCCTTGTCGAACCACCACCGCAGGAAATAGGCCTCTCGAAGGCGATCGTGCGACACGGGATGGTACACCACCGCCGATGGCTCGTACCAAAGACGTTCTCCGCCTGAAAGCAATCGAGACCCAAACTCGGTATCTTCACTGCGGATTTCGGATCCAGGTTGCGGCCCGAGATCAGTGCGGAAAACACCGTACTTTGAAAACATCTCTTTGCGAAACGCCATGTTGGTCCCGAACGGAGGCTCTCTGAGTTCAAAAGAATCGGGTCCAAGGTCGAAGATGGCCAGCGGAGCAAGTGCATAACGGGCAGTCGCCTCAAGCCATCGAGGTGGCATGAAACCTGCTTCAGGTAGGATACGTCCACCTGCCCCAGACCACCTTCGGTCATCGAGGACGCAGGTCAACTTGGCGAGCCACTCCGAATCAACGACAACGTCGTCATCCATAAACGCCAGAACATCCGCGTCTGCTCCGAGAATTCCAGAGTTGAGGGCGTGAGATTTACCTTGTCTTGGTTCGAACATGTAGTGGAAGTGACCCGGAAATCGTTCGCTGTAACTTTCAACGACGGAGCGAGTTTGGTCGCTGGAGTTGTTGTCCACTACGAGCACATTCCAAGGAACAGAATCCGGCATGGCCGAGCGCGCGACGCTCTCAAGCGATCGAGCCAGACTGTCGCATCGGTTATAAGTGCACAAGATCACCGAAATCTTCATGGTAGGCGCGGGCTACCTTCACTGCTTGATGAATCCTTCTTTTTGGTTCTTGCCTCAGTCCAGACTTTGCGCATCTCTACCATTTGGCCAAAGGTCATCCAGACTGTACCTTTAAAGAAGAACCTCCGTTTGGGATCCAATGCGAACAACCAATTGAACGCTCTCACCGGGAGAGCCGTAACTGCAAGCTTCGGGATAGTGAAGCACCATCTTGGAATCCCGTACACATCCGGCCGTCGGCGGCCTTCACGAAAGTCTGATCGTCCCAGATTGAACCAGAATCTCAGAAAGTAGCTCTTCGTCAGGCGACTCTCGGGAACGCCATGATAAACAACTCCTGATGGCTGGTACCAAAGGCGTTCACCGTGAGACATAAGCCGACGCCCAAACTCTGTGTCTCCATTGCTCAACATGCTTCCGGCACTGCGGTCGAGATCTGTTCTGAAGTATCCGTATTTCTCGAACATCTCCTTGCGAAAAGCCATGTTGGCACCGAAGGGAGGCTGTCGTGTGTCACCTTCATTTTCACCGAGATCGAACAACGCGAGCACACCACCCAAATTGAACGGGCCCTCGAGAGCTAGCCAGCTTGGACATTTGAATTCGTTTGCCGCTACGACTCTTCCCCCAGCTCCAGCCCACTTGCCGCTCCGCAATGAAGAACTAATATTCTGCAGCCAATTTTGGTGGACGATAACATCATCGTCTGTGAAGACGAGGATTGCGCCCCGAGCCACGCGCACCCCAGCGTTTCGCGCAAAACACAAGCCTTGTTGCGATTCCAAAACGTATCGGAAGCGTCCCGGGAAGCGCAGACCGAAACCCTCCACAACCTGTCGAGTCTGATCAGTTGAATTGTTGTCGACGACGACGATTTCCCACTCGATACCTTCTGGGACAGAGGACGCTGCAACGCTCTCCAACGCATTCGCGAGACTATCGCATCGGTTGTACGTGCACAGAATTACAGATACGTTCATCGTATTTGGGGCCGCACCGGGCGAATAGCGTAATATCAACGCGTCTTAATTACTTCTCGAGATCCAATCTGCTTTGGTTAAATGGGTGGACGTCCTGGTCGACAGATTGTAAATCTCTTTCATCTGGCCTAGTGTCATCCATACAAAGCCCTTGAAAAAGAATCTCCGCTTTGGATCGAGCGCGAACAACCAGTTGAACGTCCTCAGTGGGAGCACGGTCAAGGCAATCTTCGGGACCGTAAGCCACCATCTTGGAATCATCCAGACGTTTGGTTTTTTTTCAGCCTCCCGCATGCTGGCACGTCCATGATCGAACCAAAATCTCAGTAAATACTGCTTAGTCAGACGCTCCTCTGGCACTGCGTGGTAGACGACAGCCGAAGGCTCATACCATATGCGTTCGCCAGCCGCCATGACGCGGCGACCAAACTCAGTATCTTCATTACGAATTTCACTTCCAGGGCATGGGCCCATATCGATACGAAAATCGCCGTGTCTTTCAAATACCGATTTCAAGAAGGCCATGTTGGTACCAAACGGGGGACAGTCGAGCATGCGCCCCTTGTCTCCCAAGTCAAACAGAGCGAGCATTCCAGCCACCGAATAAGGACCTTCCAATGCCAACCAACGCGGTGGCATTAACAACTCCTGCGAGAGAATTCGACCCCCTGCACCGGACCACCCACCTTGAAGCAAAGGTGCCGTCAGGTTTTGTAACCAAGTCGGCGCGACAAGAACATCGTCGTCCATAAAAGCCAACACATCTCCACGTGCCTGCGTTATTCCCGTATTGAGTGCATTCGACTTTCCTTGTTTCTCTTCGAAGATGTAGCGAAATCGGCCAGGATATTTATCGCAAAAACTCTCGACGACGCTGCGTGTCTGGTCCTTCGAGTTGTTGTCCACCACTTGCACTTCCCATTCGATCGATGCTGGAACCTCGGATGCAGCAACGCTTTCAAGCGCCTTCGCAAGGCTTTGGCTTCGATTATAGGTGCATAAGATTACGGTGATTTTCCTCATATTGATTCACAATCAGGCGCAGGCTTAAGGTCGTTTCCCGAACTGGCTAACACTTAGCCTGCGGTTGATTCATGACAGACTAGATCTCCGACCTTTTGAGCCTCGCACGCGCGCCGACGCGCAATAGCTCGAATACGACTGCGCAGCTCGTGCCCTGCATTCAAATGTTCGGTAGCCACTTCGCAGACTCGAGTACGGTCTACCGGTGATGGTAAAGCTGAAAAAGT
>Ga0105237_10009775_pt1 | contig 10257 bp, 13 predicted proteins | sample KBSC24metaG_FD_81520 | JGI IMG/M metagenome (GOLD analysis project Ga0105237, IMG submission 81520) | Corn rhizosphere microbial communities from Kellogg Biological Station, Michigan, USA - KBS C2-4 metaG | ecosystem: Host-associated > Plants > Roots > Rhizosphere > Soil | place: Michigan, USA... | reverse complement strand
GAATATCGTTTAATATGAACAAACCAACCACCCCACTTTTCATGCGTCCAATTTACTTCATTTGGAAATCTACAATCACTAATAAAAATTACGTGCTTACTTACATCACGAATACTTGAAATATGTTGAATTTGTTCATCAACTTTATCTACCCAATATTTACCGTTTGTTTGAAATCTTTTTTGACATCCGTGAGCAACTAATAACGGACGAATGACAGTTTTTTCTTCTGTGTTGTCCGTCCAAACATCAATACCATAAAATTCTTTAATAAATGGGCCAATCTCAATCTTCAAGGCATCGGCAAAAGCCAATTTCTCCGAACTATAACCATTCTCTGTAAGAATTTTTCGTGCAACTTTTACAAAGGTATCTTTGCCTGCTCGAGCGAATCCGCCGACGCCTATTACGATTGGTTTATTCTTCATTATTAGTAGTGCTTTCTTTCATTGCGGCATCAATTTCTTTATCTGTAAAACCGAAGTCTCTACAGAAATTTTCCAATTCATTGATACCATCTTTTTTTGTTAAAAGTAAAAGAGCATAATCTTTTGCTTCTAATTTTGATATTTCAAAATATTTGGAAATTAATTCAACAACAACATCACTAACTTGACTTTTTGGTGGTTTTACCCAAGCATAATAATTTCGGTCTAATGGAATAAGACCAATAAGAAGTTGATAAAATTGTGGTGAAGGAATTTTATCGAAGTATTTGAATAAGTCGGATATATCGGACAATAACGAAGGATTCATACTCAACGCTTTCAAAATCATGAAATGAGAAAACGTTTTTTTATCCAACTCGGTAAGATTTTTGAAGTAATCGGGGTCTTGGATAGTTCGGATATGTTTGATGTGGTCAAACAATCCTATACCCTTAATCGTGCCCTCTTCCTTTTTCTTACGACCTTTACGCTTGGTTTCTACTGTCGATTCGGAGTTGTTTTTTGGCGCTTTTGTCATATCTTCTTATAATACGATGTAATTCCTTAAACGAAGATACTATCACGTTCTGATTTCTCTGTAAAGAATTTATATCGTTTACAAGTTTCTTATTCGCCAATTCCAATTGTTTTATTTTTTTCGTATGTTGACTTAGTAGCCAACCACAGAAAATTGTCCACAACGATGATAAGACTATTACTAATATGTTAATTAGAAGTATCATCTGTGTCAATTGGTTCCGAATTTATTTGTGGTAAGTGAGGTTTAGGATGAACATATCCATCCTTCACTTCTTTGAATTTTTTACTTTTGCGGAAGTTTTGGTCGTGCCTATCTTTCTTCCACCTATCGTTTTTTCTGAATGTTCTTCCCATATATTTAACGACCTACAGCATCAAAAAAGAGTTTTTTAGATTCTTCATAATCCTGACCAGTCATTACGTTATAAAACAGTTTGTTAGGATTCAACCTATTTTCTGCTTTGAGTTTCTTATATCTTTCTATTGCTTTTGGCTTCCACCAATCCACTATGGCTTTGGTGTCTTCTTTAAATAGTGGCTTCATCACTAATTTATCCTCTGTAATTTGATTACATAGAAATTCTTTTGTGTTTTCATAAAAACAAGAATAATACGCACCACGTTCAAATCCGTGCATAAAATCCGTTTGTTTTATCCCACACGCCTTGAATATCATCGCCAAAACCCTATTCTTTGCGCCTGTGACTGGGCCAGAGACACCTTCCTTCTGTGTCATAGCCTTGTCATATTCATCCTTCATATGTTGTTTCAACCAACCATGCCAACTCTCATATCCTTTTTCATAAGGTTTGATGGCAATCTTACCTTTGGTCATCCCAACAGGTTTCCACCACTTGAGACTGTTATACATGGAAAATCCACCATAGAGACTTGTAGTTGTCATACCAACCAATTTGCCTGGATTTGACTCCCCAAGAGAAGGATTTTCCCATTCATTCCTTACAACTCCAGAAGTCACTAAAGCAGCGGTCAATTTACCACCAAGAAAATTACTTCCCAATGGTTGAGTTGGAACGATAGTAGTTCCAATTGCCGAATGTCTTAACATTTTATTCTTTAGTTTATTTTCAGGAGTCCAACCAATAAACTTGTCTCTGTCAGAGATACAAATAACATCACTGGCTATTGAAGATATACCCAAAACTTTTCCTGATACTTCATCCACCATCAAAAATTTGATAAATCTTCCTGGAGCCTGATTGTATTCTGCACTACTACAATAATAACGTAGAGTAGTCCACAGTCTTTCGAGATATTCAGTATTTACAACTTTTACCGCAGGTTGTAAATTTGTTATTTCTTTTATGGTGAGTTCTTCATCATTCAAATCTGTGGGACTCCAGATTTGTGCTTTTGCCTGGCCGGCAAATTCTTTTATGAAATTTGTAAGCAACTGCATTTCTTCCCACTTCTTACGAAATGTAAATTCTTCAACTGACAAATCGGACAACCAATTTAAGTTATCAAGAACTTTTTTCTTATTTTCTTCAATGTCAAAAGCATCTTCACCAGTAGCCAGTTTTATGGCATCGTTACTAATATACTCTCCACCATTGTAGTTTTCTTTCTTTTTTGCTTCGAAAGCCTTTTTCTTGACTTCCTCTGTTCTTGGTTCGAAATTAAAAAGTTCCGCAATATTTGACATATACTTATATTGTATGGCCACAACATCCAAAGTCAACAGTAAAATTGTTATAAAAACTACTCCACCGAAGTTCTTTCATTGTTTTCGTTTGAGTGAATCATCCTATGCTTTGTTTGACATAAAAATGGATATGCCTATAGTAATAGGGTCTTTAGCAATTATAAAATCTACAAAACTTCCACAGAATTCAATAGTGTTTTATTATAAGATTGGAACAAATGGGTATTTTGAAAAAGCACCAGATAAAACAATCGAAGTGAATGGAGAAGTGCCACATCAAAAGGCGCCTTTAAGATATCACTATGTAGGAAAAGACGAAACAATATATCACGTATTCAAATTAAGTTCTGTGCTATATGTGTTGTGGGATTCGGATATAAAAACTCCGATTGTTTATGGCTCAAATCAAAAATTACAAGCCGTAATAAACAAAACACCAAAAGGGTCAACCATCTATTATTACAAGGAAGACCTTTCAGTGAAAAATTCTTTCAAATTTTATATGATGTATGAAGGGAACAAGGAATGATTACATTCTTAATGTAATATCAAATTCACATTCTTGTAGATTATCTTTCAAACCACCCATCAAAGCAATTTCCATCTGAATGTCAGTTGGGTCAAGACTAATCTTAGTTATTGTGTTTTTCTTTGTATCAAGGATACCATACATATGCAAATCAATCAGAGTGGACTTTTTGGTTTTTTTCGACTTCTTCTTTTTAAGCATACGTATGGTATTATTGAAATTTATTGATTAAGCATTGACCACCGGCGTTGCCACGGCAATGTTGGTTACAGGTGTAACAGTAGGTGTTACGGTTTGTTGATTTGTGATTTCCATGACAGGCATAACCTTTGCCATTGAAATGGATATTCCGTCGGTTGTTGCTTTTTCGACTGCCGACTGCTTGACTGGTCTCATTGCGAATACCAATTGAGGTCTTCCTTTGCCGGAATTTCTTTGACCAATGACAGCGACCAAATTTTCCTCTGTGACTGCTTTATTCAAACGAACTCTTAGAGTGATATCTGACCCTGACGTTGTAAGCATATGATTGTTTCCTTCAATCAATGTGTCAATGGTAAAATAGGTATCATGTGAAGGCCACGCGATGACCTGTTTTGTCTTGTTTTTACGTTGTGTTTTTCTAATGCTCATAATTATTTCCTTTTGTGTTCCTATAAGTTTGGAATCTATAACCGAACACGTTACTATAAATTCCTCGTTTTGTCAATGGTTTTTATCATTCCTTCGACAAAAACAATCTGTTAATTGTTCTTGCAATATCAGTAACGTTTTCAACATCAATGAATTGTGCATCCTTCCCATACATCTTATCAAACATCTGCCTATAAGTCAACTGTCTATTTTTAGACACTTGACCAAAATTATATCCTGGCATTGACACCGGCGACATATAATCATCGCTGTGAATAAAATAACTCAGTATTTTGACGCCCTTTGCACGTATTTTGTCAACTTGGGTCTTTGTATGTAAAGCCCCAATCTCACCTGTATAATTAAGGCTCACACGGTATCTATTGTTGTGTGGTGTAAGGGCGTAGGCCGGTTCGCCATCTGATATGTTCAAGAAGTAATGTTCTTGTTCAGTTGACCTTTTACCGATAATAAATTCTTCCGCAATAGACTCAAAAGCCAGACCTTCCGGTGTTGCTCCATTAGCACAGAGATAAGGGAAAAGATGTCTGACCTTGGAGATTTTATCAACCTTCGAATCATACGCCAACACAATATATGGTAGTTCACTTCCATTTGCCTTACTGTATATTGTGCTTCTAAATGACACCGATACAGCCAAATTTTCTACCATTGACGCGGCAACACAAATCGCTACCACACACGTCATGGTAGGACACCATTTGGTATCCAATTGCATAGAACCACTCGCATCCACAGAAATGTGAAGTCTCAGTTTATTGTATTTTTCAATCCTTACTCGGTTAAAAATGCCTTCAATTCCACATCCAATATCAGCAAGCAATCTTCTTTCAATTTTACCAGAAGTTTTTCTGATATACTTGATGTGGTTTTCTTCTCCACGTATTTGAAGTTTCTTACCAAGCATTTTACCCAAAGTAAATCCTTTCACTACGGCATCTTCATATCGTTTAACAGGGCCTCCTAATGCCCCTGGAGCATTTCTATCTTTTGCCGCCAAGGGAAATATTGATTTACCTGCATCAATCAATTTCTTTGATAATTTTTTTACTACAACGGAATCTACCGCCGCTTGTGTATAGTCCCCTGTCAACCCATACCCTGTAGGAACTAAAACGATGTCGGAATTTTCAATTGCTTCAAGAACCGATTGTTGTTCTCTCGTTACGCCGGTTTTAATATCATCAAATTTATGGTCAAGAATATTTCTCTGTTGATTAAACTGTTTGTTTAATTCTTTCAATTCTTCGCCGGAAAAATCGCTTATATCACCGGCATCATCAGGAGAATAAGTTTTTTCACCACCATCATTCTCTTTATCTTCTTCACCCTTTTCTTTTCCAGAATCTTCTTCCTTCGATTTAATTGGTTGATTAAACTTTTGAGTTGGAACTTTACCACTTTTTTCTGCAAGTTTTTCACTTACTTTTTGAAATGTGGCATTTGAAGATGGTTTTTGTTCTTCTTGTTTGGCAAGATTATCTACAATCAATTCAACTACTTTATAACTCAAATCCATCCGTTTTGCAGTAGTATCAAGTCTGAATATGTTGTCAATGTCAATTAACTCGGCAATCTCACGAAGGCCGGGCAAGGCATCTAAATCAGTATCTTCATTCGTCATGTTGATGACACGAAATTCATAAGATAACAAATTTGGAACTTTGAAGGCGTCTGATTGTAGAGCCTTGGAATTTGTTGAACTATTCCAAAACTTTTCATACATTGCCTTATAATATCCACGGTATCCAGGCGCTTCATTGAAGACGTAACTATCAATATATCTATCTTCAACATAATTCCAAACCCACTTACAGACATATGCAAGTTGTTCTTCGGATATGTTTTTATCCTTGGATTTTTTCTTCAATTGTAAAGGAACTGGAATTGGAATCTTTGAAAAAGTAGAATGAAATACATCAAAATCAGTTAAAAGAATATGTGATGCTTCGTGTAAAGCAATACCGACAGTCCAATCAAAATCCTTCTTATTTCTAATCGTGGATGATAGATATACAGTTTTCCCATCAGTAAAACTAAGTTGAGAATTTTCCACGGAATTGAATTGGACTGGAATATCCATGCCTGTCAGAATGACAATAAAATTTGAAACAATTCTACGGTATGCCGCCAATTGTATCAAATCAATTGAAAAATCGTCTCCGATATCTCCATCAGGCACATATTCATGTAATGACTCTTTATTGAGCCAAAAATCAGAATATGCCTGGTCTTCTAATAGGTCTTCACTCATTTTAATTGAACGGGACTCTTACCTTCCCTTTTTTACTCGGGTCGTTAATTGGAGATTTTGTTTTTGAAGCACTTACATCAATGTATTTTTGTGCAAGTTGTTTCACAAACAAACGTTCACAGTCTTGTCCGTTATCTTCGCTATAAAGCGGATAGATTGTCATTTCTGCAATCTCACCCAAAGAAAATCCATCCAATACCAATCCAGCCATTTCAATCACAGAATCCGTCGTGATAAAATTTGAAATTTTGGGATTTTCAGATTTGCAATTGTTTTTAGTATCTTCCGATATTTTTGCTATAAGATGAAAACTTTTTCTTTGTTCATCATTTGCCTCAGGATACATTATGTTTAACAAATATTCTTCTTGTTTAGCATTGAGAGTTTTCATTTCAATGATAACCGGAAAACGAGAAGTCAACGCCTTATCCATGACTCTTGTGGCAGTGTATTCGTTGCCAATGTTTGCCGTGGCTATGAATGTCACACCTTCTGCTACAGGCACTACGGAAGAATCTTCGGTTTCATCAAGACGAATATACTTTTGAGTTTTATCCAACACAGGCATCAAAATATTCCAAGCGTCATGATGACCTCTTGACAATTCATCAAGAAGAATAATTGAATTTGGGGTGCTGATTGCTTTTACGAATTCAGAAGGATGAAAGACAGTTCCGGCTTCTTTCTTAAAAGTTGTATTTCCAATTAGAGTTGCACGGGCATCTTGTGTAGAACCGAAATTGAATGAGAAGAATTGCCTGTCAGCAGCATAGGCAGCCGCAACAGATTTTGCTGCTTTTGTCTTGCCACATCTTGTCGGCCCAACAAAAAGAATGTTTTTACCCTTTAGAACAGCCCAAACGAGATACTTCCATTGCAAATCATCAATGATTAAATCGTTAGGTTTTAAGGTATTACAATCAAATAAACTCCGTTTTATTTCATCACTTGTCATTTGAGGGAGTATATCAACTCCCTATAAAAAGTCAAGTTAGAACTTCCGACTGTTACCATATCCGAAGTTGGCAGCAAATTGAGTCAATCTATTATTGAATTTATCCCACCAGCCGCCCATGACAGATTTGTATCCCTTTTGAAAGGCTTTTGATTGTTGTGATATATCACGGTCTTCGATTCCTTTTCGTCTATCGTGAACCGCATATTTCTGTCCTTTAGCAAAATCTGCCTTATCCTGTTCTTCTGGAGTGTTAAGAACTTCAAGCAAAGACTCCATCATCAATTCTTTTAGTTCTGAACGTTTCATGCACTAACTTGTTTTTTTACAAATTTAGGAGTTTTCTTATCAGACACTTTTAGTTTCTTATCGTTTTTGAACTTAGGTGCCTTTGGCTTTTCAGTCTTTGAAATGTTCTTGTTCTTGCCTGTTGGGTCTTCTCCAGGCTTGGTCACATTCTTCATAGGTTGGTCAGGCATATCTTCTTCCTTACTGACCTGTGGTTCGTTGTAATCCATATCTTTCTGTTTGGTGCTCTTAATCTTGGCATCTTCGCCATTCTTCTTTTCACCACGATTTTTGATTACATCATTTTCAGGGCCTGCGGCTTTTTGATTTACACCCTTTTCATATTCATTGTCAATAGATTTCTTATGAAGATTGTCTGCGTTGGTTCCCTTTTTCAAATCACCAAAATTTGCTTTGACAAATGCTTTAACTTGTTCCCAAGTCAACGCAATAGCACGAACACGGTCAACCAATTTAACCATGGCATCAACGTCATAGTTATTTTCAAATTTAGGACAAATACGAACATACAAAAGATTTTGTGCTCTGACAATCAATTGATTGTGGTCGTCAGTATAGACTTCCCACTTAGGGTCAATCCCATGAATCAAAGATTCCAATTCAGATAGTTGTTTTTCGTTGGTTTTATCAAGACGTTCATTACCATCTTTTCTATATCCCTTTGATACGACTTCCTTTTCATCTTTAGATGGTTCCGGTTTGGTAACGTTAGAAATCTCATTGATGGTCTTTTTAACGATATTGCGAAGCGATTCCTTCAAACGTTCCCTTGGGTCGTTTTCTCTCTTGATTTCAGAGATACATTCTCTGACAATATTTCTAAATTTTGTTATGTCGTTCATAGGTTGTTTGTCTCGGTTGTCGTCCGTATTACTATAAATATGGATATTTCAACCAAAGAACTGAATTTCTGGTGGTCTATCCACTACAATTTCTTCTATCTCGTCCTGATAGGTATTACCCTTTGGGAACGGTAAAAATGGATGTTTTAGGTTCTTTAGAATTTTCTTCTTTTCTGTCTTACTACCCAATAAATAGACGTATCTATGTTTAGTTGATTCTTTCTTTCTCCAAAAAGTATGACCGATACACTTTTTGATATGTTCAACGTTGTGTGAACCATATGTAGAAGACACCGTTCTTGAATGAACCCATTCATAGTTGGGCGGCCCTTTCAATGAAATTGAAAAATTAGGCATCAGAGCCAAAGAAGAATTTCCTTGATAATAGAAATTTGTAGCCTGATAGATGGTTCCTTTATGATTTTGTTCTCCATCTGCGTAGGATATAATCGCCTTTATCTTTGGAAAATCCTTCTTTACCATCTTCATTGATTCACTTATTGAATAACTTTCAATATTCTTACCATATCCATCGTGAATAAACAATCTTGTGAGTTCAAACACTTCATCAATTTTAATCAAAGTTGATATTGATTCTGCGGCAGAACGACCTACAGGTTGACCATAAACAACACACCCAATGAGTTTTTCGTTTACATTTTCGAAGAATGGAGAAGGTTCTACATCAGTATAGAAAATACCGTAAGCGACTTGACATAAAGACCACTTGTGAGAATAATGATTTTTTACAATCAAATCTTCTGCGAGTTTCTTTGATATCTGTCTTAAAATAACCTTGGTTACATCAAAATATTTTTCTTCCGACATAGAACCAATTATAACAGAAGGAATCGTTTATGTCAAAACCATTGTTTCGGCTTGACTCTTTAATTGAGAACCATCTTTATAAATAATGAGTTGTATTGAAGGGTCGATGGATTTTATAAAATTTGATAACATTTGTGAAGGGTATTTTGTTCCGTTTTCGTGAATAATACCAACTTTATATTTATGAGAACCACTTTTTTGAAGATTGTATAGTAACGCCTTGAAATCGCTAAACTGTTCTACATCAACATTTAAAGACTTAACAATTTCCATGTCGGCTTTAGAGCATCTACCAGTTTCGTCGTCAACCAAAAATGCTTTTGGTCTTGCGCCCAACCATCGGTTAATACTTTGTATCATGCTCATAACTTATATATGAACTTACTTATTGTTACTCTGTCGTTCCAATTCGACAATTCTATTTTTATAAGTACCCACTAGACTCTCCAAAGTGTGAACTTGTTCGGTTAGTGTGATTCTTAACTGGCTGGAAGAATCGAGTTGTTTTCTTACGTCTGATAATTCTTTTGCTTGTTGTCTTAATTCATCACGTAAATCCGCATTTTCTTGTCTAACTTTATCAAGTTCTGCCCAAATTTCAGACCTCATCTTTTCTTCTGCCAAACGAACTTGTTCAATGGCCTGATTTTGGACATCGGCAAGCACCTTTGCGTGTTGCATGCGTGCTTTTTTGTTAGAAACAATGTATGTCAACACTGCTGCTACTAACGGTGGAATAATACTCAATATGGCGCCGTCTATCATATAATAAAAAATAGGTTACGATAATACATATAAAAATCGTAACCTAAAATTTACAATTGTGTAATGAATTGTTATACTTTTACAAGTTCACAAGCACCACCAGCACACGCCGCTTCTGCTGTATGCATCGTCTCGTCATCTTCTTCTTGAAGTTTTTTGTAATCTACTTTTGACCAATGTTTAAGTAATTCGGCAAATCTTGCTTCGTCTTCAGCAGTCAAAACCGCTTCCATAGGAGCCTGTTTATAAATTTTATCGCCTGAATGAGGCAACAAAGATACTGCTGTGAAGTCTTTCTGATTATCAAACAAAAACTTAGTAACGGAATCCCATTCTTCATCTTTAACCATTACTGTGCAACTGACACTGTGGTTTAGTGGTTTCTCGTTTACTTCCGATGTTCCTGTATTTACCCAGTTTTCTTGTGTCAATTTGATAAGTTTCAAATGTTCGATGGCAGTCAAATCACTCTTGATTTTGGCCTTAT
>Ga0105237_10009773_pt1 | contig 10258 bp, 12 predicted proteins | sample KBSC24metaG_FD_81520 | JGI IMG/M metagenome (GOLD analysis project Ga0105237, IMG submission 81520) | Corn rhizosphere microbial communities from Kellogg Biological Station, Michigan, USA - KBS C2-4 metaG | ecosystem: Host-associated > Plants > Roots > Rhizosphere > Soil | place: Michigan, USA... | reverse complement strand
TAATATATATTTAACCCAAAATAATATTCTAAAAGTTAAAGAGACTTTTTATAATTTACTTTATTACTAGATAAAAAAGTTATATAGATTGAAATATTTATAAAAAAGAAAAAATAAAGAAAAAGGTAAAAGTATAATAAAAAAAAAAAATTAAAAAAAAAAAATAAGAATAATAAATTTTTATAGGATGATAAGGGATATTAGATAATTGATAAGATAAATATGATAAGATCTTCATAAGGATAGAGGGAAATAAGAAAAGATAAAAAACTAAAAAAATAGTAATAAACCAAATATAAGAAATAAAAAGGAAGTTAGTGTAACTGACTAGAATAAAATTTATAATTATCGTAAATTTCATTTGAATCTAAAACTTCAAAGATAGTTTTTCTATTAAAGTTTAAAGTTTCTGCAGCTTTTCTAATGGATAAAAAAGGCTTATCATTGACTAATTGATTATTAAGATCATAAACCCAAATTAATTTAGATTTAGTAATTTTAACATAATTTTTATTAATTTTAAACTTTTCTATTTCTCGAGAAGAAATTTTTCGACTAAAAAAATAATAATCTTTAAATAAGAATCCAGTATCTTTATAATTATTAATAGATCTAATTCTTAAACCTAAAGCTCTAAACATTTCTTGTTGAGAATTAAAAGGTTTATTATTTAAAAGCTTAAAATTTTCATCATAAACCCAAACTTTAATACTTAAACTACTAATAGGATCTCTTACATTAGGATTAGAGATTAAATTAGCTTTAGTTTAAGGGGTTATTGGAAAAGAGAAACAATTAAATCCTTTACTTATAGCGATATTTTTATCTAAAACATTTTTTATTGTGGAAGGGGAGACATTAATATAATTGGCTGCTTTATTTATACTTTCAAAAGGTTTTTCATTAATTAAATATAATGTATTAGCCGAATACATCCAAATTTTTATAGGTAAGAAACTAGGTAAGGATAAACAATTAGAAGGAGGTAACGTAAAATCATTTTTAATCTCTTTAGATAAAAAGATTAAATTTTTATAAGGGACGTAAGTGTCTATATATTTTTTTATAGTTCTTCTTCAAATTTTTAAATGAATAAAAGCTTCACCAATAGAATTAAAAGATAAAATTTTTTTAGTAAAAAGAGAATAAACCCAAATAGAATAATTAAAAGATTCTCCTTGATAAAGAGAAGAATCTTCTAATCTATAATGTTTTTGTTTTAAAGCTAATATTTGAGTTAAGGTTCTAAAAACTCTATTAGAATAATGACTAGAGAATTTTCTATTTAAAGTAGGCAGGTATTTTTTTATGTAATAAAGTTCTTTTACTTCTAATTGTTCTTCATTACACGTAAAAAGGATGTGGACAGAAAGATTCTCCCAGTCTACAACATTTATGAAAAGACCTAATCTATTATTATAATTAATTAATCTTAGGAAATGATTTCTTAATCTTATATTTAAATTAGAAGCTCTACCTATATAAAATAATCTATTATCATATTTAAATTTAATCATATAAATACCTGAAACATTTGATAAATCATTACAGAATTTTAATCTATTATGATCATTTGAAAAATCAAAACAATCTTTAATAGTTGGTATAAAATTATTATTTAAGATTTTAATATTTTTTAAAAATAAATTAATTATGTCTTGTAATTGTTTTTGATTTAAATTATTATTATCACAAGATTTTTCAACTAATCGTGGACCAAAGAATATAAAAGCTAAAGCATTTGATAAAGAAGGGGGGGAATTAAAAGTAATTAGAAGAGAAGGCACTAAGAAGAAAAATGCCAAAGTGATGGGTAATAATGAACACCAGCAAAGAGTTATTAATTGATCAAATCGTAATCTTGGGTAAGTAGCTCTAACCCAAGGATATGAAAAAGAATAGAGATTGATACAAAACATAAAAAAACGTAATCCATAAAATTAATCCCCCCCTGAGCTTGAGCTTAATAAAATAGAAGATAATAAATATTTATTTTTATAAATTTGGCCGGATTTTAAATATTTAATTATAGTTTTAGGAGAGGCCTTAAATTCCAAATAAACCTGAGCTTGATTAGGGAAAACTTTAAGAAGTTCTTTAGAATAAAAATTATATAAATAAACAGGTTTATTTTGTGTAGCTCTAATAGTATTCTTAACATGCTCAGAAATAGGATTTCCAGCCATAGGATTATTATTTCCACTCATTCTAATTTTTAACTTAGCTAAAAAATCATCAGAATGAGTCTTACCAAAAAAAGGATTTTTACTTCCAATATTATTAATACGCATTTTCTCTTTAGATCCCTTTGAATGTTTAGAACCTAATCGTGAACCAGCAGTAGGGTTAATATTATATCTAGGGGATAAAAGATTAAAATATTGTTGCTCTAATTGAATTAATAATTCTCCATTTTCTATTTTTGACAAGTTAAAGTTAAAAGTATAAAATTCTAAAATATAAAAAGTAAAATTATCAAGACCATACTTATTAAAAGATCGTTGCAAATATACATTAGAGCTTCGATTAAAAATATGATCTGAAAATCGATTAGAGAGAAAAGCAGAACTACCAATATACATATTTCCAGAATCAATGTGCAGAAAAGCATAAATACCCATTAAATCTTTTAATTCATTCTTAATTTGATTTTGAGTAGAAATAAGATGGAGATTATTATAATTTTTTGTTACATTAACAGGAAAGGAGATAATATTATTAGACCCTTTAGGGGAATTAGTGCTATAATAAACAATCTTAGATTGATAAGAAAATTGATTATTCCAAATTTGAATTAAAGGTAAAAACATAAAATTATACTCAGGGGGGGAATTAGTGAATGTTATTAAAAGAGAAGGAACCAAAAAGAAAAAAGCAAGAGTGATAGGAAGCAGAGAGCACCACATTAGTGAGATCAATTGATCGAATCGTAATCTAGGGTAAGTAGCTCTACAATCGTTTAAATAACGTTAGGACTTTATTTTAATCCTATTCAAGGGATTATCATGTAAAGTCTCTGAAGATCTAATACTAATACTAAAACAGGTCTTGCGAATTATTAATATTTTTCGCATATAATGAAATATTAAATCCAAAATTCCTTTGGTATTCTGTGGGCTAGAGATACCCAAATAAAGATAAATAAAATAAGAGAGGTTTTTAATCCTAAAATGATAGGCTGTAACCAGATAATAGTATTATAAGAAATAAGACCAAATGTAGGGAAAAGATAGCCCCCCAAAAATAAGATAGAAAAGAATGTGGACATGAGTATTATCGCATATAAAACAGTTTCATTGAAACTATTTTGGGGACTTTTTCTTAAGAGTTGTAGGTCCTTTTTTTTATAAAGTCTCTGAGCTGAACTTAAATACAGCTGCATATTTTTCTAATTCTATCGAAAATGTTTTAATAAAATTAAATTTTTATAGAAATTTATGCATATAAAAAAATATTAAAAGAATTTAATTAATAAATGCATGGTCCGACGATTAACCGTATTCTGCAAGGAAAAACATGACGAAGGGTACAGAAGAATGTTCTGTGAAAAAACCACTTACCAATTCGCTTTCTGCTTCTGGTAAGTCCATCGGGGCCCGATTAGTTTCTGCAATAATAGCAATTAAAAATAGTAAAGAGACAGGAAGTAAAGGAATTATATACCAAATAGACTGCTGAGATTCTATAATTTGAATCATATTAAAAGAACTAGAGAATAAAATAACCATAAGAACTAAAAGACCAAAAATAACTTCGTAAGAGACCATTTGGGCTGTTGAACGCAATGATCCGAGCAATGCAAATTTTGAATTCGCAGCCCAACCGGAAAAGAGAACTCCAAATACACCTAGGGAAGAAATAGCTAATAAAAATATTATACCTAATGATAAATCTGAAAGAACAATTCCATTACTAAAAGGAATAAAGGCACACATATTTAAAATAAAAATAAATTATTATTAATTATAAATACAGTTTATTTATATTTTAAAAGTAAGAATTTAAATAAAAAAAAAATAATAATAATGACTGCATGCGCAGCTTCTAATTCATAATACATTAAAAGTATCATATAAGGGCTTAATTAGATTAGTTAAAGTAGATACAAATGATTTACTGATTACAATACAATGCTGATTGTAACTATCATTTTTAATAATTTTAAAATTGATTTAATCACAAAATAAATTAAATTTATCCGTTAATATGTAAATTAAACATAATATATATATACTTATACGTATAAATTTTAGTATTATATTGTGTTAACTTTTATTGGGGATCTCATTATTTATTAACTAGTAGGTTAGAGATATAAGAATCAATTTATAATAAGTATTTTTAGGAATAATTTTAATATGAAAATTCTTCATAACCCCAAAAAAAAATATTTTTAAATAAAAAAATCTTTATTTTATATAAATTATCAATTAATTTATTTTTATTAAATTCTTTAAAAGAGGTTTAACAGACAATTTCAAAATAAAATATATATAAAAATTAGAATTTCTATTAATTACATATATATATAAATGTAATCTTATATCACTTATAAATTAATTTTTATTTACATTTATATATTTTAAAAATTTATTTATAATATATGAGAAAAATAAAATATTATATATAGAAAATAAATTATAATAAAATTCTGAATATAATAAAAATTATAACCTTATCTTATATTACTTTCATAAATATGACAATTAAAATTAAATTTATTTTTAAAGACTCTTAACAAAAGATTTATTTTTTTAATATATAAGAATTTGTAGCAGGAATAATATAATTGTATATTTTTTTTTTATTTAAAAATCTATTATCATTAACCCAATAAGCTAAACCATAAGGTATTAAAATTTCCTCTAGATTAAAAAAGAATTATAATCTCGTCTTTCGGATAGAAGAGTATAACATAAAAGATTAAAATAAAGTAAAGAATAAATTAAACATGAGTATATATTTTATTTATTTTAAGATTAGGTTTTTAAAAAAATATATGCTCATTTTAATTTAATTAATCATTTCTTCTTTGTTATAGGATAAGAAATATTAAAGGGTATTATAGATAATCTTTTTTTTGAGCATTAAGCTAAATATAACTTCTTTTTAACAGATCTATTAAGTCTGGTATATTAAAAATTCTAGGGTTTTTAATACGCGTTAAAGATACTTTATAAGAATAAAAACGATATTAGTAATTAAGAATAAACCAACTTAGTTTATGACAGCTGCTAAAAGCGGCGGTGAATAAATAATACTAAAAGTTTAACAATAATTGACTTTAGATTTATAAAAAAATCTCTCTTTCAGAGAGATTCAAAATTATACTTATTAAAAACTCTTACTAGAGTTTGGAACTATTTCTTTTCAATCACGACCTTTTATATCGTGATTCTTCTCATGTATAGTCTCTGAGGCTAATTTTTTATTACATTGACCTGTCAGTTAAAGATTATAGGCTTTTAAACCCATGAAATGAGTGAACCTTTAAAAATGAATTTATATATAATTTTCTAACATATAATGAGATTTTTATTAAGCCAGGACAATAAAAGACCTAATATTGATAATGTAAAAGATAAAATTGGAGCTAAAATAAATAGCCATTTATTTGAGGCTGTAGGATAAATAGTTTCTTTAAAAATTAATTTAATTCCATCAGCAACTATTAATTTATAGATGTGTTTTTAAAACCTGTACAAACTTAAATAATTTTAACTTGCTAACCTTATTCCTCTATCCTCTAAAGAACGAAGTAGATTAAGGTTTTTAGCTTTACCACTAAATCTAATTCTCCTAACGTCTCTTGCTTTTGTACCCTCTTTTGTAGAGTGGCTACTAAACCAAAATTAGAATGTAAGACTTTAATAAATAATTCAACTTCTTCTAAAGTAAAACTGTCAGTACATAAATAAACAGTATATATGTCACAATAACCATCATCCATTAACCAATAAGCTAACCCTCGAGGTGATAACAAGTCTCCTATATTAGATAGAACTACTTTTTTACCTTCAGAATTATAAAAAAGTGAGTGATAATAATTAAAAATAGGGGATTGTCGAGTGTTAGCAATTACTGAATAATAAACTTTATTAGTCCGTTTATCAAGAAGACTAGAAAATTTAGGTAAAGAAGAGAAATAATCATAAAATAATTCAAATAAATGAACAAGATAAAGACTATTCTTAGCCCCTTGTTTAAACCTTAATTTAACATTTTGACGACCTTTAAATAAATATAAATCCCCTAAGGCTAACCCAATAATAGCTTCGTGTTGTTCTTTTGTTAATTTAAGTAAAGGATCTCCTTTTAAAGTTAAAAAGTATTTACCAATGCATGCGTTTTTAAAAGAGATAAGATGAAAAAAAGTAATCATAAAAATGGGACTTATCCCTTTAATAACTGAAGACGTAATTAAAATTATAAAAATATTTAAAAAGAAGAAAAATAAAATAACAAAAATACTAAACCGAATACCTAATAAAGCTACATCTATAAATTAAATAGATCATATCATTAAATTATACAAATAAGGATAGGAATATTACCAAAATACCTCTGTCTGATAAAAATTTATAATTTAAAAAACATATGATCGTTGAGGGTGTCATATATCTAAAAAAATAAATTTAGATAATAATGTAGTACCCTGCTAATAAAAAAATATATTTAAGAAATTTCTAATTTTTCAGCATATAGTTTTATTTAAAAAGCACTAGCACAAAGCGACATATTAATCATTTAATAAAGTTAAAGTATAATTCACCAAGGATTTTTAATACTTATTCTAACTATAAAAAATAAATTTATTTAACCATAAAAAATACACAATTTAAGACTTAAAAGATTTTAAGCTATTAAAATAAAAGTAATCTTTGAGTACTTTATTAGTATTAATCTTTTTAGGTTAAATAAATTTACTAATAGGTATATATTTTATTATATTTCGTATACTTTGGAACGATTCTGCTCTTAGATTAGCAAAAAAATAGCTTTATCGTATACATATACGGAAGTTCTAAATACAATAGCTGCTACATCTAAAGTTTAAATTGGTCAATTTTTACCAAAATAATAATTTTCTCTTTCAGAACGAGATTTATTTATTTTAGCTCTAGTCTTCTTCAGAAAAAGGGTTTTACCCGAAAAAGCTATACTAATTCTTAATTTCGTTATAGGTGATTATATAATAAATTTATGTGGATTAGTGTTTGAATTAGTAAGTATATTGAATAATGGTTAGAAAGTAGTTAAATATCAATTTTTACGATATCCAAGATGTGATAGTAAGTATTTTTTTATTATAGTTATAAAAAAACAACTTTATCCAAATACAGAGATAAATAAACTTAAAAATAAATTTCGAGATCATCACTGATGATCTCCAGGATATTTTAAACACTAATTTAGATTTTAAGAAAATTCATAATAAGTAAAAAGTTGAAAAGATAAAAAAGTAATTTTGTATATACTTGAAATACCCCATCAGATTTAATAAAACTGAAAATAATCTTTTTTAAATTTTACACAGTGATCAATCGCAATATGCTTCTTAATTTTTTAAATACTATTTTAGTTCATATTAGTAATCAGATATTTATATAATTAACCTAAATTTAATCTTGAAAATGATTTTAATTCTGTAGATAGTATAGTATTTTCGTTAATCTTCGCAGAGTCTAACTCTGTTTATTCAAAAAAATAAAAAAATCCGATAAATATGATATCCTTAAAATTATAAATATGAAATAGATTATATCATCATATAAAAAGAAAATATTTTAATTTAGTTATATGTTAGACGTATAATCGTTAAGGAATTTTTTTTTCCTGCTAATAAACTAATTGAGTTACTTAAGGTAATTGATTGTATAAGCATATAGTCAAATTTTTTATTTAACACATCGTAGATATATGATGCACCCACTTTTGATGCTTGTAAAAGGCCAAATATTCCAACTTTATTTGGTCCAAGCCGTCGTTGCATTGACTAACCATAGTTGTGTGACTATGAGAAAGGATTTTTTATTACAAATAATTTACAATATTTTGTTATTACGTAAAATCTCTAAGGAGAATTATTGTTTCCTGCAAATTAATTAAAACCTGTAATTTTTTAATTACATTTAAAAAAGCTATAAATTTATTTTTTTTGCATATAGTAATATTTAAAATGGGCTCAATAATAATATTCTGTTTATAAAATTTTTAATTATATTTTATGATTTATAATAAAAAAGAAATATATAAACATAAAAATAAAAAAGGGGGGGGGAATTAAGAATTTCTAACTCCAAATCAGAAAGTTGTGAAAATAACCAAGAAAGATATTTGCCCAAAAAATAATAGAGTTAAAATTAAATGATAGGGTAATAAAGAATTAAAAAAAATTAGGGCTTAAATACAGATATAAACCAAATTGAGTAGAAGATAGTAAATATATATAAAGGAAAAATCAAAAATATTAATCTAAAATAACAAAAAAAGAATATAAAAAAGTAAAATTAACTTCAAATTTTAAATAAAGGACCTAATTTATAATTCATAGATGGAACAAAATAAGGTGAGACAAGAGATCGAAGTTTTTTAATATTATCAGATTTGGAACTAAATCTGATTCTCCAATAAAGATCTCTATTCTTATTCATTCGTTTATTTGATGTAACAATTAAACCAAAATTAAAATGTAAAACCTTAACTAATAATTCTATTTTTTCTAATGAAAAACAATCCGTACAAAGAAAAATAGTATTAAAAGTTTTATCCCAACTACCATCATCCATAATTCAATAAGCTAATTCTCTGGCAGTTAATAATTCCCCAATATTAGAAGGAATTATTTTTTTACCATTAGAATCATAAAATAATGAATAATAATAATTAAAAATAGAGAATTATCGAGTCTGAAAAGATACAGAATAATAAGTTTTTTTAGTTAACTTATTATAACAACTTGAAAATTTAGGTAAAGAAAGACAATAATCAATAAATAATTCAAATAAATGAACGAGATAAAGACTATTTACACTACCTTGTCTAAATCTTAATCTTGCATTTTTCGATTTCCTTTATGTATATATAAATCCCCTAATACTAATTCTATAATAGCTTCATGTTGTCCTTTTGTCAAAGAATTATTTATTGAAGTTGAAAAATATTTATTTATATCTTTTTGAAAAGTAAGATTAAAAAAAATTGTTATAAAAATTAAATCTATTTCTTTAATAAAAAAACATTTACAAAGTAAATAAGAAAAAGAATTAAAAAAACAACAGAGTTGTTGGATATAAATAGTTTAAATAATTGTATTGACTAGATGAAGATCATAGGTCTTTAAAAAGGATTTTTTCTTTCAAGCCATCTGTAATGTTTTGTTATTACTTAAAATCTCTTAGGAAAATTATTATTTTCTGCAAGTTATAATATATATTAAAAACTAATGGATTCATATGTTATTTACAAAGTTAATTTTCTTGCATATAGTAATATTTAAAATGAGCTCAATAATAATAATAATTTTTTAGAGAGTACTTTATTTTTATGTTTTTTACTAATTTTTAATGAAATTTCTAATAAGACTTGATGATTTATTCTACTTTATGATATGGCTAATTTAGTTGTATCTAAATGTTTAAACCCTATCAAAGAATCTCATATTTTATTTTTAATGGCTTCAAAAACTTTATACTTATTAGTAAAGAAAATTAGAGATAAAATATTATATTCGAAAAAGAATAATTTTAATTAAAATTATTCTTTCTGTAATTTGTTATGGCCCCATTAATTCCTTTTTACCTAATACTTTTAAAATAATCACATTAAATTGTTTATGTTCACACTTTAGCGTGGTAATGTAAATTAGCTGTAATTAATTATTTTTATAATTTGACTTAATAGAATAATAATATTCGAATAATCGCCGACTAAGATTTTTATCATTATTAACATATAATTTATTGTTAATATTATTCCATAAAAGATAAAGACCAGAAACTCCTTTAAATTCTCAAGTTTTTTCTAATTTTGAAGTAAAAGTGTTATAAAAAATTTTTACAGGTTTATTAGGTAATTTAAAAAAATTCGAAGAACTGGATGGATTTTAAGAATAATGTCTTTTAAAAATTAATTTGATAGGATGAAAATATGTTAATTTAGCACTAACTACGTTAGTGATTATTACGAGTTTTATTAAATAGGAAATAAACAGAATAAATTAATATTATTTTTAAACAACCCATTATTTTTCTTTCAG
>Ga0105237_10009771_pt1 | contig 10262 bp, 11 predicted proteins | sample KBSC24metaG_FD_81520 | JGI IMG/M metagenome (GOLD analysis project Ga0105237, IMG submission 81520) | Corn rhizosphere microbial communities from Kellogg Biological Station, Michigan, USA - KBS C2-4 metaG | ecosystem: Host-associated > Plants > Roots > Rhizosphere > Soil | place: Michigan, USA... | reverse complement strand
CGCTCGAAAGCGCCTGCCCCACAAATATCTGAGAACTATAGATATGGGACTGTCCCCCACACCGGGGGGTATTGTCACTTCAACCGCTTTGTCTTCTACTTAGGAATACTCTGATTACGCCTCGGAATTTACTGAGATGATTGAACTGCTAAACGACTGCAAGGATGTTGAGGAAGAACTGGAAGAGTTGTATTTCCGCCGGGCGCAAGTCCGCCAGGCGATCCGGTGCCTGGAAGCAATTCGTTCGGCTCGCGCGGAGCGGATGGCCTGTCAGGCTGAAGTGAATGGGAAATCGCGGGAAGCGGCTGCGTAGAGGATTGCAGAAGAGTTTTGTGTGGCAAGCGGGAGCGAAGCGCCTGCCACACAGTACACAACACAGACGTATTTGTTTATGAGTTAGTGTGTGGCCCGCGAAACTCGCTGGCCGACATGAGAGCAGAAGCTACCCAGGTCACGCTGGCCGTCAGTCATCCAGCCATCCACGGTTACCGTATTTCCATCTTCCGTCGTCCAGTGACCGTTCGTAAGATGAAGTTCGATTGTTTCATTCAACCGTTGGACAACAATCCGGAGCCTTTCCGGTCCAGCCGCCAACAAAAGTCCATCCACCCTCCGTCCACTGGGGTAGCGAAGAATCATATGCATGTTTTTAGCACCTCCCGGGTTCTCTGCCCGACTTTCTGATTGTGTAGAGTTCCGGTATTAACGGCAAGCTAGCTTTGGTTATGGACCTACGGCTCCAGGACAGCCATGTGTACTGTTCCGTTCAAACGGAATATCGCTTTGGTACTGGATCGGGCAATTCCCTGTAAGGACACCACAGTTGCTGCGCTTGTTATCGTAAAGATGTGAAAGCACTCGTGAAGAGCCGGCGCGAACCCGGCCTGTGGCTGGAAGAGATCGAGGTTCCCACGATCGGCATCAACGATGTTTTGATCCAGGTCTTGAGAACGGGTATCTGTGGGACGGACGTACATATTTACAAATGGGATGAGTGGTCGCAGAAGACGATCCCAGTGCCGATGGCGATTGGACATGAATTCGTCGGCAGGATTGTCGAAGTGGGGTCGAATGTTGCGGACTTCTACCCGGGCGAGATCGTTAGCGGCGAAGGCCACGTGGTGTGCGGACGCTGCCGCAACTGTCTGGCGGGGCGGCGCCACATGTGCGCGCATACCCAGGGCGTAGGCGTGAACCGGCCGGGTGCGTTCGCGGAATTTATCGCGCTGCCGATGACGAACGTCTGGCATCACCACGATGGGATCGATCTCGACGTGGCGGCGATCTTTGACCCGTTTGGGAACGCCGTACATACCGCACTGTCGTTTCCAGTGCTCGGTGAGGACGTGCTGGTGACGGGGGCCGGGCCGATCGGCATCATGGCCGCGGCGGTGGCGGCGCATGCAGGGGCGCGCTTCACGGTGATCACGGATGTGAATCCGTACCGGTTGGAACTAGCGAAGAGATTGGGCGTCACGCGCGCTGTGAATGTACGTGAAGCTACGCTGAAGGATGTGCAAAAGGAACTGGGGATGACGGAAGGTTTCGACGTCGGACTGGAGATGTCGGGCAATCCTTCGGGCTTCCGCGACATGCTGGTCAATATGAGCCACGGTGCCAAGATCGCGATGCTGGGGATTCCTTCCGGAGAGATGGCGATCGATTGGAACACGGTGATCTTCAATATGCTGACGATCAAGGGTATTTACGGACGGGAGATGTACGAGACCTGGTACAAGATGACCGTCATGCTGCAATCGGGGCTGGACATCGCGCCGGTAATCACGCACCGGTTCCACTACACCGAATTCGAGAAGGGTTTCGAGGCCATGATGTCGGGAAATTCGGGCAAAGTGGTGCTGAGCTGGGAGTAGGCGTATTCACGGGGCAGAACATTTTCGGCGATCTATGTTTTGGACGGGCGTGATGCAATTTATGCCGCAAAATGCCCGTCATTAGGGCACCAAAACGATTGAAACATCAACGATTAGTGCTCCGTCTTTCGGGTGAGCGCCGCCGTCTATGTGATAGATTTGAGATTAGGAGATGAGTTGAGTTTCCAAGCTCCCGTTGCATTTTTTCTTCAAATAGATATTTGGGAAATGGTCTCGGGCAACGTGCTCGAGCTGATCGTGCTGGCTGTGCTTGCCGGTTTCTCCGTGTTCTCCTGGACGGTTATTATCGCGAAATGGCAGGCCTTCCGAGGGGCTGTCAACTCCAATACCCGATTTTTGCGGGCGTTCCGAAAGTCGAGCGGGTTCGAGGCCGTGATGGTAGCGAGTGAACAGTTCCGGCCTTCGCCTTTAGTCGCAGTGTTCGATTTCGGATACGAAGAAGTGGAGCGACAGGTGAAGTCACGCGGTACGGTCAACAACCGCACGGCAGTGGAGCGTTCCATTCAGTTGGGCATCAGTGAGGAGCTCGCGAAGCTCGAGCGCAACATGAACTGGCTGGCCACGACGGCATCGGTAAGTCCGTTCATCGGGCTGTTCGGTACGGTCATCGGCATCATCAATGCGTTCGTGATGTTGGGTAGTCAGGGCAGTACGAGTTTGAAGAGCCTCGGGCCCGGTATCGCCCAGGCGCTGATCGCGACGGCGGTGGGTCTGGGTGCGGCGATTCCCGCGGCGATCTTCTTCAATCACTTCAGCAACAAGCTTCGGGAAATGGGAGCGCGGCTGGACGACTTCGCGCTGGAATTCCTGAACCTGGCCGAAAGAAGTTTCGGGGAATAAAATATGGCGTTCTCCATGGATAACGGTGGAGGCGGTTTGGGATCCCGCCGGCGGCGCGCCACGGGGACCATTTCGGAAATCAACGTTACGCCCTTTGTGGATGTGGTGCTCGTGTTGCTGATCATTTTCATGCTCACAGCACACGTGATGGAGTTCGGTCTGGAAGTCGAGGTACCGAAGACCAAACTGGTGCAGGAGACGGCGAAGGAGTTGCCGGCTGTTAGCATCACCAAAGAGGGCGAGACGTACCTGAATGGCAAGCCAATCAACCTCAACGATCTGAAGGCTACGATCCAGCAGCGTTTTGGCACGACCAGCAAGGGCGTGTACGTGATGGCCGATAAGAAAGCGGTGTGGGACCTGATTGCACAGGTAACCGCGGAGTTGGGCGCCGGCGGATTTCAAGTACTGATGGTGACGCAGCCCATCGACGCGGTGGCTACTAAGGGCAAAAAGTAATGTCGCATGCCGACACTCTGGATGCACGGGAGCGGCTGGGGAGGCCGTTCTGGGGATCGGTGGGGCTCCATGTGGGAATGGCTGCGTTGTGTCTGAGTTACGGCTGGGTGGCCAGCCGTTCCACGACGCAGTTTGGCGATCCGCATGGCGGCGGGATGGGCTCGGTTGCGATTACCCCCGTTCCGACAATCAAGCTCCCCTCCAAGGATGCTCCCGTGAATCCGGTTGCAAACGATACCGAATCGCAGGCACCGGAAGCTCCCGCCAAGAAGAAGGTGGTCGAGAAAGTCAAACAGCCGGATGCGGATGCGATTCCGATCAAGAGCCGGCATGCCACGAAGAAAACTTCGGAACGCGCCTCCTCGGCACCGAACAAATTTCGCGAGAAGCAGATCGATCGTCCGAACCAAGTGTATGCCGAGGGAGGGGCACAGGCCAGTTCGCCGATGTTCAATATCCCGGGCGGCGGTGGCTTGCAGATCGGGAATGATTCGCCGTTCGGAACGCAGTTCGGTGCGTACGCGAAATTGATTCGCGATCAGGTCTCGCGCAAGTGGAACAGCTCGGAGTTTGATTCGCGGCGCAGTATCCCTCCTGCGGTTGTGGTCTTCGTCATTCGCCGCGACGGTTCACTGGGGCCGGTGAAAATTACAGAGCGGAGTGGAAATTCGGCGCTGGACGTTTCGGCTCAACGCGCGGTAATGGATGCTGCTCCGTTTCCACCACTGCCGGCCGGGTTTGCGAAGAGTGAGGCGCAAGTGGAATTGCGATTTAACCTGAAGTGAGGCTGTTATGAAAAAGTTCATCTGGGTAGCGATCGTGTTGTCCGGCATTTTGCTGATTGCCCAGCAACCGGACATGGTTGGCAGGATCGATAAAGGCCGCGGCACCGTTCCCGTGATCGCCATTCCGAATCTTCGAGGTTCCGGCGACGCGCAAGGGTTGATGACGGTCTTCAATCAGACCTTGTGGGATGACGTCAACAGCTCGGGTGTGGTGAAGATGGCGCCGAAGACGAGCTACCCGCTGACAGTCCCGCAGCAGCCAACCGATTTCACGGCGCCCGCGCCACCCAGCGACAATTCGCGCGGCAAGAAGGGCGAAATGACGACGATTCCCTCGGGCGGTGGCAGGTGGCTCTCCGATTGGTCGAATCCTCCTGTCAATGCGAACTACCTGGCGACCGGGTACACCGCGGTGCAGAACGGCGTGCTCGTTCTCTACGGTTGGATGTTCGACCTCAGCCGCGCCACGGCGGCGGATGCCCAGGTGATCGGCAAGCGCTATCTCGGCGGCGTGGACGAAGCGGGCGCACGCAAGGTGGCGCACGAATTCGCCGCCGACATTGTGGCGACATTCGGTGGGCAATCGATGTTCGGCACGCACATCTACTTCGTTTCGAATCGCTCCGGCCGGTCGGAAATATGGGGGATGGATCCGGACGGGAAGAATCAGAAACAGATCACGCATTTCAACTCGATCTCGATCGAGCCGGCGGTGTCGGCGGACGGAACCAAGATCGCGTTCACCAGTTATTACCACCTGACACCTGATATATTTGTGTTTTCGGTAGAGCCGAGCCGGGATTTGCGTTTTTACAATCAGAGCGCTTCCGTGAATTCTTCTCCTTCGTTCTCTCCCGATGGAAAGAAGATTATTTATTCTTCCTCGGCCCCCGGCAGTAGATGTTGCCGGATTTTCACTTCTAATCTCGATGGCACGGGCTTCAAGCCCATCACGTCTCTCGCCGCGATCGATACCGAGCCGAAAATCAATCCGAAAACCGGAAATGATGTGGTGTTCACGTCCGGCCGGTCGGGACCGCAACAGATCTACAAGATGAGCATGGAAGGAACGGATGTGGAGCGGTTGTCGGACGGCAGCGGGGAAGCGGGCAATCCTTCCTGGAATCCGGACGGACAGCATATCGCGTTCGCCTGGACGCGCGGCTTCGCGGCCGGTGCCTGGAACATCTTCGTGATGGATGTGGCAACGAAGCAATACCAGCAGCTCACGCACGGGCAGGGGAAGAACGAGCAGCCGAGTTGGGCGCCCGACGGCGTGCACATTGTGTTCTCTTCGACCCGTAATGGCAAATATCAGATCTATACGATGCTTGCGGATGGCACGCACGTAGAGCAGTTGACCACGCAGGGCACCAACGATAGACCAGTTTGGGGAAAATAGTTGAGGATTCTCATGTCCATGTTCAACAAACGTAAGATTACGGTCGTCTCCATCGCGCTCGTGCTGGCGATGTTCGCAGCGGGATGTAAGAAGAAAGCGCCACCGCCACCACCTCCTCCGCCTCCTGCCCCCGTCAACAACACGACGAGGCCGACCGGTCCGACTTCGCCTGCACCGGTGGTCGCGGCGTTCACCGCGGAACCAACGACGATTCAGCGCGGCCAGTCCTCGACGTTGCGTTGGGAAGTTTCGGGCGACGTGACGAGTGTGACGATCGATCAGACGATCGGAGCCGTACAGAATACCGGCAACCGCCGAGTGTTCCCTTCGGAGTCCACCACGTACACATTGACCGCGACCGGTCCGGGCGGCAGCACCGTCTCGTCGGCGGTGGTCAGCGTGACGGCCCCGACACCTCCTCCGCCGCCACCGACCGGCGACCGGGGCGGCGGCTCGTTCGGCACGCAGGTGGAGTCGAGTGTACACGACATCTATTTCGACTACGATAAGTACGACGTGAGCGGCGAGGGGCAGAATACGGTGCAGCAGGACGCCGCTGCACTAAAGAGCATATTTGCGCAGTTTCCAAATACGTCCATAATTGTGGAGGGGCATTGCGATGAACGCGGTTCGGCGCAGTACAACCTGGGACTGGGCGATAAGCGTGCCAGCGCGGTCAAGGATTTCCTGGTGCAACTGGGGATTCCCGGTGACCGTCTGAAGACCATCAGCTACGGTAAGGAACGGCCGCAATGTACGGATTCAAATGAGTCCTGCTGGCAGAAAAACCGACGCGTGCATTTCTCGCCGGGCCAATAGGCTCTCTTTTGGGGGATTGAAATATGATGTTCCGACGTTTTTCCGTTTGGGTACTTGCTGGCGCGGCGGTGCTAACCATGTCGCCAACGCGCTCTTCCGCTGCCAGCAAGGAGATTCTGGAACTGCAGCGCGACGTCGCCACTTTGCAGGACATGGTAAAGGCAATGCAGCGCTCGCAGGACGAGAAACTGAGCGCGTTGCAGGTGCTGGTTCAACAATCGCTGAACGCCGCCAACGATGCTAACAAGTCGGTGGCGGTGATTCAGAGCGGCTTCCAGCAGAGCCTGCGCGATATGGAATCGAAGGTGGTGACGCCGGTAGTTGGCCTCAACGCACGCATGGACCAGGTGGCCAACGATCAACGTACCGTCGCACAGGCGGTGGCCGATCTCAACAGCCTGATCAGCGGGCTAAAGTCCCAATTGACCGATCTAAACAACGCGGTGAAGGTGATGGCTGCGCCTCCGGCCCCGGCGCCCTCGACGGGTGGCGGAACGCTCGGCGCCGCGGAAGCGCCTCCGATCTCCTCGCAGGATCTGTACGCGAATGCGAATCGTGATCGGATTGGGGGCAAAATGGAACTGGCGCTGCAAGAGTATGCCGATTACCTGAAGTTCTATGGCAATACCGACCTGGCGCCGAATGCGCAGTATTACATTGCGTCGATTCACATGTCGCAGAACGACTTTGAAAGCGCCGTCCGCGAGTTCGACATGGTACTGGAGAAATACCCCAATAACAACAAGACTCCGGATGCCATGTATGGGAAGGCGCAGTCGCTGCTGAGATTGAATCGGCGTACGGATGCCGCGAATCAGTTTTTGGAGATTATTAAGAACTTCCCGCGCCATGATCTGGCAACGAAAGCTTGCGATCAGCGCAAGTCGATGGGATTAGGCTGCGGCCCTCGGGCCGCAGCTGCCCCCTCCAAGGGCACCACCAAACGCAAGCGATAGACCCTTCCGTTTTCCTTCCTGCTTCCCTCTTCTTCCTATCTTTAATTGGTTCGTCGCGACTTCAGGGATTGCTGCGCCTGTTGGCTGAAATTGAAGCCCACTCTGCCAAGCCAGCCTCCGGAATGGGCAGGCGGAAGCGCCTACCCCACAACAACGCAGTCGTGCCTGGCGCTGCCCATCAAAGTAACTCAATGATTTGATGTGACTCACATTGGGGCATGAATCTAACCGTACCGTGTTATCCTGGTTTCCTTACGAAACATGGCGCAGACCAGGTCGCTGCCTCGCATTTGCATTGCGTTGGGGTTGCCCAATGTCCAAACCCTGCTGGAACACGCTCGGCGCGAAGCGGAAGCAGGAGAGACATTTCTCGAATTTCGTCTCGATTTTTTGGATCACCCCTGCCACGGGGCAGAGGCCATTCGAGGTTTCCTGGAAGAGTTCCCTGAACTGTTTCTAGTGGCTACGTGCCGCCGCCATCAAAATCACGGAAAGTTCAACGGGAGCATCGAGGAGCAACTGGCCGTGCTGGAGGTGGCGGTACGCCACGGCGCGCAAGCCATCGATATCGAGATCGAAACCGCCGAAGCGGCGCAGGAACGCCTCAGCCAGTTCCGTGGACGCGTGCAGGTGGTGGTCTCGTACCACAACTTCGAAGCCACCCCGGCGATGGATTCGATCCTCTCGCGGGTGATGAAGGTTTCGGCGGACGTCTACAAGGTCGTGACCACCGCGCGCAAGCCCTCCGATAATCTGCGCGTGCTGGCGGCGGCCAAGGCGCTGCCCAAGTCGCGAATGGTGGTGTTGGCGATGGGCGAGCTGGGTTTTCCCACCCGGGTGCTCTCGCCGGTTTTCGGAGCCGCTTATACCTATGCCGCTCCTCAACAGGTGGAGGGAACGGCGGCCGGGCAGGTCAGCGCCCGGTACCTGCGCCATCTTTATCGCGTCGAGAAGTTGAAGAAGACGGCCAAGATTTACGGAGTGATTGCCGACCCGGTGCGGCACTCGATTTCTCCGGCGGTACATAATCGCGCTTTCCAGTCGCGCCGTGTGGATGCGGTGTACCTGCCATTCCTGGTGGCTCCGCCCAATTTGCGCGACTTCTTCGCGATGGCGGCGAGGCTCCCGCTTTCGGGTTTCAGCGTTACGATCCCACACAAGCAGAAAATCATCCGCTACCTGGACGCGGTGGATCCACTGGCGAGGCGAATCGGGGCGGTGAATACGGTCTGGCGGAAGGCCGGAAAGTGGCGCGGTACCAATACGGATGCCGCGGGTGTGACGGTTCCGCTGTCCCGCGTTCTTCGTTTGCAGAATGCTTCGGTGCTGATCGTGGGCAATGGCGGAGCGGCGCGCGGCGCTGCCTGTGCGCTCTCGGATGCAGGCGCCAAGATCGCGTTGGTGGGACGGAATGCCGACCGGGTACGAGCGCTCTCGAAGGTCTGCGGCGCGGAAGCGTTGGGCCGCGATCAACTCGCCGCGCGCCACTTCGATGTGGTCGTGCATGCCACGCCGCTGGGCATGTACCCGCATGTGAACGAATGCTTCTTCCCGGATAAGATTCCGGGCGAGGTGGTGTTCGACATGGTGTACAACCCGCTGGAGACGTTGCTCGACCAGCGCGCGCGCGAGCAGGGCAAGACGGTAATCCCCGGACTCGAAATGTTTATCGAACAGGCCAGCCACCAGTTCGAATTGTGGACGGGCGATTCCGCCCCGCGCGCGGTCATGCACAAGGCCGCACTCGAAGCGCTTGAACAGCAGCGATAATGTAAGGGGTGGTTGTCCGGCGCCTGCCGGACAATGGGGAACTATGAAGCTCACGCGTCGCAAGCTGGCAACCGCTGTCCTGAATTCCGCCGCATTTTCGGCCCTCGCCCAGACGTCGCCGTCCACACCTGATGACGATCTCAAGGCTGCCCGCGATCGCATCAAGGCCAACACGGAATTGCTGGCCAAGCAGATTGTGCCGATCGACGTGGAGCCGGCGCTGCAGTTCAAGGCCTGAAACCATGCCGGCCATCGGACCAGACCTCTTTTTCGCGACCATCACCGAACTGAACCGCCGCCTGGTGGCGAAGGAATTCTCGGCCGAGGAACTGGTGCGCGCCTTCGCCAACCGTCTGGAGCAGATGGGGCCGCGCTTCAATGCTCTGGCGCTACCGCTGCCGGAACAGGCCATCCGACGCGCCAGGGAAGTGGACAAGGAGTTCAAGCGGGACCGGGTCCGCAGCCCGCTGCAGGGTATTCCCTACGGCGCGAAGGATCTGATCAGTTTCAAAGGGGCGCCGACCACGTGGGGCGCCAAGCCGTATGCCGGGCAGGTATTCGACTACAACGCCACAGTGGTCGATAAGCTCGATTCCGTGGGCGCGGTGCTGGCCGGCAAGCTCTCGATGGTGGAACTGGCGGGCGGCGGAGGATATCGGTTCCCTTCGGCGTCGCTGACGGGACCGGGATTGAATCCATGGGACCGGACGCGCTGGTCGGGCGGATCATCGAGCGGCTCGGCAGCGGCGGTGGCTGCGGGACTGGTGCCGTTCGCCATCGGGTCGGAAACTTCAGGATCGATTGTCACGCCGGCGTCCTATTGCGGCGTGACGGCGTTGCGGCCCACGTATGGCCTGGTCAGCAGGCACGGTGCGATGGCGCTATCGTGGACGCTCGACAAACTGGGGCCGTTCGCGCGCAGTGCGGAAGACTGCGGGCTGATCCTGCAGGTGATCGCGGGCAAGGACAGTAAGGACCCGGGCTCGGCAGGCAAGAGTTTCTACTACACGCCGCAGTATGCGCGTCCGATGAAGGACCTCAAAATCGGATACGCGCCGGTCGACTTCACCGATCGTGCGGAGGAGGCGGCGCGCCCGGCATTCGCCGCGGCTTTGGAAGCGGTGAAGAGTCTGGGCGTGCAACTGGTGGAAGTGAAGTGGCCGCAATTCCCTTATGGGCCAATTCTGTCGGCGATTCTGACGGGGGAGATGGGGTCGATCTTCGAGACGCTGGTTACGAGCGGGCAGGTCGATCAGCTTGCCGACCAGGCACAGATCGCGGGATTGAAGGCGAGTCTGGATTTGCCGGCGAAGGATTATCTGAAGGCGCAGCGCCT
>Ga0105237_10009769_pt1 | contig 10262 bp, 11 predicted proteins | sample KBSC24metaG_FD_81520 | JGI IMG/M metagenome (GOLD analysis project Ga0105237, IMG submission 81520) | Corn rhizosphere microbial communities from Kellogg Biological Station, Michigan, USA - KBS C2-4 metaG | ecosystem: Host-associated > Plants > Roots > Rhizosphere > Soil | place: Michigan, USA... | reverse complement strand
TGGTCGCGACGCCCGGCGTCCCCAATCCCTGGACGGAGGCGGCCAGGGGCATCCTCCACGTCAAGCGGCTGGATCACCTGCGCGTCGCGCAACAGGCCGGCGAGGCGAACGAGGCGCTGGTGGCGTGGACGGGCATCAACAGCGCCCCGATCCTGATCCACGACGATCCGCCGCCCCGGTCCGGCTGGATCGAGATCCTGCTGCTCGCCGAGCGTCTCGCGCCCGAGCCGGCGCTGATCCCCGCCGACGAAGGCGCGCGCGCGGCGATGTTCGGGATGGCGCACGCGCTGTGCGCGGAAGATGGCTTCGGCTGGAACCGCCGCCTGCTCTTCTTCGCCGATGCCGAGGCGGCGCTCGCCAGGCTCGGCGATTCGGTCGACCGCGACGGGTTCGACCGGATGAACCGCAAATATGGCCATGGCGGAGACGCCGCTCATGCCCGCGCGCGGCTGGCCAGCATCCTGCGGATGCTCAGCGCGCACCTGCTCGCCCGTCACGCCGAGGGCCAGCGCCACTATCTCGGCGACCGGCTGACCGCGCTCGACATCTATTCGGCCACCTTCATGGCGATGGTCCGCCCGCTGCCGCTCGATCTTTGCCCGATCGCCGCCGATCTCCACGCCAGCTACACCGCGACCGATCCCGCGATCACCGGTGCCGCGCACGACATCCTCTTCGCCCACCGGGACTTCATCTACCGCGATTATCTGGAGCTGCCGGTGCGCCTCTGAAATCCTCCCCCGGAGGGGAAGGGGGACCGCCGGCGAAGCCGGTGGTGGAGGGGCAGCGACGTGTCGGCGAAGCACCCGGCCATCGGCGTGGGACACCCCTCCACCAGCCTGCGGCTGGTCCCCCTCCCCTTGCAGGGGAGGATTTTGGGCGGCTCAGGCCGTTTCCTGCCGGAAGCACCGCAGCACGCCGCCAATATCCTCGCGCCGCCATTCGTTGAGCAGCACCACCAGCAGATGATGCTGCGCGCGGGCGAGGAAGACGTCGCGCAGGCGCGGATCGGTGCGGTCCCGCACCCCGGCGATGTCCGGCACCTCGCGCTCGATCAGCGCGGGCGCATCCAGCATCCAGGCGACGCCGAGCAGCGCCTGGGCGAGCCGGAGCGAGCGCACGAACGCCGCGCGGTCCACCGCCGGCCCGCCGAGCGCGCGATAGTCGTCGAGCAGCAGCGCGATCAGCTCGTCCTCGTGCGCGTCGAGGAAGCCGGTCTCGGCCGCGCAGATCATGCCGAAGAAGGATTGGGCGAGGTGCATCTGCGCGACGCTGCCCCAATCGAGCAGGCCGACCTGCAGCGCCCCCTCCCCGTCCCGCCAGAACCAGGCATTGTCGAGATTCATGTTCCAGTGGCACAGCGTGATGCAATCGGGCTGGCCGTTCAGGTGGCGGCGGATCGCGTCCTGCATCGCCAGCACCGCCATCCCATCGGCCGCGAAGCCGTCGAGGAAGGCGGGATCGCCCAGCCCGTCCGGGAAGAGGCCAGGGTGCGCGGCCGCGAAATCCCTGAGCCTGGCGAGCTTCGCGGCCAGTTCGCCGGCATCGTAGGGAATGCGGCTGCCGAGATCGGTGCCGCTCGGATCGAAGGGGAATTGCCGGTCGATCTCCGCGCCGATGCGGCCGCCCTTGTGCGCGGCGGCGAGCCGCGCCATCGCCCGCGTCACCACCCGATAGTGGCCGAGCGGGTCCTCCACCTCATAATCGAGGCACTTGTCGTGCGCCGGCTCGATAGCGCCCTCGCCATAGGGGATGCGCGCGGTGATCAGCAGGCCGCTCCTCGTCGCCGGATCATAGTCTCCGAAGAAGCAGGCCGGCACGGTGAGCGGGAAATCGTCCCGCCGCGACAGCAAGGCGAAGCGCACCTCCGGCTCCATCAGGGGGCCGAACAGATCGCGCAGCGGATCGCCGACATCGCGCGGGAACTTGCAGAACAGCCGCTCCTCCCCGGCATCGGTGCGGATGTCGAGGACCAGCTTGCGGCCCATGCCGCCGCCGAAGAATTCCTCCATCCGCGCGATCGCGACGACGCGCCGCTCCGCCGGCAGGGCGCCAGTGGCGTGGAAGGCGCGGGTCAGCCATTCCGGGCCCGCCGCCGCCAGCGCGGCGATGCCGGTGGGAAAGGCGATGCCGGTGAACCGGCCCGGCACCAGCGCCGGCAGCGCCGCCGCCGCGTCCCCCGCCATCTCAGGCGTCTTCCGCGATCACGGCGCTGATCGCATCGAGGAACATCGGCGTCATCGAATGGCCGACATGGGCCACCTTGATCTCGTGGATGCGCCCCTGCTCATAGGCGTTGCTGCTCAGCTGGCAGGCGGTGAGATTGCGCAAATGCCCCCAGATGCGGAAGAAGCGCAGCCGCTCGGGCGCGATCTCGATCCCGCCGGTCGCGCGATAGGTCGCCATGAAGCGATCCCAGTCGAGCGAGCCGCCGGCGGTGTTGCGGGCATAGCCGACATCCTCCGCCGGATCGCCGATATGCGAGAATTCCCAATCGACCAGCGCCGACAGCCGGCCCTCGTCCACGATCATGTTGTGGAAGCCGACATCGCCGTGGAGCAGCACGGCGCGCTCCGGCGCATCCGGGATGTTGGCGAGCAGATAGCCGTAGAAGGCCAGCACCGCGGGCGACGGCACGCTCATCTCGGCGAGATAGAGATCGCGGATCTGGCGGATGTAGCGCTCGGTCGCCTGCGCGCAGGTCAGGCCCCAGAGATCCGGCGCGATCATCTCGCTCACCGTGCCGAGCTCCGGCATGGCGGGCAGCGCGTGCAGCCTGGCGAGGCTGGAGGCCAGCAGGTCGGTGAAGTCGCCGGACAGCGCGCCGGAGGCGGAAAAGACGTCGCCCCCGGTCGACCCCGGCGCCCGGCGCATCACCAGGAAATGGCCGCCCGGCAGCAGGCGATGCTCGGTATCCAGCCACAGCGCCTCGGGCGCGGGGAAGCCGTTGTCATAGGCCGCGCGGATCACGCGATATTCGCGGTCGATATGATGGCAGTCATTGTCCATCGTCGGCAGCAGCCGGTCGCGGCGCATCACGAAGCCGCCGGAGAGCGCGTTGCCGCCCTCCACCTCGAACAGGGTCGTCTCCTTGCCATAGCCGCCGGGCAGCGGCTTGAACGCGGTGACGGCGATCGCCGCGTCCGCGAAGCGATCGCGCAGATAGGCCTGCAGCCGATCGCGGGTGAGCTCGATATCCTCCTCGGTGGGCTTGGGCCGGGCCCCGCCCATCAGCTCGACGGTGCGCTGCCGTTCCGCCCCCGTCACCTCGCGCAGCACCGACAGGCGCTGGTCGTGCGGCAAAGCGGGCGATCCGGTGATGCGCTCGGCCAGGTCCGCCCAGGCGGAGAGCAGGCGCCGCTCCTCCGCATCGCGCGCGGCCATGTCGGCCGGCCGGCTCGCCAGCACCTCGGCGCGCAGCGCCTGAAGCTCGGCGTCGAGCGCCGGCTCGGCCTGGGCCAGGCCGAGCCGCCTCGACGTGTCCGCCAGCTGCCCGGCCAGCCGCGAGGTCCACGCCGCGAACAGCATCGGCCCGTAGCATTCGCGCGATTCGACGAGGTTGAGCGTGGCGAGGATGGCCTCCTCGTCGGTGGCATAGCCGATGTCCGGCCCGAGATAGCGCGCCATGACGCTGTTCAGGGTGCCGATGATGCGGGGCGTCTGGGGCAAGGTCCAACTCCTGTCGCGGCCCTTGCGGGCCATCGTTCTGGAGCAAGACCTATCCCATCCGGGCGGGTGCTGAACAGATGGTAATCATACGCTGGCTCACTTTATCGGAAGGGCCGGCTCAATCCGTGCCGGTGCTGAACAGGATGCGTCTGGCATCCTCGTCCAGATTCCGCGGCGTCGCGATGGCGACGCCCGCCATCGCCCGCTTCACCGCCGGCCGCTCGCCGATCGCGCGGAACCAGCGCGCGACCTCCGGATACTCGTCCAGCGCGATGCCGTGGTGGTCGCGGAACAGGATCCACGGCCAGCAGGCGATATCGGCGATCGAATAGTCGCCGGCGACGAAGGCCCGCCCCTTCAGCCGGGTGTCGAGCACGCCGTACAGCCGCGCGATCTCCCGCGAATAGCGCTGGATGCCGTAGGGGATCGTTTCCGGCGCGTAGTTGCGGAAATGGCCGGCCTGCCCGGCCATCGGCCCCTGCCCCGCCATCTGCCACATCAGCCAGGCCAGCGCTTCCGCGCGGGCGCGGGGCGCGATCGGCAGCAACGCGCCCCGCTTCTCCGCGAGATAGAGCAGGATCGCCCCCGATTCGAAGACGGAGAGCGGCGGCCCGCCATCCGCCGGCGCATCGTCCACGATGGCGGGGATCTTGCCGTTGGGGCTGATCGCCAGGAAGGCCGGCGCGAACTGCTCGCCCTTCATGATGTCGAGCGGGCGGCGGGCATAGGCCAGGCCGAGCTCCTCCAGCGCGATCAGCACCTTGATGACGTTGGGCGAATCGCCGCCATGGATTTCGATCATGCACGCTCTCCCGGTGGGCGGCGGGACGGACGGCGCCGCCCCGCCGGCCAAGGTTCAGGCCGCCGGCTTCCAGGCGGTGCCGTGGCCCGCCTCGCGATCGGCGAGCGCCCCCGATCCCTCGTAGCTGGCGCCGCCGCCCGGCAACTCGCTGAGGAAGGGGAAGCGGTTCACCTGGTTGCCGCCGCTCACGTCCAGCATCGATCCGCTGATGAAGGCGCCGTCGGCGAGCCACAGCACCGCCTTCGCCATGTCCTCCGGCTCACCCAGCCGGCCGAGCGGGATTTCGTGGATGAAGCGCTCGGCGACGCCGGGCGATTCGAAATGGTCGCGCGCCATCTCCGAAAGCACCGTGCCGATGCGGATGCCGTTCACCCGGATGCGGCGCGGGCCGTATTCGATCGCGGCATATTTCACCATGCACTCCATCGCCGCCTTGGCGCCGGCATAAGCGAAATGCGGGAAGACGGGGTGGGTGACGCTCATCGAGGAGATCAGCACGATCGATCCGCCGTCGGCCATCGCCGCGGCCATGTCGCGCACGAAATAGGTCATGCCGAAATAATTGACCTGCACCGCCTGCTCCATCAGCGCCGGCGTCGCCTGCGCGATCAGGCCGAGCGTCGGCGTGGCGGCAGAGTTCACCGCGATGTCGATCCGGCCATAGGCCTCCAGCGCGCGGTCGCGCAGCGCGGCGATCTGGTCGCCGTCGCCGGCATCGCAGGCGACGGCGGTGCCGCCGATCCTGTCGGCCAGGCGCTTCAGCGGCGCGAAGCTGCGCGCGCCGACGACCACCTTGGCGCCGGCCGCCGCCAGCCCCTCCGCTATGCCCCAGCCGGTGCCGCCCTCCGCCGATGCGCCCAGCACCACCGCCACCTTGCCGGTCAGGTCCGTCATGTCTCTCTCCTTTGTCTGGGCGTGCGCCCGTCATGCACCGAAGAAGTTCAGCTCCAGCAGGATGCCGTTGGGCTCCTCCACGAAGAGCTGGCGCAGGCCGGCCTGGGGCACCTCGTTGCGGCGGAAGGGATATCCCTTCGCCGCCAGCCGCCCGGCCACCGCCTCGTAATCCGTGCAGCGGAACGCGACGTGATGCAGCCGCCCGGTGCCGCCCGGCGGCGGCGGCGTCGCGCTCTCCTCCCAGGGATAGAGGATGTCGTAGCTGGCGAGATGGACCACCGCGCGCCCCTCCCCGTCGCAGATCCAGGCGGCCCTGGCGGGATCGGCATCGCCGGGGCTCGGCATCACGGTCATCGCCAGCAGGTCCGCGAAGAAGCGGCCGGTGCCGATCACGTCCGGCGTGCGGATGTTGACATGGTCGATCGCGTCCACTCGCATCGCTGTCCCTCTCCCTCCGAGCGCCCATTCGTATGATGCCATATCATGCACCAACGTACGGCATCGCGCCAGCCTCGATCCCGCTCCGCCGCGCCGGGCATGGCGCGGGCCGTTCCGGGCACCGGCCGATCGCGAGCTTGCTACGTCCCCGCAACTCGTGCAATGACGCGCCCGAAAGGGGATAATATGCTAAGCTATCAATTTGCCGCCATCGCCCTCGCGGCCGCGCTGTCGCCCATCGCCGCCCAGGCCCAGGATGCGCCCGCCGCCGCCCCGTCGGCCCCGGCCGCCGCACCCGCCGCCATCACCGCCGGCGCCTTCCTGCGCACCGCGGACGGCAAGCGCGCGGGCCAGATCTTCTCGGTGGACAAGGCATCGGACGGCGCGATCACCGGCGCGGCGCTGATCGGCCCGAACAGCGTGCTCGTCCATGTCCCGATCGCGACGATCACCGCCGTCGACAAATCGCATTTCGCGACCAGCATGACCTATCGCGACATCTTCCGCTGAACGATCGGCCCCGCACGCCCCGGCACGCACCGGGGCGGCGGGCATGGAGAGGAGAGATTCGATGGCGAGCGAGCAGGAAGCCAACAAGCAGGTGGTGCGCGATTTCATCGCCGCGCTGGGCCGGGGCGACGCGGTGGCGATGGCGCCCCTGCTAGCGCCCGACGTGGAAGCGATCGCGACCGGCACCAGCTTCATGTCCGGCACGCGGGATCGGGACACCATCCTGTCCACGCTGGGCACGCTCGGCGCGATCACCAGGAACGGGATCGATTTCGAGATCCTGTCGATGACGGCGGAGGAGGATCGCGTCTCGGCCGAGGCGAAGGGCCGTTCCACGCTGGTCAACGGCACGCCCTATAACAATGAATATCACATGCTGTTCACGCTGAGGGACGGCCGGGTCGTGCGGATCCGCGAATATTTCTGCACCAAGCTGACCGAGGACGCCTTCGGCCCGCTGCTGGCGCAGCAGCAGGCTTAGGCTGGATCGACATGCTCAAAATCCTCCCCCGCCAGGGGGAGGTGGCACGCGTAGCGTGACGGAGGGGGCGGGCGGCGGCGCGCTATCGAGGGATCATCGCCATCCTCCCCCTCCGTCGGCTTTGCCGCCACCTCCCCCTGGCGGGGGAGGATTCCGTCGGTGCCCGCATGTCGATCCAGCCTAGGGGAAGGGGAAGCGGAAGCCCGCCGCGCAGGCCCGGTCGAGATCGTCGGGCGTGTCGCAATCCAGCGCGAGGCCAGCGCGATCGACGCGCGCCCCCGCCCCCGCCTGCGCGCGATGGCGCGCATAGCTGCCCGGCCCGAAGGCGAAGCGAAAGCCCGGCGCCCGTGCGAGGGCCACGGCGTTGGTGCCCTCGCCGTGCCGATCCGGCGCGATCGCCATGCCCTGCACCTCGGCCCGCGCCAGCAGCGCCGCGATGTCGGCGGGCGCGACCAGCGGCAGATCGGCGTGGATCACCACCAGCGGCTCGGCCCCCAGGGCCGCGCGCGCCGCCTCCAGTTCCGGATTGAGGCCGCGCCCCGCATCGCGGAACCAGCCCGCCGCCCAGCCGTCGGGCCGATCGGCGGAAAGAAGATGGATCGGCCCGATCGCCGGCACGGCGGCGAGCGTCGCCACCGTCCGTTCGAACAGATGATGGCTGAGCCGTTCGCGCTCCTGCGCGGAGAGCCGCTCGGCGAGCCGGCCCTTGCGCGCGCCCGGCGGCTTGAGCGGCACCAGCGCCGACCAGATCACCCTGCCAGCCGCTCCGCCAGCGCCAGTGCCGCGCGCGCGACGCGGATGCGATCGTCGAGGCTGTGCATGAGCGTATCGCAGCGCTCCGTCGCGATCGGCAGATCGGCCGGCGGATCGCGCTCGTCCACCAGCAGGCCGTCGATCAGCCCATCATAATGGCGCGCGATCGCGGATGCGGTCGCCGCGATGCCGAGCTCGGCCATCAGCTTGGTGGTCGGCCCCTTCACCGCCTTGCCGCCGACGATCGGCGATACCGCCACCACCGGCGCCATCGCCCCCATCAGCGCCGCGCGAAGGCCCGGCACGGCGAGCAGCGGATCGACGCTCAGGAACGGGTTGGAGGGTGCGATCAGGATGATGTCGGCGGCGGCGATCGCCTCGGCGACGCCCGGCGCCGGGTGCGCCGCCGCCGCGCCCTCGAAGCGGATCGCGCGCACCGCCGGCTCGCAGCGCCGTGCCACGAAATAGCGCTGGAAGGGCAGCACGCCCTCCTCGGTCTCGATCATGGTGCGGACGGGATCGTCGCTCATCGGCAGGATCGCGGCGCCGATGGCCCAGGCGCGGGCGAAGCGGGCCGTGATCGCGGACAGCCGCTCCCCGCGCCGCAGCGCCTCGGTGCGGAGCACGTGCAGCGCCAGGTCGCCATCGCCGAGCTGGAACCAGTCCGCCCCGCCCAGTTCGCGCAGCGCCGCCATGAAGCCCCAGCTCTCGCCGGCGCGGCCCCAGCCCAGCGTCTCGTTCGCCTTGCCGGACAGCGTGTAGAGCAGGGTGTCGATATCCGGCGAGACGGCGAGGCCGAGATGATCGAAATCGTCGCCCGTGTTGACGATCGCCGTCACCGCGCCGGCCGGCACGGCATGGATCAACCCGAGCACGAGCTTGGCCCCGCCGACCCCGCCGGTCAGCACCACGATCCGCCGGCTCACCGGAACAGATCCTGCTCGACCGGGCGGACCAGCGTCGCGGCCGTCGCCTCCGGCCCCGACCAGGCCACCCCGCGCACGAGGACGGCGGGCACGCTCTCCGCCCCCTCCCCCATCGCCAGCCCGGCGGCGGAGGCGAGCATGTCGCCGAGCGCGATCTGGGTCACCTCCAGCGGGCGCCCGTCCCGATCCAGCTCGCCGCGCCGGTCGATCAGCGCGGGCAGCCCGGCCGCCCCGATCGCCACGTTCACCACGCCCATGCGCCACGGCCGCCCGAAACTGTCGGATATCAGCACGGCCGGCGCGGGATCGAAGCGCGCCGCCAGCGCCGCGTGGATATGCGCCGCCGAAGCGTCGGCATCGACCGGCAGCAGCAGGACGCTCTCCGGCCCGGCCGCGCCGATGTTCGAGCGATCGATGCCGGCATTGGCCATGACATGGCCGCTGCGATGGCGCGTCACCAGCACGTTGGGCACGGCGCGCACCACCGCGCTGGATTCCCGCAGCACGAGCTCGACCAGCGCGGCCGGCTTGCCGGTGACGGCGGCCAGTTCCTCGGCCTCCGCGCCGGGCACCACCGCGTCCATCGACACGAAGCGGTCTTCCGCCTTGGAGACGATCTTCTGGGTCACCACCAGCACGTCGCCGGCCTGCGGCGCGATTCCGGCGGCCATGAGCGCATCGCCCAACAGCGCGGCGAGGTCGGCGCCCGGCGAAATCTCGCTCATGCCGGTCAGGGGAAGCAGTTCGATCATCGCGCGGCCATCGATCGGAACGCCGGCGTCGTCAAGCATCGGCGCCCGGGCGCATCCCGGCCGCCCATGGCCCGTCCTCCGCCTAGCGCGAGGTCGGCTTGCCGCATTCGACCGAGCGGCAGACCTGGAAGAAGTGCGCGGCGAACCACAGCAGCCAGAGCAAAGCGACCGGCAGGATCGCGACCAGCGCGGCCGTCTCCGCGACGTCGGCCTGGCGGCTGTTCACGATCTGGGCGGCGAACTTCAGGCATTCGGCATGGGCGTAAGGCGCGGTTTCGAGCGAGGCGCACTGCGCCTGCCCGCGCGCCCACAGCAAGCCGGCATTGGGCGAATAGAGCAGGGTCCACACGACGTAGACCACCGCCATCCAGGCCAGTGAGAACAAGGCGAGCCACCGCCGCTTCATCGTGAAATGCCGTCCGCCGATCGTCATGCCATCCTCGCCATTCGCCCCTGTCCCCGGGTGCTCTCGCTGGGAGGCCGTGCCGGCCGGATGGCCCGCCGCCTCGCACGCCATGGTGACAAATAACTCGTTGGTAGGCAAGCATACGAAAAAGGCGCCGAACGGAATGGCTTCGACGCGCGGCGGGCGCCATTCGGGGCAGCGAATCACACATAGACGGAAATGGGCGGTTCGGGATATAATTACCCATGCCTGCACCCCCTTCCCGGACAGCCGCGACGGATGCGGAGATGATCTCGATCGAGCGCATGGCGATCGCCATTGGCCGATTGGACGCCCGGATTTCCGCGACTTTCCTCGCTCCGGCGTGGATGCTCCGGGCCCGCTGGACGGGCTATGCCCGGGCGTTGCAGCTGATGGGCACGGAAATCGACGCGATCGATGTTTTTTCCTGGGGCTGCGGCCTCCCTTTGCCCGATCGCGCCGTACGCCAGACCCATGGCGACGATTATGCCGCCTTCGCGCCGTGGCAGGCCCGGCTCGGCGAGCGGGCGCGCCACTGGGCGGAGGGCCTGCCCTTTTCCCTGCCCGAGGACGGCACCCATGCCCGCAGGCCGCTGGTGGAGCGCGCCAT
>Ga0105237_10009766_pt1 | contig 10264 bp, 6 predicted proteins | sample KBSC24metaG_FD_81520 | JGI IMG/M metagenome (GOLD analysis project Ga0105237, IMG submission 81520) | Corn rhizosphere microbial communities from Kellogg Biological Station, Michigan, USA - KBS C2-4 metaG | ecosystem: Host-associated > Plants > Roots > Rhizosphere > Soil | place: Michigan, USA... | reverse complement strand
GACCATCGTGGGCGCTCACGAGATGACGGAGCGGGCCCGGGCCGGCCAATTCGGAGTGTTTAAGGCCGAGTGGATTGGCGGGGGTCTGGAGATGCCGGGTGAGGCGTCCCAGGTCGGAGAGATGCTCGAGCACCAACCAGGGGCGAAACCGCATGGCCTCGCGGACGAGCGTGTCGGTATCGATCAGCCGTCGCCACACCTGCGCACGTCCTTGCTGATCCGCATGCACCGAGACAATGCCCGGTGTGGGATCCCATCCCCAGATCCACTCGTGTTGCTCCGCGTTCATGCTGCCGGTGTCCGAGATGCTCATGCGGATGTCACATAATTTAGTGCAAGTAATTGATTTGCACTATAATGATACGGCGACTACCCTTCGTTCATGCGTTCCAAGATTATCCTCCTGACCATGGCGACGGTAACGGCGCTGGTCACGCTCGACGCCACGATCGTTGGGGTCGCGCTTCCGTCGATCGCGCAGTCGTTGCACGCCACCTTCGCGGACGTGGAGTGGGTAATCGGCGGCTACGTGCTCTGCTTTGCGTCGCTGCTCACGCCGGTCGGGGTGTGGGGCGATCATCGCGGACGGCGCGGCGCGGTGCTGATCGGTGTCTCGCTCTTTGCGATCGCCTCGTTGCTGTGCGGGATAGCCACCACGGCGGCAATGCTCATTGCCGCGCGTGTGCTGCAAGCCATTGGCGCGGCCTTTCTTCCCCCCGCCGGACTTGGCATCATCGGCGATACGTTCCGCGGCGCCGACCGGGCGCGCGCTTTCGGGATCTGGGGATCGGTGTTGGGACTCGCGATCATTAGTGGACCAATTGTCGGCGGCATCGTCACGTCATTGTGGGGGTGGCGCTGGACCTTTCTCATCAACATCCCGATCTGCGTGGCGTTGATCGTGGCCACGATGCGGTGGGTGCCGGATTCCCGAAATCCACAGGCCACGCGCTACGATGTAGCGGGGAGTCTCACCTTTTGTGCCGCGCTCTTTTTGTTGACGTGGGCGTTGATCGATCCGCATGAGGTGGTGTGGCGCGTGGGTGGAGCGGTGGTTATGCTGACCGCATTCATTACGATCGAGCGACGGCAGCAATCACCAATGCTCGATCTCTCGCTCTTTGGACGTCCCGCCTTTCTGGGCGCCGTGGTCGCTATGCTGGGATACGCCGCGGCGGCGCAGGTGTTGATCTACTTTCTCCCGCTCTATCTCCAAAATGGCTTTGGCTACTCGCCCATGATGTGCGGCATGGCGATGCTCCCGTTCGCGGTCCCACTCTTTGTCATGCCAAGACTCGGCGCGCGCGCGTCGGTCCGTTATGGCAATCGAGCCGTGTTGGCGGGCGGACTGACGATCGTAGCGTTGGGTGATGTATGCTTGGGATATACCGCGCCGCTGCTCTCGTACCCGTGGTTCGCGGTGGCGATGGCGATCACGGGGATCGGTGCCGGCCTTCTGAACGGCGAAACCGCGCAGACACTGCAAAGTACAATCCCACCGGAACGTGGCGGGATGATCGGTGGGCTGAGCGCGACGGTGCGATTCACTGGTATCCTCCTCGCGGTCGCGTTGCTCGGTGTCATACTATCGCACGTCGCGGCACACGACTTCGCGCTCCGTGCGGCACGCGCCATGGTTTCGGTGGATGGGACGACGATTGTGCGTCGCGTGATCGCGGGGGATCGGACGGGCGCGTTGCACCAGGTGGCGCCAGCGCTCCGCGCACTCATCACGACGATGGCGCGATCGAGCGTCGCCACGGGGATCACGTGGTTGATGATCTCTGCCGCGGTCGTGGCGGCCGTGTCGGCCATTCTGGTGCGGCGTCTGCTCCCTGCGCGCGCCATGATGCCAGCGCGTTCGGGCGACATGATCGTGATCGACTGACACGCCATACTACAGTACGCGGGTGCGCGCGTCACTGTAACACTTTCATCAGCACCATGAACCAACCATCATTGTCGTTACAGTCGGACGACTGAACGGCGAGGATTTTCTGATGGCGGTTTCGCGTCCCCCGTTGTATCGTTGGCGCGATGACCGGAACGACGATGTGTGGCTTGCCGGCGCGCGATGATGACCGACCGTGAGCTGATTGCCGACATTCAGTCGGGCGACCCGCGAGCGCTGGGGGCGCTCATGGAGCGCCACGCGCCGCTCCTGTTGCGGCTCGCTACGGTGGTCACGGGCTCTCGCGAAAACGCCCGCGACGTCGTACAGGACGTATTCATGTGGGTCTGGATGCAGGGGCCGCACCTGGATATTCGCGGCGACGTCCGCGGTTATCTATGGCAGGCGGCGCGCAACCGAGCGCGCAACACGGTACGGAGCGAGCATGCGCGGGAGCGATTGCATGCGATGGTGCGTGCCGACGACGTGGCGCTCCGGCGCACCGACCGAAATCTCGCGCCCGAGCGACTGGACGCCGAGGAGCTGGTGGCGCAGGTGCACTCGGCGTTGGTGGGCGTGCCAAGGCGGTGTCGAGAAATTTTTCTGCTACGCTGGCGCGACGGACTGACCAACGAAGAGATCGCGTCCGCGCTCGAGATCGGGGTGCCGACCGTGCGGAATCAGGTAGCGCGCGCGATTCGGCGCCTGGCGGAGTATTTCGCGGCCATGCACGCCTAACACGAATGTGACGTCATACCACGCGCGCCCCCGACATCGGGCGTGTGTGCGTTTTGGGGGCGACGCGTGCCGTGTAGGCATGACCGATCCACAAGATGACGTCGAGCGGCTGGCGGAATATCTGTCCGATGATGACGCGCCTGAGTCACGGGACCGCATGGCGCGCTGGCTCGCGGACGATTCGGCTCGCGCGGAGCTCGCGGGGCAGCTCGACCGGGCCCGAACGGCGCTCCGACGGCAAGGTGCGGCAGAGATGACGGTGGAGGTCGCGTCGCTTCGGAATTCGATCGAAGCGTGGGCGGCGCGGCATTCCAATCAGCCGGTAGGCGTCGGAACATCGAATGCGGCGGAGGGCGCGCGACGCGGAGCGGACACCGTCGCATCGTCCTCGAGCGCGCACGAGCGATTTCGTGTCACACGACCGCATGCGCGATGGCACCGGCCTATCGCCGCGGGAGTGATGGCGGTACTGGTGGCCGCCGTCGCAGTTGTGGTTGTGCGTCGACCTGGACCATCGGGAACACCCGCCGGTGGAGACACCATGGAGCGAGTGTACGCTACGGTGTCCGGACAGCAAGCCACCGTAACACTGCATGACGGATCGCGCGTCACACTCGGACCGTCCACGACATTGCGCGTTGGACAGACCGACGCGCAGACCGCGGTGACGGTGCAGGGGCAAGCGCTCTTTCACGTGGCGCATCACTCGGATCGTCCCTTCGTGGTACGGACCGGCCGTTCGTTCACCCGTGTGCTGGGCACCACGTTTCTGGTACGACAATACACCGCGGATCACGCGACGCGTGTGGTGGTCGTGGATGGACGCGTCTCGGTCCGCGGCGTTCGCGGCAACAATGGTAACAATCGCATCGGCACCACGACCGCCGATCCGCAGGCGGTGTTGACCGCCAATACCTCCGCCGAAGTGAACGATTCAGGGCAGGTGATCGTGACCCCCAACGTCGTGGTCGACGACTATACCGGATGGACCAATGGCGTGCTGCAATTCCACAACACGCCGGCGCGTGACGTGATCACCGATCTGGGACGCACGTATGGTGTGGATATTCAGCTCGCCGATTCCACGCTCGCCAGCCATCCGCTCACCTGGACGGTCTCGGTCGCGACGCAATCGCTCACGGACGTGCTCGATGGATTGGCGACCATTCTCGATGCGCACGTGGTGCGCGACGGCACATCGATCACGCTCAAGCCGGGTCGTACGACAGTCCGGAAATCGACCCCGCGTCATATGCCATCTCATCTTCTGACACTGGAGCCGCAGTATGGGAAGTAACGTGCGTTGGTGGACTCGTGTCGCGCCGCGCCTTGGGAGGGAGCCATTGACCTCACGGACGCTTATCTGCGGCGCCACATTGTTCATTGTCTCCGCATGGCCGGTCGCACAAGCGCAAGATCCATTGAGCGCGCCGATGGCGGCCGCGACGGTGGATCGCCGAGCCGAGCAGACGCGAGTCTCTGTAGACGTGGATAAAGCGCCGTTGCGGTCGGTGCTGGCGCTCGTGGCTCGGCAAGCCGGACTCAAGCCGGCGTATGACGGCGCCATCGTGCCAGAAGATGTGCGGATCACGCTGCACGTACGTGATTTGCCAGTGGACGAAGTGTTCCAACAAGTGTTGAACGGTACGGGGTTGGTCGCGCAGATCAAGCCTGCGGGTACCGTGTTCATCACCAAAGCGGTGTCGGCGGCGGCGACTGACGGCACCATCGTGGGTGTTGTTATCGATGCGAGTACCAAGCGTCCGGTGGTCGGTGCATTCGTGACGCTGGATGAAAGTCGGAAGGCCATCCAGACACGCAACGACGGATCGTTCCGGATCGCCAACGTGGCGGCCGGAACGCACAAGGTCGTGGTCCGGCGACTGGGATACCGCGTATCGAGCACGCCGGTCACAGTAGAAGAGGGGACGGCCGCGACGATCTCCGTTGCGCTCACGACGTCGACGACTACGCTGAACGAGGTCGTAACCACCGCCACGGGTGACCGGCGGCGGCTCGAAGTGGGGAATGCGATCGCGACGATCAAAGCCGACTCGATTGTTCCCACGACGCTCATACGGAACCTGAGCGATCTGCTCCAGGCCCGAGTCCCCGGGGTGATCGTGCAGAACATGAGTGGCGAGGTCGGTGCGCCCTCCAAGATCCGGATTCGTGGCCTCAACAGCCTCGTGCTCAACAACGATCCGATCGTGATTCTCGATGGCGTTCGGGTCAACGCGCAAACGTCGGTCGGATTTAGCCAAACCAACACCAGCTCATACACGACGTTGAGCCGCATGGGCAATACGTACGGGAACGTCGCCTCTCCGTCGCCGCTCGATGATATCGATCCCAATAGCATCGAGTCGATCGACGTGCTTCGTGGCCCCTCGGCGTCGAGCCTGTACGGGACGGACGCCGCCAACGGCGTGATCGTCATCAAGACGAAGAAAGGACACCCCGGCGGATGGCACGCCGACTTCACCGGTGATAATGGCTGGTCGGCGATCGCGGGAAAATTGAACGATCTGTGGTGGGGATTCGGTAAGATCAACGGATACACGAACGCCATGTGTTATCTCGCGGTCGGCGGATCGGGGACAGTGGCTGGTGGCACGTGTACGCAGGACAGCGTCCGGAACTTCAATTACGAAAACGATCCAGAGATGAGCACAATGGGGACCGGGACGGCCCGGTCGTTGGGAGGCAGCTTGTCGGGTGGTACCGACGCCTTGCTGCAGTTCTTCTCGCTACGCGGAACAAGCGACGTCGGGATGTCCAAAATGTCGGACGTGCAGCAACGTCTCATCGCTCGGCTCTGGAGCACCCCCGCGCCGTCGTGGATGGTACATCCCAATACGCAGCAGGAGATCAATGGGATGTCGCAAACGACATTCAAGATCTCACCGCAGGCCGATGTCGCGGTGAGCGCGAACGCGATCTATCGCGACGTGTTGAACGGAGGATCCGGGATCACGATTCCAAATCAGATCGGCTCAGGGATGTCGCCGTCCGACACGCTGGGATTTCTCCCGTCCGACCAACAACGGACCAAGGTGACCACGCTCAACAAGCGTGGCGTGCTCTCGACGACGGGGCACTATTCGCTCTGGTCGTGGCTCGCCACGACAGGGACGGTGGGCGGCGACTATGCCTTGACGACCGACGGCGCGGACCTCCGGGCGCAGGATTGTAATGCCACGTTGATCTTCGTGCAGAATGGTCCGTCGGGGATCTGTCCAAGTGGACATAATACGCGCCGCAACGAGACCTTAATCAAAACGGCGAACGTGAGCGCGCAACTGTCGTTTGCGCCAGCGTCGTGGCTGACCCTGCGGACCTCGCTCGGTGAGCAGTACAATCACACCAGCTTTTACAGTTTGCAGGTGGGGAACAACATTAACAGCAGTTGTAATCTGGCCTTTGGCACCTCGTTGTTATCGCCAGGCCCGGTCTGTCTGTATTCTGGCGCGCAGGCGTACCTCGTGAATGAGCAACGCGACGCCGCGGCCAAAGCCGGCGTATACCTGGAAGAGTCGGTCAGTCTCTTTGGATTGTACACGACCTTTGGGATTCGCCGGGATGTAGCGAGTGGATTTGGTGGACAAACCAACAAGACGCCACCGAACTATCCCAAATTCGACTTCTCGTACCCCTTGTCGGAACAGTCGTTCTTCCCCAAGCAGTCCGTCGTGTCGAGCCTGCGGCTCCGACTGGCGTATGGGCAATCGGGAAACCAAGCGTCGCAGACCGGCGTGCTCAACCAATACGCGTTGCAGCAGGAGTTCTATGGTTCCAGTAACTCCACCAACGTGGTGTACATGCAATCGTTGGGAAATCCGGATCTTCGTCCTGAGCGTGGCACCGAGTGGGAAGGCGGCTTCGACGTGACGTTTCTCCAGAGCGAGCGGTTGCGCGCCGAAGTGAATCTGTACCGCAAGTTCACACGAGACGCCATCAACTACCTGCAGTTGGCGTCTTCCTATGGGATGGAGAATTCCAGCATCTTCGTCAATCTCGGCAATGTGGTGAACCGAGGCGTGGAACTGTCTGGAACAGCACGGATTCTGGATTCCAGAGCATTGGGGTGGGAGGTGACCATGAACTGGTCGCACAACACCAACAAGCTCGTGCACAAGGCAGCGTCGTTGCCGACCTATGGCTTTGGGCTTTCCCGCAACGTCGAAGGATATCCCTTGTTCGGTTATTGGGGTCCGCCGGTGGTCTCGTATGCCGACGCCAATCACAATGGGATTCTCGAACAGAGCGAGATCATCTTTGGCGCGCCGGTCTATCAAGGGTCACCGGAGCCAAAGAGCGAGATGACTTACGTGAACAACTTCACGTTGTTCAACGGCTCCATGCGGGTGAACGCCAATTTCAATCAGGTGAACGGACTCACGAACTTACGTTCTTACTATGGCACCGCCCCACGTGGTGCGGTCGATCCGACGGCGCCCCTGGCCGAGCAGGCGGGGTGGATTCAAGCCTATATGATGGGAGGTGGGCAGGCCGTGTACATGGGTGAGGTGTCTTTCCTCCGGTTCAACGAGCTATCGGTGACGTACACCGTTCCTCCTAAACTCCTGCAGCGCTACCTGCGGGCCCATGCTCTTGGAATCACGCTGGCTGCGCGCAATCTCGCGCTGTGGACGGACTACGTAGGGAAAGATCCCAACATCAACACGAGAGCCACCAACGAGGAAATGTGGATCGACGAAGGGACTGGCGTGCCACAGCCGCGAAACGTGACGCTTCGCTTCAATCTGAGCCTCTAATGCCTGCGAGGATGCATTCGATGTTGTCCGATGACCCCGCATACCACACTTCGATGAGACGAACGATGGTGCATCGTGCGCTTGGCCTCCGCCGGCGTATATGCTGGCGCACCACTACGTTGTGTGCCACCCTCGCGATCGCCGGCGCGACGCTCGTTGCCTGTTCACCCTCGTCGCTGGTCGATGTGGAGACACCCAACACGGTGGTCGACCCGTCGCAAATCGGTACGGTGTCCGGCGCAATCCAGCTCCGGGCGGGTGCGCTCGCCTCGGCGGGAGGACCAATCGCCGGCTATTACGGAAGTAATCTCATCACCTTCGGCGGCTTGTTCACCGACGAGCTCGCCGAGACGAACTATACGCAACCGGGATTTGATGAGCGTCGGGTGAACGATCCGACGTATGCCAATACCGGTGGAAGCGGCATCGGACTCTATATCTTCCTCTACCGCACGCGGTCTCGTATCCAAGTAGCTCGTCAAGCGCTGCAGCTGTATGCCGCCAACGCGGCCGACGCGCCCAAGGCATGGCAGGGTGAACTGTACGCGCTCGAAGGATTCACCGCCCTGTGGCTCGCCGAGTATTATTGCTCCGGCATTCCCCTCACGTCGGTCGCGCTGGTCGGCGAGTCGAAACCGTCGCGCGGATTGACGACGCAGGAGTTATTCACCGCGGCCGTCGCGCTCTTTGATTCGGCGATGACGACCGGCGCCGATAGTGTCCGATACGTCAATCTCGCTCGCGTGGGGAAGGGACGCGCCCTGTTAGGACTGGGGAACTTCGCGGCGGCGGATTCAGCGGTTCGTGATGTGCCGACCGACTTTGTTTACAACGCGGAATTCACCCCATCGGGTGACTACACCAATCAGTTCGCGCAGTATGGCAATACGAGCGTTCGTGTCCAGAACAACGAGGGGCACAACGGATTGATCTGGTATCCCGACCCACGAACCGGAGTGGTCAAGGATACCTCGGCGAGCGACATGCTGCGTCCGTCCAAATACAACGTCTCGTCGGACGGAAGCTTCACGCCGTTGACGTCAGCACCTGGAACGCCGGTTCGCGTCGCGGACGGACTCGAAGCGCGGTTGATCCAGGCTGAGGCGGCGTTGGCGGCGGGAGATGGGAGCTTGTTGACCATCCTCAATGCCTTGCGCGCGACGTGCATCGGTTCAGCCGCGTGTGCGCCGGTTCCTGGTATCACGACAACCAATCTTCCGGACACACTGAGTGACCCAGGGAGTGCGAGCACGAGGGAAGACCTGCTCTTTGCCGAACGGGCCAAATGGCTCTATCTCACGGGGCACCGGCAGGGCGATCTCCGCAGGTTGGCGCATGTGTACCATCGCAATCCCAATACCCTGTGGCCGACGGGAACCATGGTTGCGCCACCTTTCCCACCGCTGTATTCCACGCCCTTGCCGGCAAACGGAACGCTGTATGGCAATGACGTGGTGTTCGGTCCCGATCCGAGTGAGCGCGTCACCAATCCGCAATACGGCGGATGCTACGACTACAATCCATGAGCCCGCGTATGTACACGCCATTGTCATCCATGCGAGCATTTTTTTCCGTGTGGCGTCATATCGCCGCGGCCATCACAGTCGTAACGGCCGGTGGCTGCATCGGTGAACAAGGGGTCGCTCCATCGGCGCGGGCGCCTGACGCCACCCTCGGCACGATTCAGGCCTCGCCACTCAACGTCGTAATGGCTGTTGGGCAAACCACGCAGATCACGGTGACGGGGAAAACGATCTCGGGCGATCCGATCACGAGTTTCGACAGCGTGGTGTACCTGACGCAGAGTACAACGGATAGTGTCCGTGTCCAGGTCTCAGCGTCCGGGCTCGTCACGGCACGCGGATCATCGGGGAGCAATCCGGTGTTGTTGAACGTCTACGCGTTCAAGGGCGAGTTGGTGCGTGCGGATCAGGTCATCATTCAAGTGACCGACGTGGCCGTGTCCGGTGCGGGGTTATCGATTCAACCGCAGGCCGGCGACAGTACCAAGTTGGCGATCGGGAACTCCAAGAGCATTATCCCGATGATCGGCAACAGTGCCGGCGATAGCGTGCCGTATCCGACGTTCCGGCTCACGTTTCACACCGCCGATCTCATCAAGGTGGGGTGCTACACACCGAATTTTCCGGGGATCGGCGCGTTCAACTCTCAGCAGCTTTCCATCACTCCCTGTGGAAGCGCCACTGGGTTCAACGAGCTCCGGGCGCAGACCAACAGCGGTACGGTCTGGGTCATCGCCGATGCGATGGTATACGGAGTACACCTGCGGGACAGCGTACAGTACACACTGACCAATCCATATTCGTCCTATATCTTCGTCTACGCCAACAATCTGTCGGTCGGCGGAACGGGCGGACTGGTCGGGACAATCCAGATTTCGCCGAGCGGCGTTATCCAGTTCGATAATTCCTTTGACATGACGCTTGGCACCTCCGTGGATTTCGTCTTTGACAATCCTGGTGCCGCGACGGCAGCCGATCCACCGTCAACGCTCGGAGGAAGCTCGGGGAATATCATCGGCCTCAACGGTGGAGAGAGCTCGTACCGACGGTTCATGACAGCCGGTACATACAATTATACAGCGACAGTGCACGGTTCCATCCCGCCGTTCACCGGAGCCACGGTGAAGGGACAGATCGTCGTGCAATAGTGCAGCAGTAACGCTCCCGCTGGTTGGGGATGCGTGCGGGCCTGCATCTCTTCCCACGCGCTCCTCCTTCGTGCCGCCCACAATGGAATGAATCAGCACCCTTCTATCGTAGGCGGCGCCTCCTCCGGGCGTCAAAAAAATGAAGCTTTTTGATGCCCGCTGGGAACTCCTTCCCAGAGTCTTGTG
>Ga0105237_10009759_pt1 | contig 10268 bp, 9 predicted proteins | sample KBSC24metaG_FD_81520 | JGI IMG/M metagenome (GOLD analysis project Ga0105237, IMG submission 81520) | Corn rhizosphere microbial communities from Kellogg Biological Station, Michigan, USA - KBS C2-4 metaG | ecosystem: Host-associated > Plants > Roots > Rhizosphere > Soil | place: Michigan, USA... | reverse complement strand
TCAACTGCAACCTGCAGCGGCTCGACGGTCCGGTGCGCGGCAACGGCAAGATCATCCAGGAGCTCGAGAGCGACTTCCGCGGCGCGGGCTGGAACGTGATCAAGGTGATCTGGGGCTCGCGCTGGGATGCGCTGCTCGCGCGCGACCGGAAGGGCATCCTGATGCGCCGGATGATGGAAGCGGTCGACGGCGAATACCAGACGTTCAAGTCGAAGGACGGCGCGTACGTCCGCGAGTATTTCTTCAACACACCCGAGTTGAAGGAGCTCGTCGCCGACTATTCCGACGACGACATCTGGAACCTGAACCGCGGCGGCCACGACCCGCACAAGGTGTTCGCCGCGTATCACGCCGCGGTCAACCATACCGGGCAGCCGACGGTGATCCTCGCCAAGACGATCAAGGGCTACGGCATGGGCATCGGCGCCGGTGAGGCGCAGAACGTCACGCACCAGCAGAAGAAGATGCACGTCGAGGCGATCCGCCGTTTTCGTGACCGCTTCGCGGTTCCGGTCTCCGACGACAAGCTCGAGGAGGTGCCGTACGTGAAATTCGAGGAAGGCTCGCCGGAGCTCGAATACATGCGTGCCCGACGCATGGAGCTTGGGGGGTATCTGCCCGCGCGCCGGCGCAAGGCCGAGCCGCTGGCCGTGCCCGAGCTCGGCGCGTTCGAGCGCTTTCTCAAAAGCACCGACGAACGCGAGATCTCGTCGACGATGGCGTTCGTGCAGATCCTGCAGATGCTGTTGCGCGACAAGAGCCTCGGCAAGCACATCGTGCCGATCGTGCCCGACGAGTCGCGCACGTTCGGCATGGAGGGGATGTTCCGCCAGCTCGCGATCTGGAACCAGCTCGGCCAGCTCTACACGCCCGAGGACAAGGATCAGCTGATGTTCTACAAGGAGGACAAGCATGGCCAGATCCTCCAGGAAGGCATCAACGAGGCCGGTGCGATGTGCGACTGGATGGCCGCGGCGACCAGCTACTCGACGCACGGCGTGCAGATGATCCCGTTCTACATCTTCTACTCGATGTTCGGCTTCCAGCGCGTCGGCGATCTCGCGTGGGCCGCCGGCGACATGCGCTCGCGCGGCTTCCTGCTCGGCGCCACCGCGGGCCGCACGACGCTGAACGGCGAAGGCCTGCAGCACGAGGACGGACAGTCGCAGGTGTACGCGTCGACGATCCCGAACTGCATCTCGTACGACCCGACGTTCTCGTACGAAGTGGCAGTGATCATCCAGGACGGACTGCGGCGCATGTACGCGGAGCAGCAGGACGTGTACTACTACCTCACCGTGATGAACGAGAACTACCGGCATCCGGCGATGCCGGAAGGGGCCGCGCCCGCGATCATCAAGGGGATGTACCTGTTTGCGGCCGGTGCGACGAAGACGAAGGCACCGCGCGTGCAGCTGCTCGGCTCGGGGACGATCTTCCGCGAAGTGATCGCTGCGGCCGACCTGCTGCGCAGCGACTGGGGTGTCGAGTCGGACCTGTGGAGCTGCCCGTCGTTCACCGAGCTTGCGCGCGACGGTCGCGACGCCGAGCGGCGCAACCTGCTGAATCCGACGGCGAAGCCGCGCACGGCGCACGTGGCCGATTGCCTTGCCGCCACCACCGGCCCGATCGTCGCCGCGACCGATTACGTGCGCACGTTCGCCGAGCAGATCCGTCCGTGGGTGCCGCGCCGCTACTGCGTGCTGGGCACCGACGGCTTCGGGCGGTCGGACACGCGCGAGAAGCTGCGCAGCTTCTTCGAGGTCGATCGCTTCTACGTCACGGTCGCCGCGCTCAAGGCCCTGGCGGACGACGGTGCGCTGCCGGCGTCGAAGGCGGCGGAGGCCGTGAAGAAATACGGGCTCGATCCGTCGAAGCCGGCACCGTGGACCGTCTAGATCGCACAATCCGCACGACCGGGTGCCACGAAGTCGTGAAATGCGCGTCACGGAACCGCGTCAAGACGTGAATCGGAGGGATGAATGAGCACGATCGACGTCAAGGTTCCCGACATCGGCGACTTCAACGATGTGCCGGTCATCGAAGTGTTCGTGAAGCCCGGCGATCACGTGGGCGTCGACGATTCGCTCGTCACGCTCGAATCGGACAAGGCGACGATGGACGTTCCGTCGCCGGCGGCCGGCAAAGTGGCGAGCATCGCCGTGCAAGTCGGCGACAAGGTCAGCGAAGGATCGCTGGTGCTGACACTCGAAGGCGACGGACAGGCGGGCGCGGCGCAGGCGCCCGCGCCCAGCGGCAAAGCGAGCGCAGCCGAGCGCGTGTCGCATGCGTCGTCGCGCACCGCAACGGCGTCCGCGGCACCGGCGCCGGAGCTCGTTACGCCCGCGCCGCGCGGAGAAAAAGGCCGCGCCGACATGCCGGGCGAAGGCTCGAACTCGACGCCGCCCGCGGGGCCGACCATCGAAGTGCGCGTGCCCGACATCGGAGACTTCAAGGACGTTCCGGTGATCGAGGTGTTCGTCAAGCCCGGCGATATCGTGCAGGCCGAGGATCCGCTGGTGACGCTCGAATCGGACAAGGCGACGATGGAAGTGCCGGCGCCGCTCGGCGGCGTCGTGGAGGGCGTGCGCATCGGTGTCGGCGACCGGGTCAGCGAAGGCTCGCCGCTCTTGACGCTGAAGACATCGCAAACCGGTGCCGAACCGGCGAGCCGGAGCACGCCACCGAGCTATCCCGACAACGCGGACCGCGCGATCCCGCCCATGGAAATCGCGGCGTCCGGCGCACCGCCGGGAGCGGCCGCGAGCGAAAGCGCGGCCGCGTCGCGCGACGGCGTGTCGCGGCCCGTGCAGCGGCCCGACGTTCAGCAGCAGGCGGGGGCTGCCGCCGAAGCGCAACGGCCGGCCGGAGCGGCCCATGCGTCGCCGTCGGTGCGCAAGTTCGCACGCGAGCTCGGCGTCGACATCGCACGGGTGAGCGGAACGGGCCCGAAGGGAAGGATCGTCCACGAGGACGTGCAGCAGTTCGTGAAAACAGCGCTCGCCCGGACACCGGCCGGACCGGTTGCCGGTGCCGCCGGCGCGGCAGGTGCCGGCGGCCTGTCGGTCCTGCCGTGGCCGCAGGTCGATTTCGCGAAATTCGGTCCGGTGGAAAGCAAGCCGCGGTCGCGCATCGGGAAGATCTCGGGCGCCAATCTCGCGCGCAACTGGGTGATGATCCCGCACGTCACGCAGTTCGACGACGCCGATATCACCGATCTCGAGGCACTGCGCGTCGCGCTCAACAAGGAGAACGAGAAGGCGGGCGTCCGGATCACGATGCTCGCCTTCCTGATCAAGGCCGCCGTCGCGTCGTTGAAGCATTTTCCCGATTTCAATGCGTCGCTCGACGCGACTGGCGAAAACCTCGTTCGCAAGCAGTACTTCAACATCGGCTTCGCCGCCGACACGCCGAACGGGCTCGTCGTTCCCGTGGTGAAAGGCGCCGACGCCAAGGGCGTGCTCGCGATCGCGAAGGAAATGTCCGAGCTGTCGGCGAAGGCGCGCGACGGCAAGCTCGGGCCGGCCGACATGCAGGGCGGCTGCTTTTCGATCTCCTCGCTCGGCGGCATCGGCGGCACCGCGTTCACGCCGATCATCAACGCGCCCGAGGTGGCGATCCTCGGCGTGTCGCGCAGTGCGATGAAGCCGGTGTGGGACGGCAAGGCGTTCGTGCCGCGGCTGATGCTGCCGCTGTCGCTGTCGTACGACCATCGCGTGATCGACGGCGCACAGGCGGCGCGGTTCATCACCTATTACTCGAGCCTGCTCGCGGATTTCCGCAGGGCGCTGCTGTGAGACGATGACGCAGGACGAACAGAAGCAGCTCGTTGCGCGCGAGGCGCTGCGCTACGTCGTCGAGGACGCATGGCTCGGCGTCGGGTCGGGCTCGACGGCGAACCTGTTCATCGACGCGCTCGCCGCGAGCCGCCTTCGAATCAAGGGCGCCGTCGCAAGTTCGCTGAAGACGGCCGAGCGGCTGAAGTCGCATCGGATCGACGTCGAGGAACTGAACAACGTCAGCGACATTCCCGTTTACATCGATGGCGCCGACGAGGTCACCGCGAGCGGCGCCATGATCAAGGGTGGCGGGGGTGCGCTCACCCGCGAGAAGATCGTCGCGGCGGTGGCGCGGCAGTTCGTCTGCATCGCCGACGCATCGAAGAAGGTCGACGTGCTCGGCAAGTTTGCCTTGCCTGTCGAAGTGGTTCCCATGGCGCGCAGCTACGTCGCGCGCGAGCTCGTGCGGCTCGGCGGCCATCCCGAATGGCGGATGGGCTTCACGACGGATAACGGCAACGTGATCCTCGATGTGTCGGACCTCGCCATCGGCGATCCGGTCGCGGTCGAGGACCGGATCAACGCGATCGCGGGCGTCGTCACGGTCGGGCTCTTCGCGCGACGCGGCGCCGACGTCATCCTGCTCGGAACCGCGAACGGCGTCGAGACGATACGGCCGAAATGACGAATAGCCGGAATGCATCGATGAACAACCTCGCCGACACGCGCCTCGCACCGATCGCCGACGTTGCCGCTTACATGCGCGAAGTCGGCGAAGCGGCGCGCGCCGCGGCGCGCCTGGTTGCACGCGCCGACACGAACGCGAAGAACATCGCACTGACGCACGCCGCGAGCACGCTGCGCCGCGATGCGGAGCGGTTGCTGCAGGCGAATGCACGCGACGTCGCCGCCGCGCGCACCGCCGGCTACGACGCCGCGTTCGTCGACCGGTTGACCCTGACGTCGCAGAGCATCGAAGCGATGGCGCGCGGGCTCGACGAGATTGCCGCGCTGGCCGACCCGGTCGGCGAAATTTGCGACCTGCGCTATCGGCCATCGGGCATCCAGGTCGGCATGATGCGGGTGCCGCTCGGCGTCATCGGCATCGTGTACGAATCGCGGCCGAACGTCACCGCGGATGCGGCGGGCCTGTGTCTCAAATCGGGCAACGCAACGATCCTGCGCGGCGGTTCCGAAGCCATCCACAGCAACCGCGCGATCGCCCGATGCATGCACGAGGGATTGCGCGAGGCGGGCCTGCCGGACGACGCGGTGCAGCTCGTCGACACCACCGATCGCGCGGCCGTCGGCTGCCTGGTTGCCGACGACATCCACGTCGACGTCATCGTTCCGCGCGGCGGCAAGTCGCTGATCGAGCGCGTCGCCCGCGAAGCACGCGTCCCCGTGCTGAAGCATCTCGACGGCGTATGCCATGTCTACATCGATGCTGCCGCGAATGTCGAGCAGGCGATCCGCATCGCCGACAACGCGAAGACGCAGCGCTATTCGCCGTGCAACACGATGGAGACGCTGCTGGTGCACGCCGCGGTCGCACCACGCGTGCTGGCGCCGCTGGCCGCCATCTACGAGGCGAAGGGCGTCGAGATGCGCGGCGACGATCGTGCGCGCGCCATGGTCCCGGCGATGAAGGCGGCGACGGAGGACGACTGGTACGCCGAATATCTCGCGCCGATCCTCGCCATCCGCGTCGTTGATTCGCTCGACGCCGCGATCGACCACATCGCGCGCTATGGCTCGCAGCATACCGACGCCATCGTCACCGACGATCACACGAGCGCGATGCGCTTCCTGCGCGAGGTGGACTCGAGCTCGGTGATGGTGAACGCGTCGACGCGCTTCGCCGACGGCTACGAATACGGACTGGGTGCGGAGATCGGCATCTCGACCAGCAAGCTGCACGCCCGTGGACCGGTCGGCCTCGAGGGCCTGACGAGCCGCAAGTGGATCGTGCTCGGCAGCGGGCAGGTCAGGACGTAGATGTCGAGCTCGGTATCGATCGCGATCGGCACGAACACGGCCATCGCGATCTCGAAAGGGATCGGCTGGTTCCTGACCGGCTCACCGACGCTCTTCGCGGAGACCGTGCATTCGCTTGCCGACGTAGGCAACCAGGTGCTGCTCAAGATCGGCGAAGTGCGCGGACGCGAGGGTCCCGACGACGAGCATCCGTTCGGCCATGGGCAGGAGAAGTATTTCTGGGCGCTCGTGTCGGCGGTCAGCGTCTTCTTCATCGGCTGCGGCATCAATCTCTATCACGGCATCCATGCGCTGCTGAATCCCGCGGCGGGCGGCGCCTTTTCGCCGCTCGTGATCGGACTCCTGCTGCTCGCCCTCGCGCTCGAATCGTGGACGTTCGTCGTCGCGCTGCGCGAGCTTGGCGGCTTCGCGGGCATCGGCGCGAACCGCAACAACACGACCGTGCTTGCCGTGCTGCTCGAAGACGCCGTCGCACTCCTCGGCATCGTGCTGACGCTCATCGTGGCGGGCAGCGGCTACTTCTTCGGCCCGCACCCCGAGTTCGACGCAAGCATCGCGATCGTCGTCGGCCTGCTGCTCGGCGTGATGGCGGTGTTCCTCGCGGCGATCAACCGCCGCATCCTGATCGACACGTCCGACCCGCTGCTCGATCGCGCCGCCGAACGCTGGCTCGGCGAGCGGAAAATACGCGCGCACGTGCACTCGCTGCTGCTCGACGACGACAGCGCCGTGCTGTTCGTGCGCGCCGAGCACGACGTGGCGCAATCGCATGCGATCGGCGAGGCGATGACCAGCGACCTGAAACGAACGCTCGGCAAGACGGCGCAGGCCGTCTACTGGAAGTTTCCCGGCGCCGTGCCAAGCGGTCGGGCCGCGGGCGCCTGACGGCGCAGCACGTCTACTGGAAATTCTCCGGCGCCGCTCGAAGCGGTCAGGCCGCCGCCGGCGCCTGACGGCGCATCCACATCAGCCACAGCACGCCGGCCGCGATGACGCCGAGCGCCGGCAGCGTCGCGCGGTTCATCGTCTCCCATCCGCTCGTCGTGACGAGCGCACCCGAGGCGAGCGACGACAGTCCCATCGTGGCGAAGACGATGAAATCATTGACGCCCTGCACCCGCGCCTTCTCGCTCGGCGCGTACGTTTCGGTGAGCAGCGCGGTGCCGCCGGTGTACATGAAGTTCCAGCCGAGGCCGACGGCGATGAGCGCGGCGACGAAATGCGCAACCGAGTTGCCGTCGAGCGCGATCAGCGTCGCGATCGCCGTCAGCGCGACGCCGCCGAGGATGATCGAGAGCGTGCCGAAGCGGCGGATCAGCGAGCCCGTGAAGAATCCCGGCGCAAACATCGCGACGACGTGCCACTCGATGACGAGCGCCATGGCGCTGAACGGATGTCCGCAGAAGTTCATCGCGATCGGGGTCGCGGTCATCAACAGATTCATCAGGCCGTATCCGAGTGCGCCGGCGAGCACCGCCACGATGAACGCCGGCTGGCGCACGATCACGCGAAGCGGCCGCACCCTGCCGCTGCGCTCGTCGTGCGATGGCGACGGCACGTGGACGCGCGACTGGACGACGAGCGCAACCAGCGCGAACAACGCGAGGATCACGAACGAGCCGAGGAACGGCGTCGCGAAGAAATCGCGCGCCACGCGCACCGATTGCGGGCCGACGAGTCCGCCCACGACGCCGCCGGCGAGTACGAGCGAGATCGCTTTCGCGCGGTCGGCGGGTGTCGCCACTTCCGCCGCGGCGAACCGGTATTGCAGGCCCACCGCGTTGTAGACGCCGATGATGCCGGTCGCCACGCAGAAGAGCGCGAAGCTGTGGATCGCGAGTGCCCACGCGCCGATGATGCAGCCGCCGACGTTGATCAGCGCGCCGGCCATGAACCCGGCGCGCCGGCCCGCACGCCCCATCCACAGCGACATCGGCATCGTCGCAAGCGCCGACCCGAGCACGTACGTCGTCACGCCGAACGTGGCGAGCGCCTTCGTTTGCGCGAGCGAATAGCCGATGAGGCCGTTCATCGCGATCAGCCCCGACGAATTGACGAGCAGCAGCGCCTGGCAGCAGGCGAGAAGGAAGATGTCGCGGCGCGAGGTTCGCACGAAGGGGCGCGTGACCTTCGCGGCCGCGCGCACAAAAGGCCGTATGATAAGCGCAGGACCATGCTCGACCCGCTCGCGAACGCCATCCTCGATTTCTGGTTCGTTCCCCGCCCTGGCGAGCGGAATGCAGCCGACGCCTCGCCGACGAGCGGCGGACTCGTCACGCGCGACGTCTGGTTCCGCAAGGACGATGCATTCGACGGCGAAATCCGTGAACGCTTCGGCGTGGCACTCGCGGCCGGCATCGCGGGGGCGTTCGGCGACTGGTGCAGCGAGCCGCGCGGATCCCTTGCGCGTGTCGTGCTGCTCGATCAGTTCACGCGAAACGCCTTTCGCGGCACGCCCGACGCGTTCGCAGGCGACCCCGGTGCGCTCGCCACCGCCGAGGATGCGATCGCGCGCCGCTTCGACCGCGCGCTTGCGCCGCGGGAACGCTGGTTCCTGTACATGCCGTTCGAGCACAGCGAAGCGCTCGCGCAGCAGGACCGCGCGGTGGCGCTGTTCGAGGAGCTCGCAGCGCAGACAGGACTCGACGAGCCGCTGCCCTGGGCACTGCGCCATCGCGACGTGATCCGCCGCTTCGGTCGCTTCCCCCATCGCAACGACATTCTCGGCCGCGCCTCGACACCCGACGAAGTCGCGTTCCTGAAGGAGCCCGGCTCGCGGTTTTGATGGTGAACGCCATCGACTCGACGCCCGGGCGCCTCGATGCGCCGCTGGCCATGCTCGGCGGCACGTTCGACCCCGTGCATTACGGGCATTTGCGCCTCGCGGACGACGTGCGACGCGCGCTCGCGCTCGCCGAGGTGCGCCTCGTGCCGGCGGCCGATCCGCCGCACCGGCCGCCGCCGGCGGCCGCTCCGCGCGACCGCGTCGCGATGCTCGAGCTCGCCGTACGCGAATTTCCGGGGCTCGTCGTCGATACGCGCGAAATCGCTCGCGCCGGGAAAAGCTATACGGTCGACACGCTCACCGCGCTGCGCGCCGAGCTGCCCCGCACGCCGCTGCTGCTGCTGCTCGGCGCGGACCAGTTTCGCAGCCTGCCGTCATGGCATCGCTGGCGGGCGCTGTTCGACGTTGCGCATGTCGTCGTGATACCGCGTCCGGAAGTCGCGCTCGACGAAGGGCTTCCCGCGCCGATGGCACAGGCGTGGCAGGCCCGCCACATCGACGATCCGCAGGGGTTGCGCTCGCGAATCGCCGGCTCCATCTACGTCCAGCCGGTGTCACCGCAGCCAATTTCGTCGACCGCGATACGCGCGACACTCGGCGAGGGTCATCCGGTTGAAATTGCCGGTTTGCTCCCGCAGGCGGTTTTAGCCTATATTCAATCGCACGGACTCTACACACAGCCAACGCATGCGTCTTGACAAGCTGCAAAAGGTCGCCGTCGCGGCCCTCGAGGACATCAAGGCCCGCGACATCGAAGTCATCGATGTCCGTCCGCAAACCTCCCTGTACGACACCATGGTCATCGCCTCGGCCGATTCGAATCGCCAGGTGAAGGCGCTCGCCCATCATGTGCGCGACAAGCTCAAGGAAGCCGGGGCGCCGATCCTCGGCATCGAAGGCGAGGACGGTGGCGAATGGGTGCTCGTCGACGCGGGCGACATCGTCGTCCATGTCATGCAGCCGGCGGTGCGCGCCTACTACAACCTCGAGGAACTGTGGGCGCCGCAGCGGCCGGCCCGGCGCGCTCGCGTCGCATCGGCCGCGTAAACAGCAGCAGATCGGCGTCGGCTTTCCAAACGGCAAGGAAAGTCGCCCCTGACCCCCCAGCCCGCCGCCGATGAAGCTGCGCATCGTTGCGCTCGGCCATCGGATGCCCGGCTGGGTGGCCGCCGGCTTCGACGACTATGCACGCCGGCTCCCGCGTGAATTCGCGCTCGACCTCGTGGAGCTCAAGCCCGAGCCGCGCGAGCGCGGACGCACGAGCGCGCAGATCCTGGCCGCCGAGGCGTTGCGCATCGCGCCCGCGTGCGGCGGCTATCAATGCGTCGCCCTCGACGAGCACGGCGAAGCGTGGTCGACGCGCGAATTCGCGTCGCGGCTTGGCCGCTGGCGCGATGCGGGGCGCGATATCGCGTTCGTCATCGGCAGCGCCGACGGCCTTGCGGGCGACGTGAAGTCGCAGGCGACAGCGGTGATGGCGGTGTCCGCGATGACGCTGCCGCACGGTCTGGTCCGGGTGCTCCTCGCCGAGCAGGTCTATCGCGCCGTGAGCATTCTCGCCGGACACCCTTATCATCGCGGCTGACCCAGCGGAGAGCGAAGATGAGCGCACCGGTGCTGTATCTCGCGTCCAGGAGCCCGCGGCGGCAGGCGCTGCTGCGCCAGCTCGACATCGAGTTCGAGCCGCTGCTGCTGCGCGAAGCGCT
>Ga0105237_10009757_pt1 | contig 10271 bp, 8 predicted proteins | sample KBSC24metaG_FD_81520 | JGI IMG/M metagenome (GOLD analysis project Ga0105237, IMG submission 81520) | Corn rhizosphere microbial communities from Kellogg Biological Station, Michigan, USA - KBS C2-4 metaG | ecosystem: Host-associated > Plants > Roots > Rhizosphere > Soil | place: Michigan, USA... | reverse complement strand
TTCAATGGCGCGAATCTGCACTTCGTCCAGGTTGCCGGTCACTTCTTTGCGATAACGGGCGATAAACGGCACCGTGCCGCCCTCATCGAGCAGTTCGATGGTGGCAACCAGGCCCTTCATCGGGACATTCAGCAGTTTTGCGATGTGTAACAGAATTTCAGGGGATAAAGACTTGAGTTCAGGCATGCAGGGGGATAAAGAACCATGGTAGCCAGACCGCCGCCGCGGGAAGGCCCGGTTGAGATATGCTCTGCTCATGTTCCGAAGAATCGCGGTTGCCTGTACGCTGCTCGCCACCACTTTGTCCGCCGCCCCGTCCAGCGCCTCGGAAATCCCGCTGTGGGCCGCGGGTGCGCCGGGCTCAGAGGCCATGGCTTCGAAAAAGGAAGTGGTCGATGGCCCGCATCAGGGTCAGGACTTCACCCGGATCTGGAGCATCCACAATCCTTCTCTGACCATCTTTCTGCCGCCAAAAGACAAAGCTACTGGCGCAGCCATGATCGTGGCGCCGGGCGGCGGGCATCGCTTTCTTTCCTTCGATATGGAAGGCACCAACGTGGCGGAATACCTGAACAGCATCGGCGTCGCCGCCTTTGTGCTGAAGTACCGACTGGCAAAGGAAGAAGGCTCTCCGTACAAGGTCGAAACGGACGCATTGGCGGACGGGCAGCGCGCGGTGCGTATGGTTCGTGCCCGCGCCGCGGAGTGGAACGTGAACCCGGCGAAGGTCGGCTTTATGGGCTTTTCCGCGGGAGGTGAAGTTGCTGCGCTGGTTTCCACCCGCTACGATGCCGGCAAGCCAAACGCCGCCGACCCCGTGGAGCGCCAAAGCTCAAAGCCGGATTATCAGGTTCTGATTTATCCTGGCGGTATCAACGCCGACAACATCCACGTCACCAAAGACACGCCGCCCGCCTTCATGCTTTGCGCCGATAACGACAAGGGTCCGTCACTCGCGATTCCAGCCCTGTACCTCGCGCTCAAGAACGCCGGCGTCAGCAGCGAGATTCACATCTACAACAGCGGCGGTCATGGCTTCGGGCTTCGGAAGAATCCCAAAGCGAAGATCATTTACACCACCTGGATTCTGCGTCTGGCCGACTGGATGACGGATATCGGGATGTCCGTGCCTAAATGACCTTCATCGCCCACGCGAGCACTGCCAGACCAGCAATGATCCGGTAAATTGCGAACGGCACAAAGCCGTGCTTCCGGACCCAGTGCATGAACCAGGCCACCACCGCCCATGCAACGAGGAACGAGACCACGAAGCCAATGGCCAGCAGCATCCAGCCATGCGCGTCAATATGCGGAGGCGGTTCTCCATGGGAAGGCTTCAGATACTTCAGCAAGTCGTAACCTGTGGCGGCTGCCATCGTCGGGATGGACAGCAGGAAGGAGAACTCCAGGGCCGCCGCGCGCGTCAGTCCGGCGATCTGACCGGCCGCAATCGTGGACATGGATCGGGACGTGCCCGGCACCACTGCGGAGAGCACCTGACAGCAACCAATCCAGATGGCCTGCCCGAAGCTCATCTCCTCCACATCTTCTATGCTGCCGCGCGACGCATACATCGCGTCAACCGCCCACATGATGATGCCGCCGACCACCAGCGCCGCGCCCATCAGCACAAGATTTTCCAGGTTCTTACCGATCACCTTTTTGAGCAGAAAGGCGGGCGCGGCAGTACAGACAAAGGCCAGCAGCGTCAGCGTCAGCGGGTGCGTCATCACGGTGCGATTGCCTCGCCTGCCCTGCGGAAAGGTCGCGAAAAAACTGGCAATCCGCTGGCTGAACAGTATGGGCAGACACAGAATCGCGCCCAACTGAATGACGATCGAGAACATCTTCCAGTAGCCGTCGTCCAGATTGACGCCGAGAAGTGCCTCGGCAATACGAAGGTGCGCAGTCGAACTGACCGGCAAAAACTCGGTGAGACCCTCGATCACACCGAGCAGGATGGATAAAAGATAGTCGTTCAATACCGCATCTTAGCGCGTAAGTGATGTTGGTCCGATATCGTTGAATATGGCAAACGCGAAAATAGTCGTCACTCTGGGACCTGCCAGCGAGTCTCCGGAAACCATCTCCGCACTCATCCACGCGGGCACACAAATCTTCCGTATGAATGCGTCCCACGGCGCGTGGGAACAGCATCAGGCTCGCATCGAGGCTCTCCGGGCCGCCGAAAAGGCGACCGGGCGCGCAGTAGGCATTCTGCTCGATCTCCAGGGTCCTAAGATTCGCCTGGGGAAATTCGCGGCCGGCAAAGTGACCCTGCAGACGGGCGCGCGCTTCACCATCACGACGGAAGAGATCGTCGGGGATGAAGAGAAAGCTTCCACCACTTACACGCACTTTGCCCACGATGTAAAGCCGGGAGACCGGGTTCTGCTGAACGATGGGGCAGTCACCTTGCGGGCACGCTCCGGCGACAGTGTTTCCGTCAACTTCGACGTGATCTCTGGCGGGCCGATCGGTAACCAGAAAGGCATCAACCTGCCCGGCGTTCGCGTGAGCGCGCCTTCTGTCACAGAAAAAGATCTGGCCGATCTGAAGTGCGGTCTCGCTGCCGGTGTCGATTACGTCGCAATGTCATTTGTTCGTAACGCGGCGGACGTTCGCCTGCTGCGGGAACACATGGGCGCTGCGCGCGTTCCCATCATCGCCAAAATCGAAAAGCCCGAAGCCGTTCAGGATATCGACGCCATTCTCGACGTTGCGAACGGCATCATGGTGGCGCGCGGCGACCTCGGCGTCGAAATGTCTCTCGAAATGGTGCCGCCGATTCAGAAGCGTCTGATTCGCCGCGCCCGCCGCAAAAATCGTTTCGTCATCACGGCGACCCAGATGCTCGAGTCGATGATTGAAAATGCGAACCCAACCCGCGCCGAAGTCAGCGATGTGGCGAATGCGATTTATGATGGCACGGATGCCGTCATGCTCTCGGCCGAAACGTCGGTTGGCAAGTATCCGGTGAATGCCGTGGAATACATGGTGCGCATCGCGGAAGAAGCGGAACGCGCCATTCGCCGTCGCGGTTACGTCGATCTGCCGCACATCGCAGGATCTTCGGATTCCGACATTGTGGCCGATGCAGCATTCAATGCCGCCCGCGCAGCCGACGTTCAGGCGATTGTGGTTTTCACCGACAGCGGCTACAGCGCCCGGCTGGTTTCGCGCTATCGGCCGCCCGTCAAGATCATCGCGATGACCGCCTCCGTGGACACCGTCAGGCGTCTGCTGGTGAACTATGGCGTGATTCCGGTGCTGGCGCCCGACACCTCTTCGACCGACGCCATGCTGGGGCAGCTCGATACCCTGCTGGTGGAGCGCGGACTGCTCAAGCCCGGGGATAAAATTGTGTTCGTCGCCGGCCAGCCTGTGGGTCGCGCCGGTTCTACGAATCTCATGAAACTGCATCGGGTAGGAGCCTGACCGCCTCAGCACTGCAATGAAGATTCCGGCTCCAGGACGGATGCTGCAGGGCCTTCATGTACAGACGGAAGGAACAGGCAGCCCGGTAGTCGTCCTCGAAGCGGGTATCGCGGCAAGTTCGGTCAGCTGGTCTCTGGTGCAAAGCCGCATCGCCGCGCTGAACACCACGGTCCTGAGCTATGACCGCGCGGGCTTCGGCTGGAGCGCCTCCGCACCTACCGCCTCCACCGCCGCTGAGGCTGCCGAGCACCTGGCCCTCCTTCTCGACGCAAGCGGCCACAACGGCCCTTTCGTTCTGGTGGGCCACTCCTTCGGCGGTCTCATCGTCCGCTTATTCCAGCAGCGTTACCCCGAACGAACCGCCGGGCTGGTGCTGGTGGATCCGGTGATTCGGGAAGAGTGGAGAGACGCCCCGGAGCACAAGCGCCGCATGCTGGGCCGCGGCGTCATGCTGTCCCGGCGCGGGGCTGTTCTGGCGCGTCTCGGAGTGGTAGGCTTTGCCCTGAAGATGCTGACTTCCGGGTCACAGCGGCTGCCGAAACTGCTCGCGCGGGCTTCCGCCGGCAATGGCGCAGGGGTGGCGAACCGTCTGGTCGGTGAGGTGCGAAAGATGCCGCGCGAACTCTGGCCTGCCATCGCGCAGCACTGGAGCCAGGCTCAGTCTTTCGAATCCATGGCGCAGAATCTGGAGAACCTGCCGCGCAGCGTTGCCGAGCTCGATGAAACGCAGTCCCTGGGCGACCTTCCTCTGGTTGTTCTCTCAGCCACTCGCCTGATCCCGGAGCATCTGCATGACGCGCAGCTTTCCACTCGCGGCAGACATATCGTGATTCCGGAATCCGGCCACTGGATGCAGCTCGACGCTCCGGGCGCGGTTGTCGATGCGGTGCGTGAAGTGGTCACCCAGGTGAGGGGGAAATGCTGATCCGGGGCAGGGCAGCCGTCTGGCTCGCCGCCGCGGCGCTGGCGTGGGCCCAGGAGCACCCATTCCGAACCGAAATACGCGTCGTGCAGGTGCCGGTGACTGTGACCGATGCGAAAGGGCACAACGTGGACGGGCTTACCGCGAAGGACTTCCTTGTCCTCGACGACGGTGCCGCGCAGGAGATCACCCTCGACACGTTTGGCGTCGGCGCAGCCCCGATTTCCCTGGTGATTGCGATTCAGACCTCGGCTATCTCAACTCCCGCCATGGTGAAAATCCGGCGCATCGGGGGCATGATTCAGCCCCTGGTGATCGGCCACCGCGGCGAAGCGGCGCTGCTGACCTTCGACAACCAGATTCGCTGGCGGCAGGATTTCACCTCGGAAAGCGATCGGATTGAGGCGTCCGTGCAGACTCTGAAGGCCGGGTCTCAGACCCAGTCCCGCATGTTCGATGCGGTGATCGACGCCGCGCTGCGCATGAAAGATCGCAAGGGGCGCAAGGTGGTGCTGCTGGTTTCCGAAACCAGGGACCGCGGCAGTGAGGCGCGCCTGCAGCACGTGATCGAGGCGGTGGCGCGCGAAGGCGTGGAAGTTTTCGCGGCGCCTTACTCAGCTTCCGGCACCACCTGGATCGCGAAACCGGAGGATCTGCCGCCCCCCTCCGCCCCGGACTATCTGGCTGTCTTCAATGAACTCTTCCGCCTGGCGAAAACCAACGATACACAGGCGCTGACCCGTGCCACCGGCGGCTCAGAATATCCGTTCCTGCGCGAGCGGGCTTTGGAGAAGGCGGTGGAAGCCCTCGGAGCGGAGGTGCACAGCCAGTACATCCTCAGTTTTCCTCCGGCTGCCGGCGCTCCCGAAAGCATGAAAGGCATGCATCAGATCGAGGTTTCTGTACCGAACCGGACGGACCTGAACCTTCATGCGAGGCAGGCTTACTGGGTCGATTAGCCTCCGCCGAACACTCCAACGCACAATGGAGATATGGATGAACCAATCGAGATTGCCCCGGATCTCGCCTGGCTCCGCACCAGCATCGCAAACGTTTACTTTGCAGGAAATAGCGAGAATTGGGCGCTGGTCGATGCCGGCGTCACGGGCTACAGCAATGCGATCGTCAAAGCCGCTGCCGCGCGCTTCGGCGCCGCTTCAAAACCCAAAGCCATCCTGCTCACTCACGGGCATTTCGACCATGCTGGCTGCGCCCGCGATCTGGCGCGCCAGTGGGGCGCGCCGGTCTTCGCTCACAAGTTGGAATTCCCGTATCTGACGGGCAAATCGGCCTATCCCCGGAAAGATCCGACAGTGGGCGGAGCGATGGCATTTCTCAGCCGCTTTTTTCCTGCCCGAACGGTGAACCTGAGAGAGACGCTGCACGAACTGCCGGAATCGGGCGAACTGCCCGGGCTGCCGGGTTGGGTGGCGCTGCATACTCCTGGACATGCTCCGGGGCACGTCTGCTATTGGCGCGAGACCGATGGCATCCTGATCGGCGGCGATGTAGTCGCAACGGCAAATCTCGACTCCTGGCTCGACATCATGAGCCAGAAGAAGCAGCTTTCCCGGCCACCTTCCCCTTTCACCTATGACTGGGGAAAAGCTCGTGCCTCGATTGCAAAGATCGCGGCATTGAAGCCGAAGATTCTGGCCTGCGGGCATGGCGAACCGATGCGGGACCCCGGTCTGGCGGAAGCTCTGGAAGCCTTCTCCGCCTCGTTCACCCCACCAGAGCACGGCCGCTACGTCGAGGTTCCCGCCCGGACCGATATGGACGGGGTCGTTTATGAACCGCCAGCTCCGAAAGACCGGCTCCCTAAAGTGGCCGCTGGTCTGGTGACCGGCATCTTTGTAGCAGCAGGCCTCATCTACCGCAAACGCGGCCAAAAAGCGAAACAGGATTTCGAATAGAACCGCAACAAAACCGCAATCTCCTGTTCATTCGATTGAATGGAAGCGCCTGTAGTGTGAAGCTGTGCCTTTCTCTTCGCTGGCTTCCAGCCACCTGCCTCGCCCGTTCGCGGCGGCCGTGAATCGCCTGTTACAGCTCGATAAACTCAGCGAACTTTATGAGAGTGCGCGCACCGGTGGAGAGTTCGCGCGCGAACTGCTGAGCGAACTTCATATTGAGGTCAAAGTCAGTCCCGCGGATCTGGAAAGAGTTCCAGCGACGGGCGGCCTGATTGCCGTTGCGAATCATCCTTTCGGCTTGCTGGACGGGGCTGTACTTTGTGATCTGCTGACCCGCGTTCGTCCCGACCTTCGCATCCTGACCAATCATCTGCTGAGTGAAATGCCGGAGATCGCGAAGTACGGAATCTTCATCGATCCCTTCAACCGTGCGGAGAGCCGCGCGGCCAACAGCCGCGGTCTGAAGCAGGCACTCGCCCACGTTAAACGCGGCGGGCTCTTGCTGATTTTCCCGTCCGGCGAGGTTTCGCATTTTAATTTCCGCGCCGGCGCGATTCGCGATCCCGAATGGCACAGTACTGCCGCCCGCCTGGTCCGGATGACGGGGGCGCAGGTCATGCCCCTGATGATTGCCGGGGCGAATGGTATTCCTTTCCAGATGCTGGGCATGGTGCATCCCCGGCTGCGGACCGCCGCTCTGCCTGCGGAGCTGCTGAACAAGAGGGGTCGCGCTGTAGAAGTGAGAATCGGCAACGTGATCGATTCCGCCGCGGTTTCCGCCTTCCCGGACGATGATGCCGCGATCCGGTATCTCCGGCTCCGTACCGAATTACTGGCCCGCAGAAGAGAGACCGCGCTGCAGGATACACCCACTACCGCCGTTCCGCTCGCGGAGGCAGCGCCCGCGTCCGCAATCGCGCACGAGATCGCTGGACTGCCCTCCCAGTGCCTGCTCGAACAGACTCGTGAGCTTCAGGTCTACCTGGCGGATGCGCCCCGGATTCCGCTCGTGCTCAACGAGATCGGCAGGCTGCGGGAACTAACTTTCCGGGCGGCGGGGGAGGGCACCGGGCAACCTGCGGATCTCGATCGTTTCGACCCCTGGTATCTGCATCTATTCGTCTGGAATCCGGGCAAGCAGGAAATCGTGGGCGCTTACCGGATCGGCGATGTGCCACGGCTACTCGCGCGGTTTGGGCGCAAGGGTCTCTATACCCAGTCTCTGTTCCGGTTCCGGCCAGGTTATCTCGAACAGCTCGGCCCGGCGCTCGAAACGGGGCGGTCTTTCATCCGCCCCGAATACCAGCGGCAGTTCGCGCCGCTGATGCTGCTCTGGAAGGGCATCGGAGCCTATGTGGCGCGCCGCCCGGAGTACTCCACACTGATTGGCGCCGTGAGCGTCAGCAACCAGTATTCCCGCGCCTCACGCGAGCTGATTGCGCGCTTCTTCGAGAAACACACGCTGCCCGCCGACCGCGATTCGGTGAAGGCGCGACACCCGCTGCGCGGCAACTTCGTAGAGAAATGGGAAATGCAGGCGCTCTGTTCCCTGCTGCCCGACGTTGAAGATCTCTCCGCGCCCATCGCCGACCTGGAACCGGACGGTAAGGGTCTGCCGATTCTGGTGAAACAGTATGTGAAACTCGGCGGCCGGCTGCTCGCCTTCAGCGTGGACCCTTCCTTCAGCAACACTCTCGACGGCTTCGTGACGGTGGACCTGCGTCATACGCCTCCCGAGATTCTGAGCCGCTACATGGGACGCGAAGGCGCCAACAGCTTCTACGGCTGGCATGCGGCAGCCGCTCCGCGCGTCGCTTAAATTACTGTCCGTCGTTCGCGAGCAATTCCCACTTCTCGCCGAAGAAGCCCGCCACCGCGACTTTGCCGGGCCATCTCGGATCCGGCGGAACGGTCAGATCGATGACGGCATAATCTGGCAGATACGCCACCTGCAGGGAGTTGTTCGGCTCCGCATATTCGCGGAAGGTGATGCCGCTGTTGATCACCACGTACTTGTTCGGATTCAGCGGATTCGGGTAAATCAGAATCGCGGCATTCGTGGCCGCCGGGAACTTGCGGGAACCGAGCGTGACGGCCTCGGCGGTCCACTGAATGGGCAGCTTGTCTAAGATTCGCGCCAGCACTTTGTTGCTTTGCGGGTCGCCCCAGAGCACCAGATTGTTGGCCGCGATATCGGCATCCGTGATGGCGGAGTCGTCCTTCACCAGAGCGTCGCCGCGCATCTGTGTACGCCAGAGTTTCATCGCATGCTCCTGCTCGGACTGCGCCCATTTGCCCACCGTGTCATTGAGCGGGGTCCCGGTGGGACGGACATTCAGGAAGCTGCTCATGAAAGCATCGTCGATCGGCCCCTGCAGATCATGGCGCTTCTGTAGAGTGCGCCCGTCGTCTTCGGCGATGCTCCATTTCGCTCCGGTTTTGCGGAAATGTGCAGTCCACGAACCGTCCGTCAGCGCGCCCGGCACTGTGAAGTTCTGACCATCCAGAGTGACCGTTGCTTTCATTGCGGGATTCATCAGACTGGCGCCCGGACCCATTTCGAAGCTGAGCGCGGTCACCCCGCTGGTGGCGGCCTTGACGGTGTGGTCGCCTTCCACCGAAGCGGTCACGCGGGCGCGTTCCCAGTGCTTCTCCAATCCATCCACCACCACCCAGCGCATGCGGTTGAACTTCAGCGTCCAGGTGGTGAAGCGAACTTCACGCGGGTAGGCAACGCGGCCTTTCTGCGCCAGCGCATCCATCATCTGATCCAGCTGAACGATCGCTTCGGGAGTATACGCGTGGCCGATGTTCTTGCCGATCACCCGTGACAGCGTCATTCCCTCCGCCTCCAGGTTCGTTGCCATCACGTCCGCCGCCTGCTTCTGCCCGTCTTTATCGCCGTTGTAAGCGACCACCGGAAGATTAAAGAAGTTGGCCGCGTAGTCGGTCGCGTTCGTCAGGTGAAGCAGCTTTTCTTCGAACCAGGTCAGCTTGGTGTTGCGGCGCGTGTAGCCGTAGAAATCTTTCGTTTCGGCGAAGCCTGCGCCGGGCGCGATTGCCGCGAAGTCGGTCCCATAGTGTGCGCCAATATGCCAGGCGGAAGCGCCGCCCATGCTGAAGCCGCGCACCAGAATGCGGTTCTCGTCTACATTGAAATTCTTCTTCACGTCATCCAGCGCTTCGAAGAAATCCACCTCTCCCGCAAACGTACTCGCGTTGCAGTAGCGCCCATAGAGATGCAGCACGATGGTGTCGCGCGGCGTGAACTGCCCCATGTTGTGGGTGCGGTCCCACAGGAAACTGATCTCGCTGAGCGTCTCGCCTCTCCCGTGAAACCAGGCATCGACACGCCACTTGTGCGCACGATCGGGCGCATAGGATATCGGCATCACCAGGCCATAGGGCTGCACACTGCCATCGATCTTCGAGATGTAGCCGCGAACCACCAGGCCGGTTGCACGGGTCCACGGCGCATCCCCGTGTTCCAGTTCCGAAGCGCGATCATTGCCCATCCGGAGCAGTTCTTTGCCGCGAAAAATGTCTTCTGCGCTGAAGAACTCATTGCCCTCCAGGGCGAAGCGCACGGCGTTGTGGAAGATCCGAATGTCCGCGATGTGCGGATTGCTCTTCATCGCCTCGATTCGCTTGCCCAGGCGGTCCAGCCCGGCGCGAAGCTGCTTCTGATCTGCCTCCGGCACCGCGACGCCCGCGGGCGGTATCAGGTGCAGAGGCGCTTGCTGTGCGGAAACAATTGCGGCCAGGGTAAAGAGAAGAGCTACAGACTTCATCGGCCTTATTCTATCCGGCGGGCTGCCGTCCGCCAGCCGATGGCGATAACATATCGTCAGCTTATGAAACCGGAAATTACGCGCCGCCAGATTCTGAAGACCGCCGCCGCTCTTCCTTTATTCGCCGGAGCTTCCGCCGCCCAGAACCGCTACCAGGCCACCTGGGAATCTCTCGACAAACGCCCCTGCCCCGCGTGGTACGAG
>Ga0105237_10009756_pt1 | contig 10272 bp, 10 predicted proteins | sample KBSC24metaG_FD_81520 | JGI IMG/M metagenome (GOLD analysis project Ga0105237, IMG submission 81520) | Corn rhizosphere microbial communities from Kellogg Biological Station, Michigan, USA - KBS C2-4 metaG | ecosystem: Host-associated > Plants > Roots > Rhizosphere > Soil | place: Michigan, USA... | reverse complement strand
GCCCCGTTGACGCCGATGCCTGCGATATCCAGAAGCTCAATGACTTTCCGCGCCGCAGCCGACTCGTACCTCACGCTGCGCTTTTCGGATTTCCGAGACTGGGACGACTCTTGCCAACCCTCAAAAGTACTAGTCTGTCTCATGATTGCTTACCCAACCCTCCTGATTGTTAGATAGCTCTCCGGGACACTTAGTATATTCCAAATAGCGAGGTTTTCTTTGAGAGTCGCTGTATACCTGGGGAAGTCCCTAGTTCGGGCGAAAAGATTTAGATTTTGAATGACTCGAGGGTTTCGGGCGCGAATAGCTCTTTGGGTGTGAGCAGCCGTTTCGCCAAGCCTTGCTCATAGGAATATCGCAGGAACGTGCTCAGAGTCTTCTCGTTTGCCTGGAAACCATAGGGCCAGAAATCCTTGCCCATGACCGCTTCTGTTTCCGCGACGTGATCGAGAACCCAGGGAAGCATGGTCTTGAGCCCGGCCGTCTCGTGCAGGTTCGCATACACCTCGCGCTGCGATAACACGAAGCCTTTGTGCAGCGATTGGGCGATCCAAGGATGCTGCTTGTACAGATCGCGCCGTATCACCACGGTGTGCATGATAGGAAAGATTTTGGTTTTGCGGTAATACTCGCGTTCCACCGCGCCGTAATTGTCGAAAAGCCTGCGTACTTTACCCGCTCCGTTTCCGAAAGTGGAAGGCGCCCGCGCCGTGTACATGGCGTCGAGTTCCCCGCTCTCGATCATTTGCGAAAGCGCCTTGTTATCCGGAATGGGCTGTACACGAATGGCGGACGGCAGCGAGAGTGCGATCTTTTCAGTGCGTCCCGGCTCTTCTTCGCCGCCGGTGAAATAGGGCGTGCTTGCCACCGGGATGTTGTATTCGTCGCTGAGCATTCCGCGGATCCAGACGGCCGCTGTCATCTGATACTCGGGCGTGCCGACGCGTTTGCCGCGAAGGTCCTGCGGGGTGCGGATCCCGCTGTTCGAGTTCACGAAAATGCAGGAATGCCGGAAGAAACGCGAGGGGAAAACCGGGATCGCGATAAAGGGCTGCGGCTCCTCGAATAGCGACAACACATAGGACGACAACGACATTTCCGAGGCATCGAATTCGTGATTCCGCAGCATGCGGAAGAACGTTTCTTCGATCGGCAACGGCAGATACGTGAGATCGACGCCATCCACGCCAATGCGGCCTTCCATTAAGGCGCGGGTGCGATCGTAATCCCAGCACGAAAGCGTCAGCCGCAGTTTGCCTTGCGCAGATATCTTAGGCGGCGCGGCGGTCAGCGCTGCTCCGGCTCCTGCGGCCGAGAGCAGTTTTCGCCGGCTAACCTTAATTCCCACGCTGATAGACTACTTGATGTCAAACGCGATGGCAACCATGAAAGCAGTTCGAATTTAAGGGCTTCGATGGACGATTTTTTACAGGCCGCTATTGAAGAAGCGCGCAAGGGTCTCAGTAAGGGCGGAATCCCGATCGGCTCGGTCTTAGTCATCGACGGCAAGATTATCGGTCGCGGGCACAATCAGCGAGTCCAGCAAAGTAGCGTCATCCGCCACGCGGAAATGGACTGCTTGGAGAATGCTGGCAGGCTTCAGCCGGCCGAGTACCGCCGCTCGATCCTCTATTCGACGTTATCCCCCTGCGACATGTGCAGCGGGGCGGTCCTGCTGTACAAGATTCCACGCGTGATTATCGGCGAGAACCGGACATTCCGGGGCCCTGAAGACTATGTTCGCTCGCGCGGAGTGGGCGTCGAGGTCGTCGATAACACGGACTGCATACAGCTCATGGAACAGTTTATCCGGGAGCATCCAACTCTTTGGAACGAAGACATCGGAGAGCTGAACAGCAAATAACTTTCCAGGTTATCCTGAGGATACATGAGCAGTCCCAGCGTGGCGCCGCAGGGCGTCAAAATCGATACACCGATTCTCCCAGGACGTAAGGAGATCCTTACCCGCGAAGCCATTACTTTGGTTGCCGATCTTCGCGGAGATCCCGCACGCAGGGTTGGCGTGGATGCATCATGGCGCTAGGTTATCGAATGGCCAGAAGCTTTCAGCTCCCATGATTCGCGACAGCGTCAAGACCCAGCTCGCCCAGATTCGCTCGGACGTGGACTTCCCTACGATCGAAGCGTACCGGTATCTGTAGGTGAACCCCAACACGCTCCGGGAAACGTTGGATGAACTGCGCGGGATTCTGGGACTACACGGCCTGATTTCCTCAAGCGAAGAACTGCGGACGTATGAATGTGACGCTCTAACCAATTTCCGCGTGATTCCGGGCGCGGTGGCCCTTCCCGATTCCACCGCACAAGTGCAGGCTGTGGTGCGCCTATGCCATCGCGAGCGTATACCATTCGTCGCGCGCGGTGCCGGTACAGGCTTAAGCGGTGGAGCGCTGCCGGTAGCGGGCTGCATCGTAATCTGCCTGGCGCGTATGAAACGCATCCTCGAAGTAGATCTTCCCAACGCGCGAGTGGTCGTGGAACCGGGCGTAATCAACCTGGATGTTACAGGGTGCGTCGCTTCCGCCAACTATTTCTACGCGCCGGATCCGTCTTCGCAATCGGTATGCAGCATCGGAGGCAACGTCGCGGAGAACTCCGGCGGCGCGCACTGTCTGAAGTACGGTTTCACGACCACTCACGTTCTGGGGTTAGAAGTAGTGCTGCCGGATGGCTCGTTGGTTCATTTCGGCGGCACGACGCTGGACACGCCGGGTTACGACTTGGCTGGTGTCTTCGTTGGATCGGAAGGCACTCTTGGAATCGCGACCAAGATCATTCTGCGGATCGTAAAGCGGCCCGAATGCGTGCGCACGCTGTTGGCAGCATTCCACAGTCCCACGGAAGCCGGCGCGGCAGTCAGCGGAATCATTGCGGCCGGCATGCTCCCCGCTGCGATCGAGATGATGGACAACCTGGCGATTCAGGCAGCCGAGGCCGCGGTGCACGCCAACTATCCCGACTGCGGCGGACTCCTTCTTGTCGAGCTGGATGGACCTGTGGCTGAAGTCGACGCCCTGATGGCGCACGTCGACGAAATCTGCCGCAAACACGGGGCGTGGGAAATCCGCGTGGCCCAATCGGAAGTGCAGCGAGCGTTGGTCTGGAAGGGTCGCAAGGCTGCGTTCGCGGCCATGGGGCGGATCTCGCCCAACTACATCGTGCAGGACGGCGTGATCCCACGCACTTCCCTGCCCCAGATCCTGAGCGAAATCGACCAATTGAGCACGCAGACGGGCCTGCGCGTGGCGAATGTCTTTCACGCTGGCGACGGCAACCTACATCCGCTGGTCCTGTATGACCGCCGTATCGCCGGGCAGGAAAAAGCTGCCGAGCGAATGTCTGAGAAGATCCTGGAACTGTGCATCGAAAAAGGCGGATCGATCACAGGCGAGCACGGCGTTGGCGAAGAGAAAAAGCATATGATGTCGAAGATGTTCGCCGAGCCGGATCTTGACACCATGCAGCGCGTCCGCTGCGCCTTCGATCCTCTACATCTTTCGAATCCGACCAAAGTTTTCCCGCGGACCCGTCTGTGCGGCGAAAAGCCGGGCGAGTATATTCCGCATCCACTAGAACTGGCCGGGGTCGTGGAACGATTTTGAGTGTGGGAAACCAATTCGGCGCGACTGTCGTTGAACCTGTCGACGAAAATGAAACGGCCGCGATTCTGCGCAGCGCTAACGAAAGCGGCCAGGCGGTGATACCAACAGGCGGTGGAACCAAGCTCGATTGGGGGAATCCTCCGCGAAAAGCGGACCTACTTCTTTGCATGCGCCGACAGAATCGGGTGATCGAGCACGCCTGGGCGGATCTAACTGTGACGGTCGAGGCCGGCTGCACAGTCGCGGAATTGCAACGCACCCTGGCTCAGCATGGGCAGCGCCTGGCGATCGATACACTGTGGCCGGAACGCGCGACCATCGGGGGCATTCTATCGACGAACGATAGCGGGTCACTCAGATTGGGTTATGGAGCCCTGCGCGATCTGATCATCGGCGTAACGCTCGTGCTGGCCGACGGAACGATTGCAAAGAGCGGCGGGAAAGTGGTGAAGAACGTCGCGGGATACGATCTTCCCAAGCTCGCAACCGGCGGATTCGGGACGCTCGGAGTGATTACGCGCGCCGTGTTCCGCCTGCATCCCCTGCCCCGGAATACGCGAACGCTGACCGTCGCCGTCGACAGTGCAGATGCGATGCAGCGCGTAATCCTTGCAATACTCGACGCGCAACTCGCGCCCGCGGCGGTGCAGGCAAGAAATGGGAGTGTCGATATCTTGTTAGAAGGAACACTGGACGGCATCGCCGCGCAGCAATCGGCGATCAAGCAATTCGGCGAGGTCCGCGAAGGCTCACCGGATGTATGGAAGGCGCGGGAAGAGCTTTGGAGTGAAGGCAAGATAGTCAAGTTCACGACCCTTCCCTCAAAAATCGCGGCAGCGTCGGCATTCTTTTCACGCTTTGTAATCCAGGCGACAGGGATCGGTTATGCCCGGTTTGATGGCGACCTCGAGAAACTCCGGGCGGCGATGGAACAGGGCGGCGGATCTTTAGTAATTCTCGGCGGCGCCACACTTGACGCATGGGGATCGCCGGGCGACTCATTTCCCCTCATGCGCGCCGTGAAGGCCCAGTTCGATCCCAAGAATACGCTGAATCCCGGGCGCTTCGTCGGTGGCATCTGATGACATCTGCTTCTAACAAGGCTTTCGACCAACATCATCCACCGGCGCCCGACCTCATCAATCAATGCGTGCACTGCGGATTCTGCTTGCCCGCCTGCCCGACCTACGTGCTGTGGGGCAACGAAATGGATTCGCCCCGCGGGCGGATCTACCTCATGAAAATGGCCAGCGAGGGCTCCACCGCGATGACCGATCCCTGGGTGAAGCACATCGACACGTGCCTGGGTTGTATGTCGTGCATGACCGCGTGCCCGTCCGGCGTCGATTACGCCAAGCTCATCGAGGCGACGCGTGCCCAGGTCGAACGCCGTCATCCACGGTCGATGATCGAGCGCCTGCAACGGTGGATGATCTTCAACACTTTTCCGCGCGTCGACCGGCTGCGGCTGCTGCGGCCTTTCCTTAGCGCGTATCAGAAATCCGGATTGCAGTCTTTGGTCCGTGGATCCGGCTTGCTGAAGCTGTTCCCCAAACAGCTGTCGGCGATGGAAGCGCTGATGCCCAAGCTCGGTACCAGTGCACGCATTGCCCCCGTAACGCCGGCGAGAGGCGAGAAACGCAAACGAGTCGGATTGCTGCTGGGATGCGTCCAGCGCGAATTCGTGCCCGAGATCAACGCGGCTACAGTCCGCGTGTTGGCCGCCGAAGGCTGCGAGGTTCTTGCTCCGCCGGATCAGCCGTGCTGCGGCGCTCTGATGGTCCACGCCGGCGAGGAGGCGCCTGCCCTCGATCTAGCCCGCCGCGTGATCGATGTCTTCGAGCAAGCGAACGTCGACGTCATCATCACCAACGCGGGCGGGTGCGGATCGAACGTCCGCGAGTATGGCTACCAGCTCCGCGACGATCCGCGGTATGCCGAGCGCGCGGTCCGCTTCTCAGCCAAGTGCAAAGATATTTCCGAGTTCCTCGAAGAACTCGGCCCGCGCGCCGCCCGGACGGCTGTGAATCTGCGCGTTGCCTATCACGACTCGTGCCACCTCCAGCATGCACAGCGCGTCCGCACGCAGCCGCGAATGCAGCTTTCCGCTATTCCCGGCGTCCAGTTGCTTGATCTTCCTGAGGCAACATTGTGCTGCGGATCGGCAGGAATCTATAACCTGGTCCAATCCAACACCGCCGACGCTCTGGCCGATCGCAAGGCTCAACACATCTCGACCGCCCAGCCCGACGTCGTAGCCACCGGCAACGTCGGATGCATGCTGCAAATCGCCGCCGCGCTCGAACGGCATGGAAAGAAGACACCGGTGCTCCATACCATTCAGTTGATCGACGCTTCCATAAATCAGACGAGCCTCTAAATAACGCGACACGGAGCCGCCGATTTTCGCTAAGATCAAGAAGTCCACACCGCAACACATGGAGGTCAGAACATGGATGGCACTTTGATTGGCGAGACGATGAAGATCAAGGGCGAGGTCACCAGCAAAGAAACCTTGCAGCTCAACGGCGAGTTGGAAGGCCAAGTGAATCTGGATAACCGCTTGACCGTCGGTCCAAAAGGGAAAGCTTCCGCCAATATCAAAGCGAAAGAAGTGGATATCGCCGGCGCCGTGACAGGTAATATTGACGCATCTGACCGTATCATTCTTCGCAAGGGCGCGAACCTGGTTGGCGACGTGAGAACCGCGGGCATCGTGATTGAAGACGGCGCCTATTTCAAGGGCGGCGTGGATATCGCCAAGCCCGGCGCAAACTAGTCCCCGCTCGTGCCTTCGCCAGGAACGTTTTCATTGACGCCGGATCAGCGCGCGGCGTTCGAGCGCACTCTCGATGACTGGCGTACCAGCGGTAAAGTAGGACGTCTCTGGTCGAAAGACGCCTCGCTGTGGACCGGCGCCGACGAGAACAAGTGGCTCGGCTGGCTAGACATCGTCGAGGCACAGCTCAAGGCCGCGGACAAGTTCGTTCAGTTCGCCAAAGACGTACGGGAGCGCGGATTCACGCACATCCTGCTGCTGGGGATGGGCGGTTCCAGCCTCTGCCCCGAAGTGCACTCGCTGTCTTTCGGCAAACGGGACGGTTTTCCCGAGCTGCACGTCCTCGATTCGACCGACCCCGCGCAGTTGCTGGCGGTGGAAAGCCGTGTCGACCTCGCGCACACGCTGTTCATCGTCTCCAGTAAATCCGGATCGACGCTTGAGCCAAACATCTTCAAGCAATACTTCTTCGAACGCGCCGGCCGCAATGGGAGCCGCTTCGTCGCCATCACCGATCCGGGATCGAAGATGCAACAGGTGGCCGAGCAGGACAAATTCTGGCGCATCTTCTTCGGCCTGCCCAGTATCGGAGGGCGTTATTCGGCGCTTTCCGACTTCGGAATGATTCCGGCGGCGGGCATGGGCGTCGACGTTTCCATGTTTGCCGGACTCGCGCAGGGCATGGTGAACGCGTGTTCGCCGTCGCAGCCCGTGGCGAGCAATCCCGGCGTCGTGCTGGGATCGATCTTAGGTTCGCTCGCTTTGGCCGGGCGAGATAAAGTCACTATCATCGCGTCCCCGCGCATTCACGATCTGGGCGCCTGGCTCGAACAATTGATCGCCGAATCCACGGGGAAGATCGGGAAGGGCTTGATCCCGGTGGACCGCGAACAGCTAGGCGCGCCATCGGTCTATGGCTCGGATCGCGTCTTCGTTTACGAACGGCTGGAGAATGCTCCCGATGCGGAACAGGATCGCGCAGTGGCCGCGCTTGAGGCAGCCGGGCATCCCGTGGTGCGACTCTCGGTGCCGGACACATACCACCTGGGCGCCGAGTTCTTTCGTTGGGAGATCGCGACGGCCGTAGCGGGCTCCATTATCGCCGTCAATCCCTTCGACCAGCCGGACGTCGAAGCCGCCAAGATCGCCGCTAAGAAGCTGACCGCGGCGTTCGAAGAATCCGGATCGCTGCCGCCTGAGAGTGATGTCGTGCCGATCGGGGACGCGAATCTGCAATCGCGGCTGCGGGCGCACTTCAACTCGCTTCGCGCGGGCGACTACTTTGGAATTCTGGCCTACATCGAGATGAATGGCGCGCACGAAGACGCATTACAGGCCGCGCGCAGCAAGGTTCGCGACTCTAAGAAGGTCGCGACAGTGCTGGGATTCGGACCCCGTTTCCTGCACTCAACGGGGCAGGCATACAAAGGCGGACCGAACACCGGCGTTTTCCTGCAGATCACTTGCGGCGATGCCAAGGATGTTCCCGTGCCGGGGCAGAAGTATACGTTCGGGGTAGTGAAGGCGGCGCAAGCGAGCGGCGATCTCCAGGTACTCCGCGAGCGCGGACGGCGGACGCTCCACGTTCACCTGGGCTCGGATGTCTCCGCCGGCCTCGCGCAACTCACCTCTGCTATCGAGCGCGCGTTACAATAGTCGGTTCGGGCCGGTAGCTCAGTTGGTAGAGCATCGCACTTTTAATGCGGTGGTCGCGGGTTCGAGTCCCGCCCGGCTCACCATAAAAAAAAGCACTTACTTGCTAGATCTGGCCCACGGTAACTCTGTCTGTGACGCCTTTCGCAGATCTGATCGATGTAACTGTTTTGGCTTTGGTGGCTTGACTCGCCGATCACCGGACTTCCTATATCGTGCCGTCACCAACACGCGGTAGTTGTTCTGCCGCGCCGGATCGGAAACGGGCGAAGTACGCGGCCGTGCGATTAGTTCACTGAAGTTTATTTCCCTGATCCTATCGATGCGGCTTTCCCGCCCTGGGCCGTGGCGAGGGAAGTCTAAAGCCTCAGCCAAAAAAAAAGAGCTAGGAAACGCCTGGGCGCTCCCTAGCTCTTTGGTGAGGGTGAACTAAACTAGTTTCCCGACGTTCCTTCTGGACAGCCCAGGGAACCGGCGCTGCTGTTGTAAGCTTCGAGCGCGGTCCCGGCAGCTTTGAGAGCGTTGTTGTTTGCGGGAGCCGAATTCACGGTCAATCCGACGCCGAAGGATGTGCCAACCATGCGGCCATCCGCCGCCAACAGATTATTTGCAGTCTGGATGGCGGTATCAACGCTGGAGGAGTGAGCCGCCCCATTCGCGACATTCAAAACCGCGGCGATGAGCTGGCTGCCGGTTATCACGAATCCATTGCCTCCGGCCCCTACACTCGTGGGCATGATGGCGAGCAACTGAGCCTGCGAGTACTGCTTGCCGCCAATCGTCATGCTCTGATCGGTTGCTCCATTGTAGGTGACTCCGCCGACGGTGACATTTGTGGTCGGCCAAGCGTGCAAGCTAGGATCGTGCCAGAAGCCTTTCGTAGCAGGGCAACCGCCCGGTACAACTGCGCCGCCGCCGTTGACGATGTCATCCAGAGCCGAAGCCAAAAAGTTCTGGAAGCGGTGAGTGCTAGTAGAGATATTTCCGGTAGCCGCGTAGTCGATGAAAAGAAGGTCGCCATCGTTGTTCGCGGCGAACAGGTGACCTTGACCATCCACCGAGACTTGATCCCAGTTATCGAAATTGAAATTGGGATTAGTGACAGGGTTCGTGTTCGTAGCACTCGGAGTTTGAATCTTGGCTACGATGTGGAAGTTGCCATCGGCCTTGGGGCACAGCTGCCAGATTTTGTTGGCGCTGGTTAGAATGAAGCAGTCCGAGAATTTGTCATACGTCACACCATGCGAAGGCAGCGAGCCCGGGCCTGCCGTGCCGTCAACATCGTCAACGATGGTGACCAGCGAGGTTATATAAGTCGACAGGTCTAAAATTCCGAACCGAGCCAGTACACGATCCTCTGCATCCCCCCAATAGGCCACACCCTGACGAAAGTCAACGCCTCTCAACGCATTAGCGACCCCTGTAACTTGGTGACGGACTCCGTCGCCGAGAGGACCGATCGGCGAAATGTTAATGCTGGTGCTGAAGGGGGTTGAATCGTTCGGTAAGGTTATCAATTGGGTGTTATTAGGCGAGGCAACGCCATACGCCTGGGCCCCTTGATACACTTGCGGCTGCGAGCCATCAGCCTTTTTCTCGATCAATGTCGCACCGTCGGTGGACAACTGGGCAACCCTGTTGCTGTTCTGTTCGCCGATCAAGAGCGTGCTATGAGTCGCATCATTCGGGTCAAACATCAGACCGTCCGCCCCAGTCAAGGTTTTGATGGGTACGGTCGAGCCCAGGCTGAATGTGGTCCCGTCATACGTGAACGATACTTTCCATACGTTCGTCGACGGAGTGACGCCTGGTGCGCCGCTCTGGTTTTGAAACGTGGTGAAGAATAGATCTCCAGTGATCGTCGCTGCATGCGCCGGAACTATCGTTCCGGTCAACAACATGGCAAGAGACGTGGTTATCGCGGGCAATAGCTTTTTCATTGACGTTTTCTTTCCTCCTGAGACAGCACCTACTCCTAGGGCATATTCCCTTAGGCCTACTCCTTAGGACAGCCCCTAGTCTAATCCAAGAATCTGCTTATCCACAAGAAGCTTTGTCCTAGTACAAGAGGTTTTGTCCTGGGAGAAGCGGCTTTGCGATAGTACTTCTAGTACTAATACCAAAGGGGTTTCGCGCGGGAAGTCTAACGGTAACAATGGATTGTGGAGGGTTCGGTGAAATCGGCCCTTCCGATGCGAATTGTGTGGGGCTTGGCGT
>Ga0105237_10009755_pt1 | contig 10272 bp, 10 predicted proteins | sample KBSC24metaG_FD_81520 | JGI IMG/M metagenome (GOLD analysis project Ga0105237, IMG submission 81520) | Corn rhizosphere microbial communities from Kellogg Biological Station, Michigan, USA - KBS C2-4 metaG | ecosystem: Host-associated > Plants > Roots > Rhizosphere > Soil | place: Michigan, USA... | reverse complement strand
TTATCAGAGTACTTCGCACTATGTAAACGATGAAGGGCCCTTTTCGCTCATGATGTTGTTACTGTTCATACTCTGAAGTTGGCGAGATGGCCTGCCAATGTCAAACGGATTTATATCCATGACACACAAAAGACAAAGCACTTCACAGCCCTATCCCCCATATTAGTCTCAAATTGCTACATGTCGTCTCGAAACACTATTTCTCCCCTAGTGAGATGGTCAAGCCGGCTGGGAACTTTTCTTCTACGCCTGGAAGGCATAATGTTGATTTAAAGGGGGGGATGAGCAAGACACAAATCTTGACTAGACAACATAATGAGCCCGTGGTCTCTCTCTCGACCGGGGAATAGTATGGAATGAGTAATACTACCCTGAATTACAGGGAGAAGAGATGTGAGAAGAGTTGATCAAACATTCTTTATAAAGCATCCTACCTTTCTCACTCAAACATCGATCGGGAAAGGTTGCCCGCCTTTTGCCTGGCCCTTATCCATGCTTTTCGGCCCCAGCTTGGCGAGTAAAGTAAAAGATCAAGGTCTCGAAGATCTGAACCTCGTAAACATATCCTATCCCCCGCGAGTCGGTCGAAATGAGTACTCGACCTGAGGGAACTCCATCTTGCCTATTATAGAAAGAAAGTTTAGGGGCCGATTGGCTGTTGAAGACTGCCAATCCATCGAACGCTAAAAGCATAGCTAATCATAAGTTCCTCTCTGAGGACGGAGTTCGGAGTACGGAGTATGATACCAGGAGATCTGGACTCGAGTTCGGGTGCAAGCGAAATTAGCTAAGCTAGCTAAGCTCACCATCGCCTATACAGCTCAACGGCTCCGATTAGTCCAACTCCCCGTTGGTAGATCCTAAGAAAGTGGACTTATACCGAGAAAACCCCCAGACATTTGATTTCGCATCTCCCTTGGCAACATTTGTGGGATGTAACGGGAACTAATGTGAGCAATAATACAGAAGTTCATTGAAGAGCCCTTCTCGCCTCTGCTCGGTGCTGGCGGGTATCCTGGAGTCTGTCTGCACCGACTTTATCAGTCGCCCACTCATTCATTATTTTGTATTTTCTTTGTACAGAGTATTTGACAGTGTTTCAAGATGTATCTCAGCCACTCGTTCCTCTGTATAGTCGCCTGTTGCATTTTACTCCTGGCTACTGCTTCGGCATCCTCTGAGCTCAGCGTTGTCACAGTCACAAAAACCAATATACATTACGTTTGCCCTTGCGAAACTGGCTTGTTATCAACGAGAGCCAGCTCGACTGGGACAGTGCAATGGCAGGACTGGGGTACATCCTCGGCATTCAATCACACCTCCTGGACAGCTGCGTCCTCGCCACCCGCAACGTCAACGTCGCATTCCTCAGTCTATACCACTACGAGTCGTACAGCGAGTAATACCTGGACGGGCCGCATAAGTTCGACGAGCAGCAACTCAGCAACTACAAGTACATCATCAGCGAGCTACACTCACCCGACAACGGCTTCTACATCTGGGGATTCTTCTTCGGCCACCTCCACTTCGATAGGGACTTCTTCCACTACTGTGAGTCGAAAGCACAATGAAGTCGATTGAATGCTAATGGCAGCAGACCTTGACGACTGAAACAACCACGACCACCCCCACAACTACATTTGAGACTACAACCACTTCAACAAGTGCTGAAACAAGTACCACAACAACAATCACTAGTACAAGCGAATTTACAACTACTACTGCAACAACAACCGAATCAACAACGACAACTGAAAGCACAACGACCACTGAATCAACAACGACCACAACTACTGGTCCAATCACTACTTCAGAAATTACGAGCACCAGCACCACAACGAGTACGACGACGACGACGACCAGTACCAGTTTCACATCCTGTCCTACAGATACCACATTCTTAATTCAAACAAATTTGTGGCTCGGGCCTTACGCTGGTCTGAGCGAAGACCCAGATCGGCCCGGTGTCTTCGACGTCCGACTCTGGGAACGCGATCCGAGCAACGCCGCCCGTTTTCGGTTTGCCTCACCCTACCCTGGCGGTTGTGCGCTCGTCTCTGTAGCGCATAACGGAACACGCTCATTTTTTCTAGATGCTCCTACACAATGGCAGCAGCCTCATCATCGCGTCTTCCTAATGTACTCTGGCGCTGGCGGAGCCTCAACTCGAACCCCTCTGCATTGTGAAATGAATCAGGATACTGAGTTGCACTGTTCTGTAGGAGATCAGACTGATATGGTTCTTTTCGGGGTTTATATGCATGTCACAAGTGAGGTATTCCCCCCCTTCGATGCGGCTATATTCTACATGCGGGAAATCGACGAGTGAGCGCGGAAGGAAGAGGCGGAATTGCTACTTGGCAAGAAAGAGGACTCGACATACGTGAATCGCTCACTTGGCATGATGGTCTCGATTATGAATGCAGGTTTCGACAATTGGGTTTATCAGACTAGATCTAGCAGAGGAATGCTGGTTCACCAAAATATAGGGGGAAATGCCACAAGAGCTTTAGTGCCTGTGGAATAACCTCGAACTTAACCATCAGCCAACATCCACGCGTCGTTTATATATGTCCGAATCGCTGGACAGAGGGCACTCAAACGAGAGAGAATTGAGCTAGTGGACATCACAATGTCGTTACTACTGACCAAATGACCTCAAACTGTGGCTTGTGCAGGAGAGATGGCTGCTAGTTCTCACCACGTCCACTCGTTGGCTGGAGGTTGGACAATGAGTGGTCAGGTAGCAAAAGTGCCTCTCCGGGATATGGAACCAGGCACAATGGTAAAGAGATTTTGTGTTGTATGTATCTCAACCTGGGACATTATGAAGCCTTTGTTACGCACTGTTCGCAGAGCTTCAACCCATTCTCATCATCACGTACTTTATCACCCGTCCATGGATGGTAAGGAGATAGTCATTCATCCTGGGCGAGGCTGCTAAGCCGCCCACTTCTTGATCATCGCTATGTCTTTTTTACCTTCCTTTTCCATGGCGAGCTCCTTGCATGGTCCGGGGGACGACTTGTCTGGCACCCACTGCCTGCTGCCTGGTTGCCCACCCAGTGACATCAGATTTTCAGCAAACAAATGAGGCAGTTGAGCCGCAGCCGCCAAGTGATCAAACCTGAGCCATCGGCCTCAGGTGAAGTGAATCTGAGGATTCAGCGATATTATCCTGCAAGCAATCTTCCGTGCTCATCTCCTCAGCCTGCGGAAATTAGCACCCGAAACATCAAAGCCTCTCAATCAACAGAGTTCAACAATGGATTCAGCTGTCAACAATTTAGGTAAGTCTGCTCTAGCCTAGATCAAATGATGTATAACTGACGACTCTGATGTAGCACACGACCGTCGAATGCCGGAAGTCGATGGACATCTTGACCCCCCGAACGGTCGCGCTCCCCGTCTCCAACACCCGTGGGCTCTACCCAACAATTGCGCACATAGGATGCCAGAGCCTCAGTTCGTGGATGTCATCCGGATGATGAGGCAAAATGAGGTGATGGTTGTTAGCCCAAGTGATCTGATGTTCGACACGACAAGCCAAACCCCACCTTTGTCTGCAGATATGTGGTACGGCCCGGGACCCGCAATTCCTTCCAGCCCAGCCTATGTCGTTCCACCAAACCTTCCTCGTGGCGGCGTCCGGCCTGCGACGGTAAATATAGATGAAAGATATCGCCAAGGATCTGCCATCCAAGATCAAATAAATACGATTGCAAACAATGCGCAGCTGTTGGCCCCTCGCAACATCCCGGCACATACTGGCGGCTCCACGGCAACGTCAAACCCATATTCGTCTAACGTCGGCTTTGTGAACAACGCGTCAGTGAATCATCCCCTCGGTTACAATACCAATTACATTGCGCAACCCAGAGGCAGAAAGATCTTGGACAAGAAGGCAAACGCGCCCAGAGCTCCGACAAAGAAGACTGGGCCTCTCACCGAGCAAAACAAAGCGACAAAGCAGCCCCCTTTTGAGTTTTCCAAGCTGCCCCTCAAGAGGACCGTACCTCGATCTCACAAGACGACTCCGAAAGGAGGTTCAATCGCCTCTGGAAAAGGAAACAATCAGCCAGGGGAGCTTGGACGTGCTGAGACCAAGGCTCTCCTGCCTCAGGACGTCAACACTGACCTCGAACGCCAGGGCGCATCACGTCTGAGTGCGAGACCACCGCAGGCGAAGAGAACAAAGTACAATGTGGCTCCGCCAGGCAAAGACACAATCCTTCGCGATGAAACCCTAGCCATTTGGTCCAGTCCCCGGGATTACCATCGAAATAAAGGCAACGGTACCGTGAAACTGATGGAAAAGATCATGGCCGGATCGCCGATCGGGTCTCTGCGCCGAGAATTCAAGATTCCACGCGATGAGATGCTGCGTCGCATGTCGATGCTTGCTGCCACCAGTTTGGAGGTTCTCGAGACTCTAGGAATGTCCAAGGAAACCTTCGTCGAAATTCTGGCTCAGTATGAGGAGGGAAATGGAAAGGACATCTCTGAAATCATGGAGATGATACACCAGGACCAGGAAAACTAGGCCCCGAGGTCATGGTATTGCTGTGATGTTCAATTGTTCGCCTTTCACTGAAGAATGAGTGCAGCTTGACACAGTAGGTGTGAGGCCATGGTGTGGTGTACGGAGTATCTTTGGATGAAATCAGGATACGAGAGGTGCGATTGGCAATTGGAAAGGGTACTCGGAAGATGATACCGGTTGATTGGGCCAGATCACAGTTGGATCGATTGTTTGTGTATGATAGAATCCATGTCAGAGTAGACTGCACGAGACCCCCGGATGTTCCCTCGATACGGAATATTCATGACGCCAACCTCGAAAGTGGACGAGGCTACCTTGGCGCCAAGTATTCAGGGGAAGTGATACATCCAACCAATTAAATTCTTAATCCTCCTCGACCACTTCCCCATAGATTCTGAACCTTATACGGCATCGGCGCGAAATTGGGAGTTTGGGGCTGTACGATGGTTTGAATGCCACTTGGGGTGACATGCACAATTGCTTCTAGGACTTCCACTTCCACGTATTCAGAGTGTGTCTTATCCTGGGCAAATGGACGTGCAGACAGCGTAATCTGTAGAACCATGGTTTGCATTCCTGCAACAGCGAGGAACAGATTGCACCCCGAATTTACTATCAAGCACGCGTTGTTTCTCACAACTCTACATACACGTTACTTCACGCAAAGAAAATGACTTATAGTACGGAGTACTCGTGACTGCTCGACGCGCCAAGAGTCCTCAATTCAACCACACGGCCAGTAGTATTAACCAACAACACCAACACCAACACCACAGCACAAATCCCAGATCGATTTGGCCAAAAAACAAAAAGATCAATTGGTGGGAGTCGAACCTCCTCGTACCTTCGGTTGTTCATCTACTACTGCCGCTAGCAAGCATTTCGACTGAACTGTAAGATGGCATTCCCCCTTCTTTTTCCACCAAGGGACACATCCTACGACCGAAGGCCCACCAACCGACCACTACACTATAGCCCCTGAGCAGGGGGATCTTAGAGGTGGAACTCGATGAGCTAAGTGATGGACATAATTCTGGAATTGTAAAATATTAAGGAGTGAATTTCCGGTGTGTGGGAGGGGCACCCCGGGGGCTGTTGACACCTGGGCAGTTAAGTGAAGACATACCGGGATTTCGCGCTTGCTGAGAGACACTTCTTGCTGGGGGGGGCCGCTGGATCTACTTGCTCCCTTGTTCTTGTGTTGAGATACTGCTACAGGGCTTGCTTTCTCTCTTCTCCATAACATCATTCGTCTAGAAAGACCATCCTCATGTACGATCAGAGGTTGATTTACAATGAAACTGCCTGGTTAACGACCATTTCTGTAATTAGGGAGACGGCAGGGCTGTTTGCCTGCGGCTTGCGCTTTCAACTGGCATTACACGTATTGTATTGATGCGAAAGCACACCAAACAAACTCACACCAACCTTCTGCGCGACGGCTTGCATGCTAGACAATCGAGAGGGCACATTGTTTGCACATCTGGGCATACGGCGTCGTTACAAACAATTTCAATGCTTGTCACATCTCGTGAGGTTCACAAACACCACAACAAAACACGAGGCGCCACGCGGGCAGTGGCATGATGGCAACTATCGTACTTAACCATCTGCTCAGCCACTGCTTCTTTGAACTGTTGTAGTCTCCAGATCGTTTTAAAGCACCCTGAGCAGATCCAAGAACACTACTTCGAGCCCCAGCATATCCTTCGAGCCTTCCAGCTGCAAAAAGATTCAGCATTCGGAGTATCATTTCACTCGCAAACATGTCTGCCAGCCAGGAAAACTCGCCCAAAGTCCCCCAAAGCACTAACAGCCCCAGCAAGCCTCGCCGCAATAACGACAACAACAAGAACGCCTTCAAATCAAAAGAAGAAGAGCAAAACTGGCACAAGAAGCGAGTCCTTATGCTCGAAGACATCCTGATTGATCTCTGCTGCGCCAAGGCACTTCCAAACATCGCCAGGGACCTGGACCGCCGCGTGCAGTCTCTTAACAACTTGATCGCCCAATTCAGCCTCGCCGCCATGCATTTCTGCGAATGGAAGAAGATCAACATGCGCGTCGACTTCACCGAAAAGGTCGCAGAGCGCTACATGCTTCTCTCCGGAGAGTATTGTACCATGGAGCATGCACGAGAACAGGTTACAAGAGTCGAGAACGACATGAAGAGCTTGGTTCAGGGCTTTGGTATTCGAAAAATTGTTGGTCACGGATCCGCCGCCTATTTGAATATCCGCATTGCGGTTCTTGGCACTCAGGCCTTGTCGACCCTCAAGGATGCCGGTGTCGAGAAAGATATCGTGCTCGAGGCAATTGCCAAGATGCTGGCGGGAACAGATGCCGATCGAGCTTGTGAGGAGGCAGTTGCAGAGAGCGATGGGAAGCTCAAGGTCAAATAGGACAAAGCCGCCACGGCGCACAATTGCTGGTAAGTTCCTCCGGAGAAGTCTACTCCTCATACTGTTAAGCCATCTGGATTGGAAGCTGACTTATATCTCGGTGCAAGGCTGATGTCAGAGTGGGTGGGCGATTCATGGCTTTGTTATGCGGCCAGGGCACTGGTTGCGACTACAGGGGTGTTGGAATTGTTGAACAGGGCATCATGAGCATTTCGGCCGCCCATAAGTTGAATAGTGGCTGCAGCAGGGGCAGAGTCCTGCAATTGGCTATCAAAACTTGGTGGAATCATGGGTTGTCTCGGGGTGGAGTTGGTGTTTTTGAGCGAGAATGTGGCCACGATTCTCTACGTCGTACGTAGCCTGAATATCATTTGCCATCAAGTGAGCATGAATAAATCTCTCCGCTCCCCGCGCCTAATCAAGTAAGCATTTCTCAGTTTTCAACTACATGCCTGGTATTTGTAGAGTTGTGAGCCTACTGAGAGTAAGTAATGTGAGGATGGATGCCAACTATGGCGAAGCCTTGGAATTATTCATATTTACAAATAATATATCATCTTAACATAAGAAAGAACCGTAGTCAGTCCAGAACCTGATTGGAAGTAAAGAACGGGGCCCGAATGTTCACCACCCACTCCAGTAGAATCAATCAGCTATACACGCTGTAGCTTGATTCTAAGTGAATGAGACTCAATACTCTGCACGATGCCATTCTTGTCCAATTCCACGTTGAAAGCGTCCGAAGCGCGATTGTCGTAGATGGCAGTGTCTGTGAAATACCAGGCATCTTTATATTGAGGCCACAGGTCGGCGCCGTCAATGGGTCGGCTGGGCATGAAGAGGGCGCGGAAGGCTTGGAATGTGGACCCATTCTCTCCCTCACGCTTCAGGTTGGCAGGATATAGGCGGGCATCTTTTGCTCCAACGATGGGGGAGTTCTTGAAGTCGGTGCCGTTGCTGATCCATTGCGTGATTACCACACCTGGGCCTGAGTCGACGGCCAATGTGATGGATGAGTTGAGGCTGGAGCCGCTTGGTCGGAATGTGCCGGTGAAGGCTTTCCGGGCTTGCTCTTTGGCCGTTGCCTCTGCAGCGATAATCTGTGATCTTGATTAGCCCGTGTTCTGCCGTAAATGGCGAGATTGGAAGGCTTTAATAAGCTTACAAATCGTTCAGCAATGATGGACTTCAGCGGCTGTGCTTGAGCGTTGGGCACCGCGCCTGCAGCCAGGATTGTGAAGCCGATATCGTGATCAGGCACCACGCAGAAAACGGTGGAGTAAGCGCCGACATCACCTCCTTTGCAATAAATATCGACGATGCGTGTGGTGTTGAGAGTAGGGTCAACGGGAATCGGAAGTCTATAGATCTCCCAAGGAGCCTATATGGTCATCTTGAGCATGCATGAAGAAAGATGGGGAGATCTAATCCACTTACACCAACATCGCTGGCCCATTGCGCAGTGACAGAATGGGGCTTCAACCACCGGCGTGTCATTGCCTTGGGGAGTAGAGTGCTCTGCAAAATGGCCCTGCCCCACAGCTCCAAATCACGAGTTGAGATATATTGTCCTCCAGCACTGCATTTGATTACCGTCAGTTCTACTTGAGGCACCCAAAAGGTGGTTGGGGGTAAAGGAGTCCCACTTACGGCCACTGAATTCCGATGCTGTGAGTGAAGGTCGCGAAAGTATCATTGTGTGGAATTACGGCGTCAACGTCCTTGGGTGGCGAGTCTGCGTAAGCAGAACCTAGACCAAGACGATCTCTGAAAACTGAATTGAAGCCATCTTCGAACGAACGTCCAGTTATCTTCTCGTAGGCCATTGCCAGTAGAGGATAAGCGATGTTTGAATACGAGGCCTTGGTGTAGCTAGGCCATGCGGGCGGATGCTCAATGAGGCCTTGCAGATAAGCTGATATGACACGTCAGAAATGAATGATAGGGGCTGGAGGAGGTTAGAGTCTTACTTGCTCGGTCGCAAGGAGAAAGCTCATTTGAGTAGTAGGCACAGTTCGGAGGTACTGAATAGAGTGGTGGGGGAAACCCGAGTGAGACGGCCAGAGCAGTGGATTCCTCTGGTGTGGCGCCTGGCCCTCCAATACCCCCAATAGCATAGTCTGCTAGTCGGACTGTTTTTATGTCAGTAAAATTGCGCAGAATGATCCTCAGGGCTTCCTACAATCACGACCAAGGCAAGAAATCTGGGAGGCAAGGGAGCCGACCGTTATCTCCTCCCAATTCACATGTTCCAGTGGATCGTCATGGGGCGCATTGGCAAGCTCAGGCTAATCATCCAAAAGAGGTCAGCAAACGATAGGACGAGATCTGGGCCCCGTGGAGTCTGGGATTCTTACAATATATTTGGTGATCGGGTCATAGAACACACTGTCGCCAACATCAACCAAGAATTGATAAACCGTCATCAATTTCCCAAGGCTTCCTGTCCGGTAAATTGTATCATCGGTGAGCTTGCCACGAGTATATGACCCGTTCAGCAACGGAGCTTCGAAATGATAGGTAAATAGCGTTTCGTTACTATTGGTAGAAAACACAGATATCGAGAAAGAGGTTTCTTGGCCATCAATCTCGCCATAGCGAGACTCCCCGGTCCTTACAGCCTCATCGATTTCGGCTTTTGATTGAGTTCGGGCATCATCAAAGGCGGCAGAGGATCCATTGGCCGGTGAAAGATATACTGGACCTATTGATGGCTCGTCCGTGAGAGGAAGGACAGGACTTGAAGCATGGGCGGCCAGAGCCAAGCTTAATAAAAGAAGTAAAGAACGCGTAGCCATGGCGTTTGTTGTTGTTCAAGTGAATATTATACTGTTGGCCAGATCGAGAGAATCACCACATCGAAGGCCAAGCTTTGAGGTAGAGGACAGACTCAATACTTATAAGATGATGAGATAGGTACGGAATCCCGAGAGTAATCTACAGAGTAGCAATTTGGACAAGGCAATTTCGGGTGGAACATGAGCATCATACATGAATAACTGCGTATGTTCTGGAATAAGATGAGAGAAATGTACCAGGTAGATCGCCTCAGACAATCTCGCCAAAACAGAAGACACTCTTCTCGTAAAAGAAGTGGCCTTGATTTGTTGCAGCCTGTTGTGCACGTCCTAGCGTGGACTCGTTTACAAGTCTCCAAGGTTCGTGGGGATGAGCTTGCTCTGGGAATCGTGGCATATATGGAGGAGTGCGGCTATCGAAGCTTGCCAGCGGGGAGCTTGCGCAAGTGGCGTCGCAAGCTCCCGCCTAAGGGGGCTTCGGGAGGCTGAGAGAGGCTGAGTCTAACGGTAATTGGAAGTCTCTATGCCT